>ERZ1292623.3656-Hain-H51-01um-R1-3656-length-13006-cov-5_pt1 | contig 11563 bp, 12 predicted proteins | sample MGYA00564398_ERZ1292623 | MGnify/ENA primary metagenome ERZ1292623 (study PRJEB36523, sample SAMEA6512633) | groundwater metagenome | collected 2019-01-07 | study: AquaDiva: Metagenomics assemblies of 32 groundwater samples | reverse complement strand
TTATGACTTTTCGGCAAATTATCAGGATTAAAAAATCCAGACTCTTCCCAGAGCCGATAGATACGATCTTCTATTTCATTCGGATGATACTGCGGCGATAATTCTTTTTTTATTGACATGACAAAATATGATTGATAGATTTATGATGGCATATATAAAGCCCTTTGAAAAGATAATATAAATGGATAAAGGAGAAGCGACATGAACGGAAACGTCTCTATTCCCAAGCTTCAAAACGCGCCGATGGTCGATTTTGAGAAAGAAAGTGTAGCACGTGACAAGCTTGTAAACGCAATTGCCCAGCTCCGCAACCCACAATCATATCCCAGTCTTCCACTTTGGATCGGAGGAAAACCAGTTCTCTCAAATGCATTCGGCATGTGTACGCCGCCTCATGATACAACTCGCCTCCTTGCCAAATATGCAATAGCCAACGAACCCCTTGTTCAATACGCAATATCAGGCGTTCTGCAGGCAAAAAAAGAGTGGGAACAAATTCCATGGCACATGCGACTCAATATCTTTCGCAAAGCCGCATATCTGCTCCAGCATAAATACTTCTACGACGCAGTAGCAGTTGTCATGGAAGATTTTTCCAAAAATCCGTATGAGGCGATGATTGATGTTGTTGAACTAATTGACTTCTGGAATTTCAATCCGTACTACGCGTCTAAAATCTATCAGGAACAGCCAAAAAGCTCCGCGAATGATTTTAATTTCATGGACTATCGTCCATGGGAAGGTTTTATTGCCGCGTTCCCGCCCAACAACTTTGTCGCAATCGCGCTCAATATTCCCACCGCGCCACTGATGATGGGAAACGTAGTTGTATGCAAGCCTGCGCCCGAAACCATATTTTCCTTTCACTTCATGCTCAAGATTTTGCATGAAGCAGGACTTCCCAAAGATGTGCTAAGCGTACTGCATGGCGACGAAGAAATGATTGGCGGTATTCTCCTCAACAACCCATCCCTTGCCCATGTGCATTTCACCGGCAGTATGCAAACCATGCACAAACTCATTGAGACGGTGGGAAAGAATATACGCAACTACCATGGATTCCCTGAAGTCATCGGTGAAACAGGTGGTAAAAATTTTATGATTGTCTATGATGATGCCAATCCCCATGAAGCGGCAACTGCCATTGCGCAAAGCGCATTCGGATACCAAGGACGGAAGTGCTCTGCTCTCTCTCGCCTGTATCTCACGCATGAAAAGTGGACACAAATAAAACCTATTCTCACAGGTTTTATCAATGAGATGAAAACCGGCGATGTTGCTGATTTCGGCAATTATCTTGGCGCAATTATCAGTGAGCAGGAATATCACAAAATTGTCGAATATATTCAGCGCACGCGCGTACTTCCTTCCACCGTGGCTGTTCTTGATGCCGGTTGTGCCAAGAATAACGAGGGACATTGGGCGCGATCAAGCCATTACAAAAATGAAAAAGGATTTTGGGTAGAGCCGACCATAATCATCACGAGTAATCCCCGCTCTCCCACTATGATGGAGGAAATTTTTGGTCCCGTGCTTACCGTCTACCTCATGGAACAACGAGAATTTATTGAAACGGTTATGCGTCTATGCAATGATAATCCTTATCGCCTTACGGGAGCTGTACACACGTCAGACATACATACACTCACGCGAGCAATTGACGATCTGCGTTACAGTGCGGGCAATCTCTATGATTGCCGTACCACCGGTGCGGTGGTAAACCGCCAGCCATTCGGCGGAAGCGGAAAATCCGGTTCTAATTCCAAACCGGGTTGGAAACTCAATCTCTATCGCTGGGTCAATCCGCAGTCTGTTAGTTTGATGAATCTCAAACCAACGCATTTTGCTCCGGCATATCTTGATCACGATAAAATGCAGTCAACCGGAGAAACTGAAAGTAACGAACAGTTCCTCGGCAAAGCAATGATGGATGCCGCAATAAAAATAGGTGGGTTCTGATAAAATAACGCAAACGTTAGCAACAATGTGAGGTATGCATTATGACATGGCGAGGAATTCTTGACTACATCTGCGCATTAAATGATCCCGGACCATTGCCAAGTTTGGAAGAATGGTCCAAATGGAGTTTCTGGAAAAAGTTTTAGTATCGAGTAACACATTTTTAATTATCAAGGCGTAAATTCGCTTCAGCTCCGATTGTATTCGGAGCTTTTTTCTTGCCGTCAAGTACGGCGGCAATCGCGATCATAAGGGCGTTATCGCCGGCCAATGAAACATGAGGCAAAAAGAGTTTTGAGTTGGGCAATTGTTTTTTTACTTCTTGTGATAATCGCTCCCGCAACAAATGATTTGCCGACACGCCTCCGCCAACGGCAATCGTTTTTGCGCCATATTCTTTTGCCGCGCGCATTGTCTTTGACACCAGCACATCCACCACCGCATCTTGAAATTCTTTTGCCATCGCGGGAACAATAGAAGTCATCCGCGTACGTTTTGGCATATCGCGCAGTGCATACAACACGGCAGTTTTCAATCCGGAAAATGAGAAATTATAATCTTTACTATTTATCATAGGCCGCGGTAGTTTTATATTTAAACTTTTTATCTTTAAATCTTGAAACTTCCTCGCTTCGGCGGCGATAGCCGGCCCTCCCGGATACCCGAGTTTCATCATGCGTGCAACTTTGTCAAACGCCTCCCCTGCCGCATCATCAAGCGTTTCGCCGATGATTGCGTAGCTTCCAAATTTTTTCATCAACACAAGCTCCGTATGCCCACCACTTACAAGAAGTGCAATTACAGGAAATTGAATACGAGGAAATTGAAAAGACGCTAAATTATGTACAGCCTCGGGAATAAACGCCGCGTATAAATGGCCTTTCATGTGATTCATCGGAATAACAGGCTTGTTCCATACAAGCGCGAGCGCGCGGGCAAAATTGACCCCCACCCAAAGAGCCGGCGCAAGCCCGGGACCATTGGTGACCGCAATCGCATCAATATCCAGTATATCTAATGGAAAAATCTTTTTTTTAAATTCCGACAGAAGTTCTGGTTCCCGCTCAAAAATAGTTTGTAGTAAATTTTGAGTTTTGAGTTGTACTTTTGCGTTTTGCGTTTTAAGCTTTAACCTTTCATACATCCCCGCCTTCTTCAACGCCCGCAACGTCAAAGGCACCAACAATCGTTGATGTTCACGCTTAGCAAGGTTTGGAACAACCCCTCCGAATTTCGCGTGCATCTGAACTTGAGAAGCCACCACGTGTTCGTATACATGAAATGTTGGCTGACGCCGCGACCCACTCACTTCCACAATCGCAACCGATGTCTCATCGCAACTTGTCTCAATAGCGAGTATTTTCATACAAGAAACATACCATTTCTATATAAAAAGCAAAATCCAATTTTGGTACTGCTCATGACCTCGACATTGTCAACAAATCTCTCACGATCGTGAAAAATTTGTTGACAATGTGTATGCCGCGTTTATTCACCCTCGGAGAGAATTGTTTCCGTCGGTGAATATGTATGAAATTTTTTAATCACGCTATGGATAGTTGTTTTGTGCACTTCGTACTGATCCTTCAACACATAGATATCCCCCACCGATACGTCATCATGATAGCGCTTGAGGATAAATGCGTAATCCGAAAGCGGTGCGGCAGATACGATACCAAACTGCTTGCGCACTACCACGATAGGAACGGTGGCAAGGCCGGAAAAAAGAGAGCCTTTTTTTTCTTGCGACCCATCTTCTTGTTCGTCTTCCGATAGTTCAAAGAATTTTCTCCTAGTAAAATGCAAAAATGGTTGAACGCCATAGTGATTTAATTCTTTGCGTATTTGTTTGAATATAGCATCTGTCTGTATTTCGCTTCCCCAGATACGGGCAAGTCGTTTTGCCGGTTCCCGATTCACGAGTCGAGCCGACCATGATACGGAATTACGTTGTGCCGCCGCAAATAATAACTCAATAAGCGTTGAATCTCTCATTGCCACATACGCCTCACGACTGCTGGGAATTTTATAATCAATTTCTTTTTCGTTGATTGCTTTGTGAAAATAATAATCAAAACACTTGACGGTTTTATGCATATACACCTGCGTATACATGTTATAGCGGGCAAGAAGATAATGCTCAAGAGCTTGAATGCCTGTCTCGGAAATACTCACCTCGTACCCGTCACCATTTGCAACAGTACCAAGATTTGAAATAAGCCACGGCAAATCAAAGTGCCCGTAACTTACACCGGCAAAATGCGCGTCGCGCAATAAGTAATCCATCCGATCGGCATCAATGTCGCTTGAAATAATTGTTTTGATGACCGCATGCAAACTTCGGCTGTTAATTGCGGGAGAAAAATGATTCCTCCATGAATCCGGCACGCGAATATATTTGTGGTGAATGAGTGATGCAATGATCTCCGTTTCATCTAGCGTAATAACGGCATGAGACCCCTCGCTCATCCCCGCAAGCAATAATACGCTATAATCTTCATGCCGAGCGATCCGCGGTTCAATGGGACCACGCATCCACGATTCTGGAATGGCAAGCTCGCTTAATTCCGGCATTACACTCTCGGCTGTATGGGAAAACGGCGCATGCCCGACATCGTGGAGAAGCGCGCTCATGCGAATTATCCGCGTCAAAAATTCTTTTTCGCCCGTGTTAAGCGTACGCGCGAGTACAGAATATTCTTCGTTCATGAGCAGTTGATCTGCAAAAAGAGATGCCACATGGAGCGTACCGAGCGCATGAGAAAACCTATCATGCGTAGCGCACGGATACACAAACGCAACAAACCCCAGTTGCCGGATAAACCGCAACCTCTGCATATAGAGATGATCCACTATTTCGACCTCACGAGAAGACAGAACGATTGCCTTATGGATGGCATCATTGATAGATATTGTTTTCATATTATAATATTGCTCTACACCTGTTGTATATCATTGAACCAGTAAATTAAAAAGTCCCTCGGTGGCGGGACTATTTTTTCTCAAGCGTGATGAATGTATAGCGATATTTATTTTTTTCATTGGGTACATGCTCTTCATGCTCAACTTCACGCCATTGGGCGCCATCAATTATCGGAAAAAATGTATCACCTTCTACTTTTGTATCAATGACGGTCAAATAGATACGATTTGTGATTGGCAGGAATTCTTTGAATATCTCTTCGCCTCCGATAATCATCACCTCTTTGGCAGAACCCGTAGCGGCAAGCGCATTATCGCGAGATGTTGCTACGCGACAATGTTGCGCCTGAAATGATGCGTCACGCGTCATGACGATATTAAGACGTCCGGGCAATGCCTTTCCGATTGATTCGAATGTTTTTCCTACCCATCACTACGGGCTTGCCCATGGTCAGCGCACGAAATCGCCTCATATCTGCGGGAAGTTTCCACGGTATGCTACCGGCATTGCCAATCACCCGATTAGCCGACATCGCGACGATAAAAGAAATAATCATATCTTACAGTATATATCACCAAACAACACAAGAAAAAGCCCACTTGCTATCGCATGTGGACTTAAAAATAGATGATAAAAAGTTGGCGAACGAAGCTATTACATCTGCTCCATTTTTTTCTGAATTTTTTCTTCCTGGCCACGACGAGCAAAATCATATTCGCCCAGATTGACGCGCATATGTTCGGCAATGAGAGGATACTTTTTTTCAAGAAGCAGAAATTTTTCCTGTTCAATATGCCGGTAGTCCGGATGGCCTTCGGGGATCGTACGCAATTCAATTTGCCAAAACGACTGGGTGAGATTTTCCCATTGCATAAACCGCAGACGGTGGGCAAGCGCGGTCGCGTATTGCGCGAGTTCCGGATCAATCCTCGCTATCCTCACAAATAAGCCCGTCATCTGATCAAGCGCGCCGCAAAATTCAGATTTCAGACCAGAAACAATGATCTCGGGCGGCACGTCATATCCGTGATAGCACGAGAAATGTTGGCGCTCTTGGGAAAGCATACGATGGCGGTGAAGGTCACGATACGCGCCTATGTTCATCACGATCTCAAAACGATTATATACATGCTCAAACGCACGCCCCGCTCTCTGCCAACGCTGGCTCCTCCCTCTGAGATATGCGGCAATGACGGCGCGTCGCTTTTCCGTATCCATCAAGCGCACATCCGCCTGTATGCGCTCCCACGGAAGATGGCATGTCGGTGCGCCGTAGAGCATTCCCGCAATAATCTGCGTTTCATCTCCGCTTGATTCTATAAGCCGCACATCGGGCTGTAGCACGGGCCAGATCGGATTTTCGAATTCCTTGACAAACGGTTGCATGCGCATCCCGCGTCCGGCAAGATAATGCTGATACTCTTCTGCCACCTCGCTTTTTATCTCGTCTTTAATACGGCGCAAAAACGCAGGCGTGATGTTAAAAAGCTCTTCGTACGCGCGCTCTCCTGCCCAGCGGATTTCACCGAGCGGATGCTTCAATGACCTGGTCACCAGATATTCAAATGCCTGGCCATTGCCAAAAAACGCAACTTGCGAAAGCGTGGATGACGGCAAGAGTCCCCGCAACGTATCAAACGCTTTTTTTTCTATAACGCCCGATTTTTCTTCTGGAAAATTCTGCTTGAGCCATGTAATTAGCCGCGGCAAAAGCTGTGAATAGGTGTCAAACAGATTATCCATCACCCGTTCATATTCTTCTTTGAGACCGTAATCCACGAGCGTAGGGTCGGTGTAGTAAAGATAATGGCCGTTTACTTTCTGCGAATAGTTCACATAGCGGGTTGATTTTTCAATCGGTGCCAATCCGATGCGCTGATCTTCGATATGCTTGATGGCAACCTGGGAAATCCCCCAAAATCCAATATGACTACCCGCCATTTGCGCAATTGAGTCATCTCCGTATTGCGCAAGCCATTTAACATAAAACGAACGCGCGCGCGGATTGGCAAAAAGATCAAGAATCGGATGCGTTTGCAAAAATTCAATGAATGATGCAAGTTCTTTTCCGTAACGAACTTTTTCATTCCACGCCGCGTCCGTATCTTTCCCATCACGTTCTGGTTTGATGAACGGATACAAAAACTCATTGAGAAAAATATAACGCAAATCACCGGGCGCGCGGCTTGTACGCGAACACAAGGCCCCGACAAGTTCAGGCGCAAAAATTAAAGGAACATAAACCGATCTGTCGAGATTAGTAAAAAAGGGCAACAAATTGCGTGTATCTTCTTGGGTATATATGTCCGCCTGAAACATCGGAGCAAATTCTTCAAGTGCGTGGGTTCCCATATTTTTTATGCTATCAATTTCCCTCAAGTCATCAAATACACGTGTTAATTCATCAAAACTAATTAATGCGTTGCGTTGCATTCCGTTGCTCCTTTTTTATTTTTTCTCTCCGCACAAACAATAGCGTACTTCATTGCGAGATGCAAGAAAAAACCACGAAAGAAAACACTCCTTGCTATTTTGATTTGCGCGGGATGGATTTTTTCTGAAAAAGGAGAGGGTGTTTTCTTTCGTAGTTGCCGAGCGGAGTGAGGTGTCCATGTCCACATCGCGAGGGTTATGGATGAACGCCACTAACAAAAGGATGGACATAATGCCAAATCTCTTCATGCACATCTTCGGGAGAGGCATTATCCGCCTGAATCACTATGCAGTGAGTATTATTCGCAATTTCAGATGCGTGAATCAACTCAACGTAACGATTATAAATTTTTGTCAACAATTCCTCGGTATCAAAATAATCTTTTTTTCCCTGCTGTTTTTCCATAGTGCGCGCAAGACCGACTTCCACCGGAATATCAATAAAAAACAGCTGGTCAGGCATAATGAACATCTCACCTAAAATCTCCTCATGCGCTTGAAGGAGCGGTTGCCATGCAAGATCATTTCCGGCAGCATAGGCAAGCGTAGAAAGAAAGCCTCGGTCAGCAACTACGGTAATCCCTTCATACAATGCCGGCATGATCATATCTAAATAATGAAGATGACGATCAAAGATCATGGTCATCTGGAGAAAAGCGGGTAAATTTTTATGATTGCCGCATATAATCTCACGCGCCATTTCTTCAAAACGCTCACGATGCGCTTTGTGAAGCATAGAGCAATGATCCTGATACTGTTGGCCTGCCATGGTAAGGATCAGCATATCCGGAGCTTCGTCATGAAGCGATTCACAGGTATACATAAATCGCGCAAGTTTTCCAAATACATTGTCATCCGTGGGCTCGCGCGTGAGAAGTACCGGATACTTCTCTTTTTGTAAACGATCAGCCAGCATACGCGCTTGCGTGGTTTTTCCCGACCCGTCAATGCCCTCAAATGTGATAAATTGTCCCGGATAAGGATTTTTTCTCATGGTGTTGTGTCCCATTTTTAATTATTAAAACTGACTTTGTAAAAATTTCGCGACGAAAATTTTACAAAGTCAGGTCTATTTTTTTGTGCTATTGGTTATACTACCATATATAAAAAAAAATGCGTCTGTTACGCCGCCTGCCCATACAATAAAAACAGCGTAACCTTTTGGTACGCTGATTGTTTATTGATATACCGACATCTCGTCAGGATTTTTATTTTTCTGCAAGATGATAGCGCTGGATAAATTCTTTTACCTTTAATTCAAATTCCTCAACGCTTCCATTGTTTTCTATAGTCGCATCAGCCACTGTCTCGCCGATGTGGCGAATTTCTCGTTGAGGCGGCGCATTGCCCTGCTCAACAAATTGATCCCAACTCATGCCCAACTCATCCGGTTTTTCTGCTTCTCGTTTACGCCGTTCGTACCGAACGCGCTGATCTGCGGTGATATAAACAAATATGCCATTTGACTCCCTCACCAAAGAAACTTCTTTCTTTTTCCGCAGACCATCGAGAATAATAATATCCGACTTAATCCCTTGCAGACGTTTTTTAAGAGCCCCCTCCAGTATGCCCTGATCGTGGAATGCTTCCCGCAGTGCCGTCACAAGCGCATCAATGTTATCCCGTGATCTTTGTTTATCCAATAGATCAAGGATCTCAACGAGCGGATCGGAAAATCGTACCGATACGATACTTAATTCCGGCAAAAGTTTTTTGATGATTTTCACAAAAAATCCTTTCCCTGCTCCGTTTTCCGCTACTAATGCTATTGTTTTCATAGCTGGAACAGCAAAATCAGCCATTTATTTCAATTCCCATTGATCGCGCCGTACCTTTGATGATGTTTTCCGCCGCTTCAATGCTGTCGGCATTCAAATCTTCCATCTTGCGCTCCGCGATTTTGCGGATATCTTCTTTTGTCACGTTGCCCACTTTCTGTTTATTAGGCGTTCCGGATCCTTTTTCCACGGAAGCAAATCTGCGCAAGAGATCGGAGGCGGGCGGGGTTTTGAGTTCAAACTCAAACGTACGATCTTCAAAGATCGTAATTTTCACCGGCACGATTTCTCCGGCCATTTGTCCTGTCGCATCATTATATTTTTTTACAAAATCGCCAATGTTAATCCCATGCGGACCCAAGGCCGTACCCACCGGCGGAGCCGGCGTCGCCTTTCCCGCAGGAATTTGAAGTTTGATGATTGTTTTGATTGGTTTTGCCATGCTAGTTTGTAAGTTAGTAAGTTATAAGTCTTTAAGTTTATTTTGATATTAAATTATTCAGAAATCTAATATAGCCACTTGTAGCTCTTATAAGTTCGGTATACTTTTCTGCAAGAAATAAAGATTTATTTGACTCAAAATCTTTTTTTGCGCAACGTATAAGATTTCTTCTTGTTTCTTCTGCCTCACACTTGGCTACATCGCGTATAATATGGATCTTTTCCTTTAAAGAACCTTTGTTATATGCCTCAGCGATATTATTCGCAACAGATGCAGAAGACCTTCGTAATTGATCAATGCTTCTATATTTTTCATCAAGGGGATAATATTTGGTTAATTCATGAACTTCAAGTTCTAACATCTCTGCCATCTGATAAATCTTTAAATTTTCTAGTCCCGTAACCATATATTCGCTACTATTCCCCTATCAAAAACTTACGAACTTATAAACTTAAAACTTATCAACTAACTCATAGTTTCTTAATCTGCAACGAATCCAACTCCACCGGCGTGTCGCGGCCAAAGACATTTACAAGCACCTTGAGCTTGCCTCTTTCCTGATCAACCTCGGATACTTTTCCGTCAAAGTCCTTAAATGGCCCGTCAATGATTTTTACCGGATCTCCGATAGCCACCTCTATTTTGAATTTCGGCTCATCTCCTCCCATGCGCTTGAGCAGTACTTCCATTTCTTCCTCTGAAAGAGGAGCCGGCGTGGTGCCCGCGCCCACAAATCCGGTGACACGGGGAGTGTTGCGCACCACATACCACGAATCATCGGTCACGATCATTTCCACCAACACATAGCCCGGATAAATTTTTTCCTCAACCACGCGGCGTTTGCCGTTTTTAATTTTAATCTTTTTTTCAATGGGAACAAGAACGGTAAAAATCTTATCCTCCATGCTCATGGACTCTATCCTCTGTTTGAGATTCCGCGCCACCGCGTCTTCATAACCCGAATAGGTATGGATCGCGTACCAATTCCTCCCAAATTCCGATGTTTGTTTTGGCATAGTTCAGGTAGTTTACCATGGGTAGGTTATAGAAAAAATCGTATTTTCCTATCGTATTTTCCTACCAATTATAAACTGATTTCAGACCACAAATTTTGTTAAAAGCGTCTTAAAAATAAAATCAGCGCCACCTAAAAGGGCTGCAAGCGAAAGACTTATCACAATCACTGACGTAGTATAACGGATAGTTTCTTCCCGGGTAGGCCACGTTACTTTCTTGAGTTCAATGTGCGATTCCTTAAGAAATATAAGAAAATTCTGAAACATATATGCAAGTATACCTTTATATGAAGTATTTTAAAAGGCCCGAAGGCCTTTTTCTATCTTATATATAAGATACTCCCATGGATGTTTTTTGTCAAATATAAGTCTTACGCATTTGGTTCCTCCCCGTACATAGCGAGGAGGTCAGGAGCGAGGTTATGAGTGAGGGGAATACCACCCCTAACCCCTCCTAAAATAGGAAGGGAAAAGGAGATGCGTAAGTCTTAAAACGGTCAATCATTCGGAAAAAACAAAGAACCAATTTCCGAGTGAAATTCATGAAGCTTTTCACGAATCATAGTTCGCGCCAATTTTTCTTCCTCGGGATCAAGACTGTCAAGAATATCAAATATATTGCCCATATGCATCCGGCACCGCTCCTGACTTGCCACAATCCTCCCCATGGGATCTACAAGATTGAATATGAGACGGGGCAGATCCTCTTGCGACAGCCCCATTGCTTCTATCTCCTCCCCCGCATGTTTCGCGCTTACAGTTATTTCTTTGCCTAATTGATTAAACTCTGATACCAGCTGATCCATAAACCCATCAACCAACTCTTCAATGTCCATATCCGCATCCTCCTCAAGTAAATTTTTAAAGACCTTTTGCGCCCCTTGCGCCCCATCATAATTGTTTTTAACAATAGACCTACTGCGTAAATATTTTCGTAGCGAAATTTTCAGATTTCGAGCGAGCCGAAGCAAAAATTATGAAGCATATACGGCGTATATGTTGAATAATTTTT
>ERZ1292623.4384-Hain-H51-01um-R1-4384-length-11564-cov-6_pt1 | contig 11564 bp, 10 predicted proteins | sample MGYA00564398_ERZ1292623 | MGnify/ENA primary metagenome ERZ1292623 (study PRJEB36523, sample SAMEA6512633) | groundwater metagenome | collected 2019-01-07 | study: AquaDiva: Metagenomics assemblies of 32 groundwater samples | reverse complement strand
TTGGGAAATTAGTTAAGTTTATAACCAATGATGTTTATGATAGTTATACTGAAGCAATTCCAGAAGTTAAAAAATATTTAACGAAAAATAACTATATTTTGGTCAAAGGATCAAGATCTATTGGTCTGGATAAGCTGGTTGATGCTATACTTAAATAATTATGCAGAATTTTTTACCATTGGCGTTGGGACTTGTAATTTTTTCCTTTTCCATAACCTCACTTCTAGTTGTTCCTTTTATTGATTTACTCTATAAAATCAAATTTACAAGGAAAGTTGAAGCTCCTAAGTCTGGTAAAGTTCCGTTATTTGACAAATTACATGATATAAAGGCAGGAACTCCAGTTGGTGGTGGTGTATTAATAATTACTGTTGTCACAGTTTTGTTTTTAATTTTATTTCCTCTTAGTGCTCGAATGGGAGTGTTTATTCAAACTGCTTACGATTTACGATCTGAGTTAATTGTTATATTTTTTACTTTTATATCGTTTGGACTACTAGGACTTTTGGATGATTACAAAAAGATGCTAGGAAAACCCACAAAAGGAGTATTTGGTTTAGCCTTCGGTTTGACAAGGAGACAAAAATTTATAGCTCAGTGGATACTTGCGGGAATTGTATCTTTTATGATTTATAAGGTTCTCGGAATTCAAATTTTACACATTCCCATTATTAGTTTGACTCTTAATTTAGGATTTTGGTTTGTTCCATTTGCAGCTTTTGTTATAGTGTCTTTTACAAATGCATTTAATATTACTGATGGTTTAGATGGACTTGCCTCCGGGCTTTTAATGATTTGTTTAATTGTTTTTGGGGTTATAGCTGCAAGTAGTCTTGATACCCCATTATCCTTATTTATATCACTTTGGATTGGAGCATTGATTGCCTTTTTATACTTTAATATTTGGCCAGCTAGAATTTGGTTGGGAGATTCTGGTGCATTATCCTTTGGAGCTACTCTTGCTGTTATAGGTTTATTAACAGGAAATATCATTGCACTCTGCGTTATTGGAGGGGTTTTCGTAATTGAAATAATTTCGTCTGTCGTTCAAATATTAGGCTGGAAGTTATTAAATCGTCCGATTTTTAGATTAGCTCCAATACACCACACATTTTTAGCAATAGGTTGGGAAGAACCGAAAATCGTAATGAGAGCATGGCTTGCAGGAATAATCTTGGCAATCTTCGGCCTCTGGCTTGCAACCATATGATGAAACGCCCATTTGACAGAAGTTTTTTTTACCTAGTCCTTATTCTTGTTATTATCGGACTTGTGTTTATAGCAGATATATCAACACCTCAGGCTCTAAATTATTTTGATGACAAATTTTATTTTTTGAAACAACAAGCTGTTTGGGCAGGTATTGGTGTAGTTGCAATGGTAATTGTTAGTAATATTCATTATAATTTTTGGAAAAAAATTGCAGTACCTTTCTTTTTTATAACTATTTTATTACTTGTTGTAGTTTTCATTCCTGGGGTTGGCTTAAGTGCACTTGGTGCCAGACGTTGGATATCGTTTGGATCTATCAATTTTCAGCCTTCAGAGGTGGTTAAACTTGCGTTAGCATTATACCTTGCAAAAATAGCAGACGCTTCAAAAAAACCAATTGCCTTTTTTGTTCCACTTGCACTTGTATGTGGTTTAATCATGCTTCAACCAGATCTTGGCACAACTTTAGTTATCGGCCTTATGGGAATATCCCAAATTTTTGTTGCAGGAGTACCGATATTATATTTTCTAGGATCACTTTTTGTGGGAATAATATCTGTTGCCATTTTAATTATAATCTCACCTTATAGAAGAGATAGATTATTAACTTTTTTGCAAGTCGGATCTGATCCTTTAGGTAAGGAATATCATATAAGGCAAATTTTATTAGCTATTGGATCCGGAGGTTTATTTGGTTTGGGAATTGGACAATCAAAACAAAAGTTTTTATTTTTACCTGAAGCTTCGACAGATTCTATATTTGCAGCAATTGCTGAAGAAATAGGTTTTGTAGGATCATTTGCATTAATTGCGCTTTTGGCATTCTTTGTATTTAAAGCCTTCAAAATCGCGTCGCATGCGCCTGATCAATTTTCAAAGGTTTTATTCGTGGGAATAACAGCTTGGATTGGAGGACAAGTAATTTTAAATATTTCTTCAATGACTGCGCTTACTCCACTTACTGGTATTCCATTACCTTTTTTTTCGTACGGAGGAACTAGTTTACTCATGATTCTTGCTTCATGCGGTATACTATTAAATATAAGTAGATATGCAACCAAAAAAATTATTACTCGCAGGTAGTCATGCAGGCTCGACAGCTGTAGCTATTGTTGAAGAAATCAAGAAAAGAAAACTTGATTGGGAAATTCATTGGGTTGGGATGGAATACAAAGCTCTAGGAGAGCGTGAAATTATTTTCCATAGTTTAGAGTCTGGAAAAATAGAAAATAAGTTTACTAAGAATACTGTCCATTCTTTTTTAAAGATACCAATAAGCTTTATACGAGGATATAAGATTGTTAGAGAAATTAAACCAGATTTAACTTTGTCATTTGGTAGTGCTGCAGGTGCAATTATTTCTTTTTGGTCAAGTTTTTTAAATATTTTTGTAATTATTCATGAACAAACAGCAAGTGCAGGAAGAGCAAACATTGTATCTAGTCACTTTGCCAAGTTAATTCTAATTTCTAGAGAGAGTTCATTCATTTTTTTTAATAAGATTAAAACTAGATTAGTTGGAAACCCAATAAATAGTGAAATATTAAGATACATTGATGATGAAAAACATACTAGAGTAAAGTCAATTTTAATTACGGGTGGTTCAAGAGGTTCTACTTGGATAAACAATGCAATAAAACCGATACTTTCGAGACTTCTTGAAAAGTATTTTGTAATTCATCAAACAGGTGAGAAAAATATAGATGACTTTAGTGGCATAGAAAACGAGAAATATTTCTCTTTTGGACAAACAGACCCCAAAAATATGGCTGAAATCTTTTCAAAATCTGATATTGTAATATCGAGGTCCGGTGCCAATACAGTTTGGGAGTTATTAGCCTTAAAAAAGCCTTCAATTTTAATTCCTATCCCATGGACATACAATAATGAAGCAACTGAAAATGCAAAATATATGGAAAGCTCAGGTCTCGCCAGAATTTTGCCTCAAAAAGAATTAACACCACAAAGACTTCTTACAGAAATTGAGAAATTAATAGAAGATTATCCAGTGATTCTTAAAAAAACTGAAGGCGTTACAAGTCCAGATATACTAGCCTCTAAAAAAATAGTAGATATTCTAGAAGAATCAATCTAGAATTGTATAGTGAAAAGAAGACAAAGAAAAAAAATTAATATTTTTAAGATACTTTCAATTATATTAATTATTTTATTTATTATTTCGGTTCCGACTGTAATTAAAAAGTTAATTAAAATAACAAAAATTGAATGCAGCTCGCAGTTTGGAACTTGTACAAAAAATTACCAATTAGGTGATTATAACTTTGTAAAAAAACAAATAGAAGTAGATTTAAATCATGATATACAAGTTAGTTCCTATCTAATTCAGTATAAAATTCCAAGAACTATTAAAGTTGATATTATTGTAAAAGAACCAAAATATGCAATTAAAAATTTATCAGCTAAATATTATCTTGTCGATAAAAATGGCATAGTTCTGGAAATTTCTGATGAATCTAACTTGCCTTTTTTGGTAAATAGTTCAAACTATACTCTTGGTCAAAACATTTCAGATAAAGATAAATTTGCGCTTACATTGCTTGAAAAAGTTAGTATTATAAATACTGTAAGTAAAGCAGAAATCAAAAAGGAAGTCCTAGAACTTATAGTAGAAAATGGAATTTTAATTAAGTTTCCACTTGAGGGGGACATTGATGTTTTAGTTGGAAGTTTAAGATTAATATTTTCACGCTTGAATGAAGGAACACAAGGAATTAGAATGGAAGATGTACGAGAAATTGATTTGAGGTTTAAAAGTCCTGTGTTAAGATAACGTATATAACTATGAAGAAAACAAAAATAATTGCAGGTATAGAATTAGGTAGTAGTAAAACAGTAACGATTGTTGCTCAAGTATCAACTGATGAATCCTACAATGAAACAATTAATATTATTGGGGTATCAGTTAGTAATTCAAAAGGTGTTAAAAAAGGACAAATAGTTAATATAGAAGAATCAGTAGAGTCTACAATATCTTCGATTGAAGGTGCAGAAAGAATGGCGGGCCGTAATATTGATTCAGCTTTTGTTTCTTTAGGGGGTGCACATATTACTTCACAAAATTCACATGGTGTTGTTGCTGTTTCTGGTTCATCTGGTGAGATTGTTCCGTCCGATGTTGACAGAGTTATTGAAGCAGCATCTGCCATATCACTTCCAACTAGTCGTGAGATAGTTCATGTTTTACCACGAGAGTTTGTTGTTGATGGTGAGACAGGTGTAAAGGACCCAATTGGAATGAGTGGAGTACGCTTAGAAGTTGAGACACATGTCGTAACAGCTTCAAGTGCAGCTGTTAAAAATCTTTCTAAATCATTAGGTGAGGCAGGTGTAAAGATCGAGGATATGGTTTTTGCAGGTCTTGCTTCCTCATACGCAGTTTTAACAGAAACTGAAAAAGAATTAGGTTGTGTTCTAATTGATATTGGAGCAGGAACTACTTCAGTCGTGGCCTATGTTGATGGTTCACTCGCATATTCAGGTGTTATTCCTGTTGGGGCAAAAAATGTTACAAATGATATTGCAATTGGTCTTCGCGTGTCACTTGATACTGCTGAAAAAATAAAATTATCACTATCAAACCCAAAAGCTTCAAAGGAACAAAAGGATGAATTAGATTTATCAAGTTTAGGAATATCTGAGGTAAGCAAAGTCTCCAAAAAGACTTTGATCGAAGGAATAATAAGACCTAGACTAAATGAGATATTTACTATGGTTAGGCTGGAGCTTGAAAAAGAAAGAATAATTAATAGAATTCCTTCAGGTGCCATTGTTACAGGAGGTGGAGCAAAAACTATTGCGATTATTGAATCTGCAAAAAGAATGCTTTCTGTTCCTGTAAGAATCGGAGTTCCATTTGGAGTTTCCGGATTAATTGACGATGTAATTGATCCTATTTTTTCAGTTCCAATAGGATTATTACTTTTTGGTACTAAACAGGAAGTAGCAGAAACTAGTGGTTTGAAGTTTCCAATCAAATTAAATTTACCTGGAAAAGGATTTTTGCATAAAATAATAGAAAGTGTCAAAGATCTTCTGCCTTGACTTAGAACCTAGAGTATATATAATGCATTTTAAGTAACCTGCCTCATACTTATCTTTTTAATCTATAAATTATGGCTTTAGTTAAACCTGATTCAGCAAGAATCGCAAAAATAAAAGTAATTGGCGTGGGTGGTGGTGGTGGAAATGCTATCTCTTCAATGGTCGAAAATGGGGCAATTTCTGGTGTTGAATTTATAGTAGTCAATACTGATTCGCAGGTTCTTCTAACAAATAAAGCTGCTACAAAAATTCAAATTGGAGAGAAAATTACAAAAGGACTAGGCGTTGGTGGAAATCCTGAAATTGGAGCACAAGCTGCAGAGGAATCTATTGAGAAACTAAAAGAATTAATGATAGATACAGATATGGTATTTATCACAGCAGGTATGGGTGGAGGAACAGGTACAGGTGCAGCCCCAGTTATTGCAAGGCTTGCAAAAGAATCAGGAGCACTTACAGTTGGTATAGTTACCAAGCCATTTGCATTTGAAGGGACAAGAAGAACTGTAGCAGCTGAGGATGGAATAGAAAAACTTCGTGAAGTTGTTGACACGTTAATTGTTATTCCAAATCAAAGACTAATGGATGTTATTGATAGAAAAATGTCTCTTGTTGATGCATTTAAAGTTGTTGACTCCGTATTGGAACAGGGAGTTGGAGGAATTGCAGAAATAATAACTACACCTGGTCTTGTTAACGTTGATTTTAATGACGTCAAAGCAATTATGAGTGCTGCAGGAACTGCACTTCTTGGAATTGGTACAGGAGTTGGTGAAAATAGGGCCCAAATGGCAGCAAGGGCTGCAGTCTCATCTCCGCTTCTTGATCTTTCAATTGAAGGCGCAAGAGGTGTTTTGTTTAATATTGCAGGTGGAAAAGATATGACCATGTATGAAGTTGATGAAGCTGCAAAAATAATTTCAGCTGCAGCAGATCAAGATGCAAATATAATTTTTGGAGCAGTAATTAAAGAAGATTTGTCAGATTCTATAAGAATTACAGTTATAGCAACAGGTTTTGATGAAACTAGATCAAGAATTGCACAGATGAGACCATCAAATATGCGCCAAGTTATTACAGGTGTTGTTTCTGAACCAGTTCAAAGTCAACCTTCTGATATAGATGAAGAAGAAGTAAAAGACGATAACGGTGACAATGATACTTTTGGAGACAAATTCGAAATCCCCGCCTTCCTCCGTAAAATTCATTAAATTAGTTTTAAGCCAATAAAAAACCACCTAGGATAAAAAGAGCCCTAGGCGGTTTTTAAGATGTCAAAGTTATTTCAGAATCGCGAATGCGATAATAGTCAAAATAACAATGACTCCGGCCACCCATGCGATGATGAGTCGGTAGTTACCCTTACTCGGCCAAAGGTTGCCTGGATTGATTCCGGCTTTTTCCAATTCACTGCGTTGGACAAAGACTGGTTTCATTCCGTAGACTTCTTTTCCATTGACGTCATAAGCGACACTACCTTTGCGTTTTGTTTTCCAACCGATGCGTTGGTAATTATCATCTTCAAGAAAAAGAAATTCTCGATCGTGATCACCGACATTGGTAAGAAACACTTCACCATTACGCTTTTCAGGGTGGTTCTTATTAAACGACGACCTACTGAACATTTTAGCCTCCAATGTGCTAGATTATAGGATTTGATAAATTTTGCAAATTCAATTTATCTGAGGCTAATGGTACCACCACCACCACCACACATTGTCAAGTTATAGGCTACTTCAATTTTCGCTTACTCGAAGAATTAATTAAAACAATAGTTGCAAACTTTAAAATAATTGAGATATGCTTAAGGCATGACTGTTGACCAATCAATAAGAATTGAAGAAACTGGAAAAGATACAATAATTGCATTCGTAGATAAAAAATACAGTCATTCACTTCGAATAAAATCAAACACTAAGAAAAATATTCAAAATTATTTTAGAAAAATTGGTAAACCTAAAATATTTCCAATAGTTACATTTTCAGTCGCGATATATTTATTAATTAGGCATTTTAAATTGAAACTTGACACTTTAGTTATCGATGTTGAATACCTAGGTCATGAATCTACAATTAAAAATATAATTTTAACTTTATACAGAATAGACAAAACTATTGAACCAGACATCTATTTTTCAAATATTGGCAAAGAGGATATGGCGCACATTTTAGCAATAAATATTCATAGAAAAGAAATTAAAGCTGATTTTGATTTAACTGGATCCGAAATTGTTAGATTTGTTAATTATGTAGTTGGTCATAAAAAATGACCGAGGGCTGTGCCTTTGCCTAAAGAATGCTTACATCAGGAGTGAATACCTGAATTCAACCATCCACCCGGTCAAACATTATTGTAGCACAAATGTCAAAATAATTGTACAATAGCTTCATATGGCTAAGCCCTATTTTGATTCAATAGATCCGAAGCCGGATTTTCCAAAAATGGAAGATGAGCTCATAACTTCATGGAAAAAAAACAAAATATTTGAAAAGACTATTTCAGAACGACCTGAAGACAAAACATGGACTTTTCTTGATGGCCCACCATTTATAACTGGCCTTCCACATTATGGAACACTACTAACTTCTATTCCAAAAGATTTATTTCCTAGATATTGGACAATGAAAGGCTATAGAGTAAGGCGTGTTTGGGGATGGGATTGTCATGGTCTTCCTGCAGAAAATAAAGTAGAAAATAAGTTAGGAATAAAGAGAAAGAAAGACATAGAAGATGTTGTAGGCGTTGGTAAGTTTATAAGTGAGTGCAAAAACTATGTATCAGAAGTTTCTTCAGAGTGGGATTGGTATATAGATCATATTGGTAGGTGGGTAGATTTTAAAAATGCCTATAAAACTATGGATAAAGATTACATGGAATCAGTTATGTGGGTATTTAAGCAGATGTATGAGAAAAAATATATTTATAAAGGTCTTCGAATATCTCTTTATTGTCCTCATTGTGCAACTCCAATTAGTAATTTTGAGGTCGCGATGGATAACTCGTATAAAGAAGTGACAGAAGTTAGTAATACTTATAAATATGAAATTGGGCCAAAAACTTATTTATTAGCATGGTCGACGACACCGTGGACAAAGATAACAACTACAGCACTTGCAATTAATTCAAAATTTAAATACGTAAAAGTAGAATCGGAAAAATTTTTTTACGTCTTAGCAAAGACGACACTTGAAAAAGTTTTTGCAGGGAAAGATTTTAAGGTTATAGAAGAAATTAGTGGTAAAGATTTAATAGGAAAAAAATATATTCCTCATTATGATTTTTTTGATAAAGTGGATGGTAAAAAATGTTTTGAAATTATTGATGGAGATTTTGTGACTGCCGATGAGGGCACAGGAGTCGTAACAATCGCACCATATGGCGAAGAAGACTTAAAGATAATGAATGAGAAGAACGTTCAGTTGGTACAACATGTAGATGATGAGGGCAAATTTACAAAAGACGTTCCAAATTGGGGAGGAGTTTATTACAGTAAAGCAAATCCTTTAATAAATAAAGATCTTGAAGAAAGAGGGTTGCTGTTTGATGAAAAACCGATAATTCACAGTGTTGCCATGTGTTGGAGGTGTGGCGAGAGACTTATTTTTTCACCTCAAAATGCTTGGTATGTTGATGTTCAAAAGTTAAAACCTGAGCTAAAAGAAAATAATGAAAAAGTTAATTGGTTTCCGTCTCATTTTAAACATGGCAGATTTTTAAAGAGCATGGAGTCTGCTCCTGACTGGTGCATTTCAAGAAGTAGATATTGGGGTTCTCCTGTTCCTGTTTGGGAATGCGAATGTGGAGAGAGATTCGTGTCTGGATCGATTGCTGAACTTGAAGAAGCATCTGGAGTTAAAATTAATGATTTACATAAGCCAATAATTGACGAGATAGAAATAAATTGTAAAAAATGTGGTAAAAAAACCAAAAGAGTTCCTGAGGTTTTAGACAGTTGGATTGAGGCTGGATCGGCTGCTTTTGCAGAACGTCATTATCCTTTCGACAAAGAACAAAAATTAGAAGACTTCTTCCCACCTGATTTTATAGTTGAATATACTGGACAAATTAGAGCTTGGTTTTACGTTTTACATGTTATCTCAACAGCACTTCTTAAGACAAATGCTTTTAAAAATGTATTGGTCACTGGAGTAATTCTTGGGACAGATGGCAGAAAGATGAGTAAAAATTGGAAAAATTATCCTGATCCAAGAGAAACAATTGAAAAATATGGTGGCGATGCATTAAGACTTTACTTAATGAACACCCCCGTTATGAGATCAGAAGATGTTGCTATTTCTGAGGAACAGTATAAAAATGAAGTTAGAAATTATTTATTAACACTTTGGAATGTTTATAATTTTTTTGTAACTTATTCAAATCTGGATAATTGGAAGCCAACAAAAAAAATAAATATTTCAAAAAATATTCTTGATCAATGGATCACAGTGAGACTTAATCAAACAATAATAAAGTCATCTGAATCAATAGAAAAATACGATACTGTTTCTTATGTTGAAACATTGAAAGAGTTTGTCATTGATTTGTCTACTTGGTATTTAAGAAGAAGTAGAGATAGAAAAGATTCTGACTTTTATAACACTATGCATAGTGTTTTGGTAACTTTTGCAAAAACATCTGCACCAATGACACCATTTATTTCAGAACTTATTTACACAAATTTAACAAAGGAAGAATCAGTTCATTTAGCAAGTTGGCCAGACGAAAAAACATTAAGTGATGAAGATAATAATTTAATTTCCGAGATGAAAGTCGTTAGAGAAATTGTAGAAGTTGGTCACAGTTTAAGAAAAGAAAATAATATTCCAGTTCGCCAGCCACTTAGGGAATTACAAATTACAAATTCTAAATTTCAAATTAAAGAACTTGAACAGATTTTACTTGATGAGTTAAATATAAAATCTATTAAATATAATCAAAAAGAAAACAGACTTGATTTAAAAATAACGCCAGAATTACAAGAAGAAGCAGATACGAGAGATTTGATAAGAAAAATTCAAGCGGCTAGAAAAGAATTAGGAACAGCACTTGATGACAGGATTAAAGTTACTGCACCGTGGATACCAACAGACCAAAAACTATTAGAAATGTTGAAAACAAAAACACTTTGCGATGTTTTAGAAATCGGTGAATTAAATGTTTCAAAAATTTGATTGGTTACGATGAAAATCGATATAATATTAGCTATTCCCATTTTTTTACTTTTAATATTTAGTTTTTTTATTTTAAAATCTGTTAGCCCCTCACTTTTTCCAGAATATTATTGGTATTTTGGATTAGGAATTTTGTTTTTTTTACTTTTTTCGGTCTTAGATTTTGAAATAATTTCTGCTTTTTCACGACATCTCTATGTCATAAGTATTATATTTTTACTTATCCCACTTGTAATAGGTCAGGTTACAAGAGGAACTGTGAGATGGATTCCAATTGGATCATTTTCTCTTCAACCGTCAGAAATTGTCAGGCCTTTTCTATTAGTTTTCTTTGCGAACTTTATAACAGAAAGAAAACTAACAATAAAACGTCTTATTCAAATATTATTATTAATGGCTTTTCCTTTGATATTAATTTTAGTTCAACCTTCACTTGGGGTGACTGCCTTAACAGCTGTTGGCTTTTTAGGAATTTTTCTTGCAAGTGAGATAGATAAAAAAAGTATATTATATATAATATGTAGTGTATTGGTGGCGATCCCTCTTGTATATTTAGTACTTCAGCCTTATCAAAAAAGTCGTATTACTGCCTTTTTAGATCCATCAAAAGATCCGCAGGGGGCAGGTTATAATGCTATACAGTCAACTATCTCTGTTGGTTCCGGAAAAATATTTGGTAGGGGACTTGGAAAAGGTGTAGGTACTCAACTTTCATTTTTACCAGAGAGGCATACCGATTTTATATTTGCCTCAGTTGCAGAAGAGATGGGGTTTGTTGGAGCAGTTGTTCTTCTTGTTCTAACATTTTTTCTACTATTCCGAATAGTGGCATATACAGAAAATACAATCAATATTCCTGCAAGATTATTTTTAGGTGGACTATTTTTAACTCTTTTTGCGCAAACTATAATTCATGTAGGAATGAATATGGGACTTTTGCCAATTACAGGAGTCCCTTATCCACTTGTCTCAGCAGGTGGTTCATCCCTTCTTGCCACAATGACTTCACTTGGTATTGTAATGGGGACTAAAAGATATTAAACAGTCTGCACTTGAAAATTAATCTTTTGAGGATTGAAAGCTGGAATGTTTGTGGTTGCATCTAAAACTTCTATACC
>ERZ1292623.492-Hain-H51-01um-R1-492-length-42934-cov-86_pt1 | contig 11570 bp, 19 predicted proteins | sample MGYA00564398_ERZ1292623 | MGnify/ENA primary metagenome ERZ1292623 (study PRJEB36523, sample SAMEA6512633) | groundwater metagenome | collected 2019-01-07 | study: AquaDiva: Metagenomics assemblies of 32 groundwater samples | reverse complement strand
AAGAAGATGACGAAGAAGAAGAAGAAGATTAATAATGTAAAGAATAATATATGTAAGCTTAAGATTTTAAAAAACTTTTAGAGTAATTATATGAACAAACTTGATAATGTAAAAATGTATAATATAAGAGATGGTAATGATGGTATAAAAGATACTGTTATTATTATGTCAGATATTGTAAAACAAGGGTCATCTAATCCTTACGTACGTAAGTGGGCAGAAAAAATGGTAGTTTCATCAGAACGAAGTAAATCTGATTACATAAAGCATATATACGATTTTATTAGGTTAAGAACTAAATATTTGCCAGATATTGTAGATGTTGAATTTATAAAAACTCCAGATTACATTTTAGGAGAAATAGAAGAAAATGATACTCCGCAATTAGATTGTGATGATTACACTGTATTATCATTATCGTTATATAGATCAATAGGATTTCCTACTGCTATACGTATCATTTCTACTTCTATTGATAAAGTATACTCACATGTTTATGGTATGGTTTTTAATTCAGAAATAGATAAATGGATGCCAATAGATTTAACAAAATCTGAATTTGGTCCTGGGTGGCAATTTAATAAGCCTACTAGAAAATCTGATTATCTTATAGATGAAAATTATAAAAGTATAGAAGGTATTAGTTTATTAAACGAAGAGCCTAAGCCATTACCTTTAGATTTAATATTAGATGTTGAAAATGATTATGTATTTGTACTTGCAAATAGATATCATAGTATAGATTCATTTAATTTAGAAAATTTAACATTATTTTTAAAAGACTATGTATCATATATTAGAATAGACAGAGGATGGTTTTCTACTCACCATAATTTTTACTTAAAAGGTATAAAACAGTCAATATCAGTTAGAAGTTTAGCTGTAAGAATTTTAGAGTTTTTAGAAACAGAGTCATGGATAACCACATGGGAATTTATAAATGCTTATGTAGCATCTGACATAAAAATAGGTTCTGGGTCAATATTATCATCCGCTACTGAAGCTATAGCTAAAGATGTAATTGATCCTTTATTAGACCCTATAAATAAAACTTTAGGTACTATAGCATTAGTTGGAGTTGCAGGTATAATAGGTTATTTTTTAATCATAAATAAAAGGAGATAATATGAAAGTTTATTTATTAGGTAATAATATAGTTTCTGCAGTAGTTGCAGCTAAAAGTTTAAAAAAAGCTATAAGTTTAGCTACAAAAATTTATTTAGCTAATGACTTGCCTTTAGATGAGCCTATTGTATTGTTTAATTTACCTATATCATTTATAGACAAAAAAGAAAATTACACAGAGCTTTCAGGTAATATAGTATCTATAGAAGAGTTTTTACAATATGAAGATTCTTTTTATGATGATTTAGATCAAGAAGGATTTGAAGATATTTTAGTATATACTAGTTATTACATTGAAAATAAAGAAGCAGTATTAATGATGACTTATATTTAAATACACAAATTTTTGTAAATTATATTAATTATGTTAGATACAGCTTATTTACAATTACAAGCTAAAATAGAAGATACTATAGGTAAATTTTTATCTTCTAAAACTATTTTAGTTAAATTAGTTAATTCATCATTAGTTGATATTAAATATGAAGCTGAAAAGTTATTAGTAGAACACGATCAACTTTCTATAGAATTAACTAATAACACTAAGAAAATAGATGAAATAAAAAATTCTGGTAATTATACATATCTTGATGTAATAAATTTAACTAAGTTTTATGGTCAATTAATATCACATTTAGATGTAATAGATCATTTAGAAAAATTAAATGAAGGAGATTTTGATTTATTTGGTATCACAGTTCCATTTTTAGGTATATCAGTAAAGACTTTATTAATAATTGTAGGAGGTATAGTTGTTATCAAAAAAATACTATAAAATATGCTTGCCTATGCATAAGGAGGGAATATGAAAAAAGTTCTTATTAATTTATTCATATCATTATTTTTAATATGTAGTAATGTATTTGCAGATGATGGTATTTCTAATCAATTTCATCATAAGCATGAAGTTTTGTTTGGAGTTATTAATATTCAGCTAACAAACTTGCATGAACTAAGTGAATTAATAATTACAATTAATTATGATTATACTAATAGAGACTCTGAGTTGTATTTGAAGAATACGGTTATAAACATTTATGATTTTATAGGTAAAAATAAATGGACAAGAGGTAAATTACAAAAGTGTGAAAATGTTACTACTAAACTTTTTGAAGTAATGATATATGATGCTAAAAGTTTAAATTATAATAATGAACATCTTATAATTTTTGATAATTATGTTAGAGTATATTTAATATATGACAACAAGATGGAATTTAAAGATTTTGATAAAAGTTTAGACAGTAATGGTATAGCTTTAGAAGTAGTATCAAAATTATTTGGTAAAGAAAGTTAAAAATAAAGGAACTTTATATGTCATATAAAGTCTATAAAAATGCATATTTTAATGAAGAAATATTTTATAAAGTAGCAGCAGATGTATTAAAAGATTTTGACAATGTTTGTTTAAGTAAATCGTTAGTATCAGAAGTAGCATTTGAATACGGTAGAGCATATGAAAAATTATCTCAATTAGCAACATCTAAGAATGTATCTATGGAGTATTTAAATAGTCTAGTTGAAAATTTGAATGATAAATTTCAATTCTATATTACTTTAGTTAAAGTTGATAATGGATGAGAGACTTTATGTATGGAAAATACAATAAGTTCAGGCGTAGCTACTTTAGAGGGAATTAAGTTAATTGAAAATGAAAATATTGATAACTTAATTTTTGATAATTTAGAGATACCTAAAGTAAAAGATAATAAATTAGATGCATTTAAAAGAGGTCTTAATTTAGGCGGAAGCACTTTAGATGAAGTATTTGATTTTATAAATAAAACTAATATACAAGAGTTAGATTATTCTGTAGAAAGAAGTACATATATAATAGTTATTTCTATTGTAATACAAACTATTTTACTATTTTTGTGTATGTATTTATTTAAATAAGCTATGATTAAAATATACGATAAGATATTAGAAATAAAAGCTGTGAAATCAAACGATAGTAATTTTCCTTTACTTCCATTCTGTCATATTTTTGATGAAAAAGTTAAAGCTGGAGTATATGGTTTAGATGATGGGTCTATACTTATAAAAGCAGATGATAATTCAACTAGATTATGGAAGGAATTTACTTACACTAATAAGAAGGTTAAAGAAATAATAAATGATCCAGAGTCAGTATTTAAATCTGAATTTTTTAAGTCTAAAAGTAATAAATGGTATATAGGTGTTGTTGATGATATTAAAAGTGGATTTGTCTTTAATGTTGATTTACTTTCTGATTCAGAAATTGATTTGTTAGACTCCATATTTATTGAATTAGTTGGACCTTTTAGTGATTGTAATCAAGCGTGTAACTCATTGTGAATGAGTTATATTAAATATTTAAGGAGGTGAATATTATGGATTATGTATGGGTTATATGTGGTACTGTAGTTGTTACAATTATAGTTGTTATAGTGGGTAAAAAGTGGTTTTAACTAAGGTGATATATGCCAATAGAAGCATTTTTAATAAATCCGATTTTAAAAACTAAAAAAAAGGAGGTGATACAAATGGTTAAAAAAAGTAACGTATCTAAAATGTTAAGTAATCTAGGTAAAAGACATCATGCAACTGCGTATGCGCGTGGTAAGCATTGGTATACAAGTCCATATGCTAGAATAGCTAAGCCTGGAATTAGACTTAATCCTTCACTTATGGCATTAGGTAATCCTTTAGGAGCTATTACTAATAAATTAGGTCTTAGCGGGTTAGACATGGTTTTATATGGTGTTGGCGCTAAAGTCGTAACAGATTTAGCTCCTAAACTTGTTAATAAGATTGTGAGTATAGATACTACAGATAGGTGGAATAGAGCAGCTACGCAAGTAGCAAGTGCTTTTGCTATGAAATATTTTTTACCTTATGTAGTTGACAGAAATATAAGTGAGTTTTGTTTTAAAGTAGGGCTTATAATTCCTGCCGCTGAAATTCTTAGTTATTATGTGATTGATGAAGCTCTTAGTTATCTTGGATTAGGGAATTTAGGAACACAGTATACTATACCAAATAGAAATATAGCAGTTGGTCCAATGGGATCTGGGTATAGCTTAAATAAGAATATGGGTGCTTATCCTCCTAATAGATTGTCAACTAGATTGTCAGCTTATCCTTCAACTGTTAGACTTACGGGTTTATCAAGTGAGCAAGATGGTATGGCAATGTATCCATTTACATCAAGATCAGATATGATGTATTAAAGTAGATATAGTATATTAGATGATTAAGTTAAAATTATTATGAAAGGAGGTGAATTTATGAACGATGTATCTTTTAATCCATTTAATCCAGCATTTAGAACTCGTGATAATAGCAATCCTGAATTTGTGTGGGGTCCGCTTTATGACACTGTTCAGTATCCAGCAAGTGGAGTTGCTCAACTATCATTTTTTACTACTCCTAAAGGGCAGACAGCAACTTTAATTAGAGCAGGAGCATCTAGTTCTATAATAAAGTCGTATGTTCATACAAATATTGAACAGCCTGGGATTAGTCCTAATACTGTAAGAACTATTATTGGTATGGTACTTACATATAAACATCTTACTCCTGGTAATGTACAGAATCCTATAGACAGAGATCGTATAAGAGATCATGGTGTAATTGAGTTTAAGACTGAGGCAAAAGATCTTTTTCATCTTAGATTGTTGGAAATACCAGAAGCAAATCCATTTGTAATAGGTTCAGTTGGTAGTGGTGAATCTACTACAATGATAGGTACAGCAGGCGGTGGTGGTTATGGTGTATCTATGTATAGATTTCCAGTTCCGTTTATGTTAGAAGCTAATCAGGGATTTACTTTTCATATTGATATTGATGGTTCTGTGGCTGTAAATAGAGCAGTTGATATTGGTGTATCTTTTCAGGCGTATGCTAAGAGACCAACTTAGTAGTTAGTTTAAAGATAAGACAAATTTTTGGCTATTTTTGTTGTCTTATCTTATTTAGTTTATTCTCTTTCTCTCTCCTCCTCAACTTAAAAATAGCTATATAATTATAATATAATGTTATATAGTTATAATATATTAATATAGAGATATAGTTATAAAATAAAAATAAGGAGATACTATGTGGAAAGAGTATTTTGTATATGGAGCAGATTTTTTACCTCTAGCCGCTGGAGTCGCTGGTGCATTACCATCAGCTTTAAGTTTTATAGATAGAACTATACGTATAGATTCAGAATCTCATTTTGAGTTACGTAGTGTTTCATTTGTGTGTACTTCTCCTAATTTTTATATAAAATATAAAGATAGTAATTCTGAGTCTGGTTTACAAAAAGATCCCGCGGATGTTAGGTTAGTTGGAGGTAGAAGTAATTCTTTACTTACAAGTAGTGGAGTAGCGTTTTTACCTCATAGATTTATAGGCAGTCATATATTACAGTCAGCTGGGAGTTTTATAGCATCATTAGCTGATTTTTCTGGTAGTTCAAATACAATAAGGCTAGCTTTTCATGGGTCTAAGATAAATAGAGGAGATCCTCCATGGATAGGAACAACTTATTTAGATCAAGAAGGAGTAGGATATACATATCCTACAATTTTAGATGTAAGTGCTAATAGTTCATTACCTGCATCAATTTTGATAGACACTGGCAGTGATTTTTTAGTAGAAAAAATTTCTGTAGTTCGTTCTGGTGCCGCTTTGATAAGTATTTCAGATTCTAGAGAATATCTTTGGTTTAATACTTCTATGCATGTTGATAATGTTGCTGGTGCAGAGATGTTTCAAAATGATATTAGTAAATATGGGGGTAGATTTATACACGGGGGATCGTTAATAACTATTGAAGCTACCGATTTATCAGGAGTTGCTAATAGAATTTGTATAGGTTTTACTGGTAGAAAGATGATAAAAAGTAGACAGCTTGTTAGTGGTATAGGTAAAGGATTTCAATCATTAGTTTAATGTATAAGTTTTATTAGATATTAATATATTTTTATGTATTTATCAGCATTACAACCTTTAACAGATTATCAGAGAAGTATTATTGAAGTGAGTTTGTCACTTTCAGATTATGAAAAGTATTATTTAATAACTAATGACATATCATTAGAGCAATATAATAAAGATCCTAGTATTGTAAATTATGATTTGGACAATCCAATAGCTATATATTATAAAATAAGAGATCATTTATTACCTAAATATGTTGATAAAAACAGTGATTTATATAAGGAAATAATAAGAGATAGTTATGTATCAGGACGTTCAATAATTTTATCATATTTAAAATTTGTATATAATGATGATACACCTTTTCATCAATATGATCAGTATTATAGTGGTATTAATACTGACGGAGATTTAGCTAGATTTAGGTTAAATCTAGTGACTGATTATGGTTTTGTTGAGTATGTAAATTTATTACAAAATGATCAAGCAATTGAATTATCATACGAACTTAGAGATAAGTTTATTACAGAAAATATTAGAATTGGTAATGACGATGAAAAATACGCTAGGTTTATAGCTTTAGGAAATAATCCTACATTAATGGCTTTTATTTTATTAGATTTTGAATTTGCTTATCCATATTATAAATATTATTACACAGATGAATTTGTAACTGAAGCTGTATTATTAACAATGAAAATGTCATTATCAAATGTTAGATATAGATATAATATACCTCATTTTGCTTATAGAAATGAGCTTGAGGAATGGAAGAATGTATTTTTACAATTTATACTGCCTATTGGAATTACAATAGTATTAGCTATATATGGCCCATGGTTAATGGGTAAATTATCAAATTATTTGGCTGCAAAGTTTCCTACTTTAGCTAGTTATCTTAGTTCAGGTGCAAATTATATTCGAAGCGGTGTTCGCTCTATAACTGATTATGTAGGTGTAACTGAGCCTGTTCCTTTAACTACTTTGGAACCAGTTTCAGGTGCATCTTCTGGAGGTAAGCAACTCTATTTTGCTTCAGATTATGCTGAAACAGGTAATTTAGTTACATTAGATGAACTTGGAAAGGAAGTCATTTTAACAGATGTTCAACTATCTAGTTTGGACCTTCCAACGCCAGATTTATTTGATTCAATTCAAACTGGTATGAAAGAATTTGGTACCGCAGCTGCTACATATAAAGTAGGTGAATATTATTATGAACAATATTTTGGTGAAGATAAAACTTATGATTCACATCAAAATGAAATTAATCAACAAAAAGTAGCTCCGTTAAATTCTAGTAATTTAAGTAGTATAAGTAGTTTAAATAATGATACTTTATATACTTATATTATATTAGGAACAGTAGGTCTATTGTTAATGAGGTAAATAAAAAATGAGATTAAATGGTATATTTGATGATTCTTGGAATTATCTATTTGGCAATAAAAATATGTCTATTCCTTTAACTTCTGAAGTTGTGCAAGAAATACCAGATATACCTTCAGTTGGTACAGGAGATATTGTATATTTACCAGCTAATATGGAATCTATAGAATATGGACCATATATGGAAGAAGTTCCAACAAGTTTTTTAAATAAATATATGTATGGTCCAAATAAATCAGAAGGAGTTTATGGTCCATATAAGTCTGAAGTTCCTCCAATTTTTTGGAAAATACCTAATAAATCATTTATACCTAAATCTGATTATAACAAAATGTTGCAAGATGCAATAGTTATAAAGAAGATGGAGCCTAAAGTTAAATATATAAGAAATGCTAATTCAGGTAGAATAGTAGGTCCTTTTAAGGATGTTGTAGTTGTTACACATATTCCACAACAATTTGAAGAAGAGATTAAACAAATTATCAATGATCCAAATTATATTTCTGGTGATTATTTAGACACAGCTATAAAATATGGTATAACTATACCTAGCATAAATGATGTATCTTTTTATGAAATAAATGAGTTTATACTTCCAGCAGAAAAAATGAACGTAAGTATTAAAAAAGAAAATAGTATTATAACTTTATCAGAAGTCAACGATTTGTATTTAAGTTCATTTGATGTAGATCTTGTTGAGTCACAGTATATAGATAATGCACCAAATAATTCTATAATAGAAGAAGACGTAGCTATAGATTTATCTAAGGAAGGTGAATTTAATATAGAAGGAGTTGGATATGGAGCTGTTGGTATAAGCGATATTTATTTAGCCACTTGGAATATGGATAAAATAGAAGATAATGCTAATAATATCGATACTTCTAAATCTACTATTATAGTAAGAGAAACTAAAATAAAAACTACAGATAAAGAACTTATAGGAGAATCTTTAGATGGAAAGATGGTTTCTTTCAAAGTTCCTTCAAATAATATAAGCATATTAGAAACATTTAAGCCTAATACTAGTGTTATAAAATTAGCTATAGGTTTATTTGCTATTGGATATTTATTATTAAATAGGAGGGTATATGCAATTAGGTAATCTATCCATATTTGTTAGAGATATTATTTGGAATGATTTATATGATAAGTATGATATAGTTAGCAATAAAGATGGTTCATACATATATAAATATATGTATATTTCTTATAGTCTTGCTAGTGCATTAGATATAGAATCTAGATTAGATGAAGATATAAGTAAATATTGGTTAGAGCCTACTAAATATGGTACATGGATAGGCTATGAAGATAATGCTGAGACAATTTTATTATTTCAATTGAGTATATTAAATAGTATAATAGAGTCTAAAAAAGAGAAGTATAAAGCAATTGAAAATGAAATAATTAATGAAAGTAATATACAACTATTAGAAAATAAATCTAATGTTATTGAAGATACTTATGCTAAAGATGCTTATATTGAAGATAGCTATAAATCTAATGATAATTTAGCATTAGACGCTAGTATAAATAATGGTAGTAGTAGTCCATTTAGAAATTTATTATTGGCTTTATTAGCTTTTAAATTAATATTATAAAGGAGGTGCAATATGTTTTTAAGTTATGTTGGAGCTGCAAATGAGACTTATTTTACTGTTTTAAAAGAATTTAAAGTAGTAGAAAATCCTGATGGGTCTTATGTTGTAGATGGTACGCCGATATCTAAAGTTGAGTCTGAACTTTGTAGTAAAGCTAGCGATGTTGCTCTTCCTGGTATTCAAGATGGGGCTATCAATGCTTTACGTCAAGGAAGTACAGATCCTTGGAGAATGTATGTAAATGATTTGCGTACACTATTATTTTGGCAAATTAGATGGTTGTATAAGCGTTATAATAGTAATCAAGAAGTTACGTTTACTCCAATTATAACTAATGTACAATACGTTGAGACTCCACTTGCTTATCCTACAACTCAACAAATTCAAACAGCATTAGATGTTGGCAAACAAATTTTAGATAGAACTGGAGTTACTCAAACAACATCTAGACAAACAACACCTGGACAAACTGGTGTTCAACAGTATCAACAATCGTCTGATATAACTAAATATTTACCATATATTGCTATAGGTTTATTAGCTTTTGTGATTATTAATAATATGAATAAACAGAAAACTGTTTAATACTGGAGGTGATATAAATGTTTTTAGGAAGATTAAGTGAAGGCGGTTTATTTGATATAGTTAGTTCTTATATAGATTCTGCTGGAAATATTGTAGACGCGTTTGGATCTACAATTAAAAAAGGAACTACTGAATATGATACACTATATAGTAAGTATTTTGGTCCTACACCAACAACTAATAGAAATATTCCACCACCAACAACTAAATCTAAAGCTATTAGTATGGGTGTATTAATTTTAATTCTCGGTGGTTTAACTTATTTTATTGTTAAACATTAAAAATGAGCGATAACGAGCCTATAATTTTGCAAGAGATATTTCATATAAGAGATACAGCTGAGCGTATAGCAAGTGATATTTCTTTTATTAAAGCAAATATGCAATCTGGTTGTCCATATTCTAGTAGCATTAAAGAATGTTTAGATAACCATTTACAATTACATATTAAGCAAGAAGGAATTATTTTTGGAGGATATAAAGTTTTTAAATATATTATGTATATTTTATCTATCATAATTGGATATACAGTAGCGTCTTTAAACATAAAAATAAAGTTTAGTGACATATTTAATTTATGGAAAAATTAACATTACAAGATTTAAACAAATATAAAAATTTAGAGTTTCAAGTTAAAAATAAATCTTCATTAGGAGATATTTTATTTTTATCTAAAGGATTTATGTCATATAACGTAGTAGTTGGAACAACTCCTACTAGAGTTATTGATAGACTAACTTATGTGTCTCCTTATTTGATAGTTAATCCTAGTAGGTATTTAGGTTTAACATCTATAACAACACTTATAAATGGAACTATAACTGCAAATTATAATACTCAAAGTAGTTTATTAGCTACATCTGCTTTTCAAACATGTCATTTACATTTGAATGTTACTGCAGTAACTGGATCATGGGAATTTATATCTCAATCTTATGATTCAGTATCTGCTACTTGGGCAGATGTAGAAGTTATATTTCCAGATATTATAGCAACAGGCTCTAGATATTTTTTATTAAATCAAACTGGAGTAGCTTCTAATTTGGCTATTAAAGTAAATGAATTATCTTCTGGTAGTATAACTTGTACATTAGTAGCAACATTAAAAGGTGGCTCTGGAATTGGTGATACTTCATTTTCTCAAATAATATATTTAGGTAATTCTAGTCTTACTACTAGTAGTGGTTTTCCTTTATTACCAGGAGATAGGCAGCCTATAGTTGTTGGAGAAAATGTTGAACTATATGGTATAGCTGAAAATAACTTAAATTTAAGAATACTAAAATTATGAATATATTAAGTCCTATATTATTATTAAATGGTGTTATAGCTACTGGTGCTAGTGCTAATATTATTAGAGTTGTTGGCATAAATCAAGATATCCAGTTTGTAGTACAATCTTATTTTACTACTGTAGGCGCTGGCTCTATAACTGTATTAACTATTGACGGTGAAGGTTCATTAGATACAGATTATTGGTTTGCGTTAGGATCTCACGATTATACAGCAACTGAATTAACTAATAAAGCAGCTATATTTCATATAGTAAATAAACCTGTAAATTATTTTAGATTAAACGTATCAACTTTAACTTCATCTGGTACAATAGCAATTTATGGTAAAGTAAATTATACAGGTAGAGCAGTTAGTATTGGAGGTTAATTTTATGGCATCTGATGTATCTGAAGTATTTGGGTCTTTATCAGGAGATTCTATATTAAAAATAGCAAATGGTGGAACAGGAACTGATACTGCGTCGGAGGCTTTAACAAATTTAGGAGCTCTTGCATCAGCTAATTTTCCTTCTGTTTCTGTAAACAATGAAATAGTTTTATTTTCAGGCATTACAGGAAAAGTTACAAAGAGGGCTACAATCACTGGGATGCTAAAAGCTACTTCAGGAGTTATTGGGACTGGCACTGCTGGCTCTGATTATTTAACTCCAACAGGTGATGGTTCTGGGTTGACAGGAATA
>ERZ1292623.1760-Hain-H51-01um-R1-1760-length-20321-cov-12_pt2 | contig 11572 bp, 13 predicted proteins | sample MGYA00564398_ERZ1292623 | MGnify/ENA primary metagenome ERZ1292623 (study PRJEB36523, sample SAMEA6512633) | groundwater metagenome | collected 2019-01-07 | study: AquaDiva: Metagenomics assemblies of 32 groundwater samples | reverse complement strand
CCGGAGCAAAACAAGCGCTTTCCGAGCGAAGAAGATTCACCAAAGTACGTCGAAGTCTTCAACATTGGGCAGGATGAAGCCGGGATCGTAGATCCTGAAGATGTCAAAGCCAAGGCGGTTGGAATGGACCGCTGGGAGTACCTTGCTCGCGTCAAGGGTCAGCCGGCACCACTCACGAAGAACCCGGTTTTCGACCGAAAGCGACTTGATGAGCTGGCAGATCACGTAATTGACCCGAAATACTACATTTTGACGGCAAAAGAGCAGCCAACCGAGACTGGGCCGATTCAGAAGCCGCTTGAAGAGGTGTTGGGGGTAGATGATCTTGTACTTACGCAGGTTGAGCCTCTTTCAACGACGTTCACAGGGTGGCGGATCTGGGAGATGCCGCAAGATGGCGCCCAATATGTCGCTGCGGTGGACTCGGCGAAGGGTCTGATCGACGGGGACGCAAGCTGCTGCTCGATTCTGAAGATGTCCGTCAGCGGAATGCGCTTGAAGCTTTCGTTAGTCGCTCAATTTCACGGTTGGATCAATACCTTCGAGTATGGCGACGAGGTCTTTAAAGGTGCTGTACTTTATAACGACGCTTTGGCTGTCATTGAGCTTACTGGAGGTTACGGCGAAGCTGTTATGCTACGGCTCAAGAAGCAATTGTGCTACTGGAACGTGTATCGTGCCACTGCTAAGGAATCTGCCGCTGAATTCAGCCGGGACGCTCGTATGGGTGTTGACACGAACGTAAATACCAAACCTTTTATGATCGCGGCCTTGCAGCAGTTCATTAAGGATGGTATGATAGACCTACCTTGCATCAAGACCATTGAGGAGCTGGCGAACTATGAGCAGCAAACTGAGTCGAAAGATGGCAAGACGTTGGTCACCGTCAAGTTTGGTGCGGCGGGTGGAGCTATGGACGACCGCGTTATGTCTCTCGCCTTGGGGGCGGGGGTTTGTGTATCTAATGCGGTGTTTGACTTCATAAACGAAGCGTCTAGATTGAAGAAGCCCGTTGAGAAGCAGGAAAAAGAAGCGTTTGACCCGTTCGAGTACGAAGGAGGTTACTAATGGATCTCGGCACGAAAATTGCACTGATCGCGTCAGCGAGTTTGATTCTGACGATCGCTCTCGGCTGGATGATCACGATGTATTTCGGGATACGAGAGATTCGGCGACTGGGCTTAGATGCCTTCGAGCATTGGAAAGACGGATACGCGAAGAGGAATGACAACGCTTTGCGTGAGATGCGTGAACTAGCTGAATCTGCGTTGCGTATGAACAAAGCAACGAATGTGCACGAAGCAGCTCAAGTCGAAATGAGCCTAAAGCGCGAGGCCGAGAATCTGAAGCAAGCAACGAAAGCGCTTGATACAGCCGTAGAACCGAAGATTCCCATTCGTAAGCCGCGGATCGTCAAAGACGTAAGCGGCCGTTCTTTTGACATGGATGACCTTGAGGCCCTTTAAATGGCATATAACGACGCAACTGATCGTGGTTTTGTAGAAGAAGACGAAGAGGATCTTGAAGAAGATCCTCTAGAGGAGGAAGATGACTCTGTTGCAAGCATGTCAGGGATGCCTGAAGCGATGCCAGAAGCGTCTATGCTGCCCGAGCCAATGGGAGCTTTCCAAAGTATGCTTAACGGCAACATGCCGGGGCCTGCTGAGCTTAATGATCTTCTCGGAGAAGGCGATAGCTTCCACGATAGTTTTCAACCTGAACCATATTCGGTCGGAGAAGCTCGCGGTGGCGGTGGGGCGTCTATGGACATGGGGGGCGCTTCGGCAGATTACACTGGTCAAGCGCCTTACGACCCTGATGCGATAAAAGAAGACGTGCGGGCCCTGTTGACGCAGAGGGCTCAAGAGCGTTCCGCTGCGTCTGAAGAGTTTCAAGCGCGGGCGCTTGGAATGATGGGTCGCAAGTAAGCATGGTTGCAGCGGCGTGGTGAGTGACACGCGGAGTTGAAAAGACTTACGCCGGCATAAAACATCGGATGATAGCCTGTAGCTGTATCTTTAGATGACAAAGCCGGGTACATGGTTTGAATCCATTCTGCAACCACCTAACGAGGAGTGATCGGCTATGATAGGTGACGGACAATAGAGACGCGCTCGATTTTACTGCGATTCTAGATCAGTTACCGCAAGCTGAGCGTTACGAGCAGCCCGAAAAAGATGCTGATTTGTCTCAAATGCTTCAGCGGCATTTGGACAATTCTACTGAACGTCGGTCTTCGTGGCTGCGTAGCGTCGAGTTCTATCGTCGGTATCTAGAGGGCGATCAGCTCATCATTCATCGCGCTACTGGCGAGATCATTAGGCTCAACCAGGATGACGCCAAGCGTCTTCGCAGCGTCAACAACGTTCTGCGCCCGACTTCGCGCTCGTTAGTCGGCAAGCTGACGCGGCAGATTCCTTCGGTTGCAGTAACCCCACCTTCTAATGACTTTGAAGATACGCACGCGGCCGAGATGGGTCAGCTGCTCTGTCAGTATTTCAGACGCAAAGAAGACCTTGATCTACTCTATCAAGAAGCTTGCGAATATCTCCCGTGGGCTGGAAATGGGATCATCCAAGCGTATTGGGATCAGCAGTCTGGTGAGATCAAGTCATGGTGCGCCGTTTGTGACTTTACAGATACTGAGGAGATGATCGGTAGTGTTTGCCCAAACTGCGAAGCGCAGCGTATGTCTGAGCAAGCGGCTCAAGAAGCTCAATTTGAGGTTCAGCGTGAGCAGTCGCTGCAAGAAGTCGTCATGCAGCTGCCCCCTGGGGTTGTACCAGACGAGTCTATGATTCCGCAAGAGGCTCTTGTAGAGCCTCCGATGGAGCAGACTGGGCCGCTGCCGGTGGATCAAGAGCCGCCCACGTTGTATGAGATCAAGACGGGTGATATTCGCGGCCGATGCATCGACGTTCGCTATTTCCACATAGACCCGGGCGCCAAGTCGATTCTTGAGGCGCGCTGGGTTTGCTATCGTCCTCCGCTACCGGTGTCAAAGATCCGCGCCATGTTTCCGCAGATGGCGATGTTCATCAACGGTGAAACTGGCGTCCGCGAAGAGGTAGATGAATCTGCATGGTACGAAGTTGGTGGCGACAATCTAAACGATTATGCGTATCTCGAAGAGTGGCACGAAGCGCCTACAGAGGCGTATCCTAAAGGACGGCTGATATATCGCTGCGCAGGGATAATTCTCAAGGAAGAAGAAAACCCTTACTACAAGCTGCTGAGCCGCTTCCCATTTTATCACTTTGCCTGGGATAAAAATGCCGGCAAGTTTTGGGCGGACCCCTACATCGCGCAGGCGTGGCATAGACAGCGCGAGATCAACGCTTGTGAAACCTCAGTGCGTGAGGCTGTCGAACTTCTGCTGAAGAAGAAGCTGCTGGTTCCGATTGGAAGTCGCATTGGCGCTGATGAAATCGCGGCGTACACGGCCCAGATTATTCACTACAACGCCGCGGCCGGTGAAGTCAAAGATATCGACTTTGGGCCGATCCCGCCAGATTTGTTCAACCGCGCGATTCAGCTGGCGTCGGATATTCGTCAGCAAGCAGGCATAACCGATCAAGAAGCCGGCATGGGCACTAGCGACCCAAACGGGCGTGCCATGGCGATCTTGAATGCTGAAGCAGATCAACAGACCGGCCCGATTCTACGATACAACAACAAAGAGTGGCGTGAGTTCTATCGTGCGTTGCTGCTGATTGCCCAGAATAAGTACGACCCGGATCGTATGATCGTAGTCGCCGGCCCTGATTCTACCGAGGCTTTTACCTTCGGGCAAGCAAACATGAATCCTGGTTGGGATATGGCGCTTGAAGATGTAGACAGCCTAAGCACTAACAAAGCTGTACGGTTTCAACAGTCCATGGATCTTGTTGGAACTGGCTATTTCGCGAACGAAACCACGGGGTTGCTTGATAAGAAGCGATTTGCTCGAAAAGCAGGCTTGAATGACGTTGAAAAGGGCTATGATGTTGAGGCTACCGAGAGAGCCGCAGCGCGTCAGATCCCGTATAAGCTCATGCAAGGGGAGCAGTTTCAGCCAAGATATTTCGACGATCCGATGCTTTTTGCTGAAACCTTGATTGCTTGGCTCCGTGGCCCTGGTCGGCGGGCCGATCCACAACTGGTCATGCAAGTTGAGCAAGTATGGATGTTTTACACACAGTGGGCTATTTCCCTCAAAATGGGTACTGGAGGGATGCCGCCAGTTCCGGGTCAGGAAGGCAGCCAACCTGGCACGGATCAGAGCGCTCCAGGCGGAAGTGCCAATAATCCTGGGCATGTAGGCACAAATCAGCAGGGCGTAGGCGCCGATGCTGAACAAGCCGTTCAGCAAGCCGATCAACAGGGAGAGCGTCAAGCGCGCACTCAGAGCCAGCATGAGGCTTAGGCTTTAAATATTCGCTTTAAATGATTGACTATTAGTCTGTTTTGCGGGATAATTTTCGAGTTCGATGCTGATTAGTAATTTCCGTTTCGGTCGCTCCGTTATCGCGTTTGGAAATGAACGTCGGTCAATGTGTTTCCGCCAAGCGATTGGTGCGCGTCAAGCACTGGATAAATAATGGCTGAAGTAGCTGCAACTAGGGTTCCTGATAAGTCCACTTTGGACGACAAGTTTGATGAAGTATTTGGTGCTGGTGAAGAGTGGGGTCAAGAGGCTCCAGTTGAAACCCAGCCTGAAACTCAGGAAGTAGTTGAAGAGGCTGCGGTCGATCCGGCGAATGAAGTAGAAGTAGCACAAGAGACTGAGACTGAGCAGACCCCTGCTGAGACGGCGGCTGAAGAGGTAACCCAAGAGGTACTCGAAGCCAAACCCAAAGGCAAGAAGGATGCTGAGTCGCGAATTCGCAGCCTGGCTGGTACGAATAAGCAGCTGCGAGATGAACTAAGTAGGACCCAAGCGTACTTTCAGAATGAGCTGACTCAGCTAAAGCGACAGGCTTATGAGGAGCAGCGTAGTTTTCGAGAGACGCAGGAAAAGCAGCTAGAGCTTCAAAAGAAGCAGTTTGATATTCTCAATTCCGATCGTGAAGCCGCTGAATTTGAGCGGTTGCCCTTGGACAAGAAGATCGAGCTACGGTCGAAGCGTGAAGCGACAGCTGAGTTTAGATCTGAGCTAGAGAAGCGTGATCGTGAGTGGAAGGCTCGTTTCGATGCCATGGAGCAGAAGCAGGTTGCTGAAAAGCAAGCTGTTGAGCGTCAGAAGCGTCTAGGTGGGTTGGATAATCAAGCAGAGCGGGCTCTTGACGATGTCATTCTCAAGGGGCTGCCGGCTGAGCAGGTAAAGACACTTCGTGGTCCTATGAAAGAGATGCTGATGGCTTGGTGCGGCGCCTACGGAGAATATCCGTCTGAAGCAGCTCCACGCTTTGCAAAATACATTGACAATATGCACAACGCGCGGCTTCAAGCCAAACGTAAGCCGGGAGTAGTCCCGGGTGTGCGGCCTGTTGGGACGGTTGCCGCGGTGGCAGGTACGAGGATTCCTCGTAAGCTCCCAGCTAAGCGCACTATTCAAGAAGCATTGAAGCAAAATGGCCTTCGAGGGCCTTTAAATGATCTCGCTGATGAGCTGTTTGGGCGAGACTAGTAGGAAAATATAATGGCAGTTGGCGTTAATATCCCGAATGTCGGGCTCATGTTTACCCGATATTTGGACCGTGTTGATGACACGATGAACCACGCGAGCCGATCCCGGCAGCTGGTTAACAAGGAAGATAAGTGGACCGGATCGCACAACGAGTGGCGCGTGCATACGCGGCGCGGCGGGGCGTTTAACTGGTCTGAAGATGGCGGAAGTTTCCCGGCTGCTAAGAAGCAGGGTTACAAGCCGGCTAAGAGTTATCGCAAGTTTCTGCACGCTAAGATTCAGTTGACTAACGGCGTTATGGCCGCGTGTCAGAAGTCTAAGAGCGTTGCCAAGGACGTAATCACCTCGGAAGTCGAAGGCATCATGCGCGACATTCTGAAGGGTGAGAACGGCATGTTCTTCCGCGACGGTACGGGCGCGGTTTGTCAGATTGAAGGCGCGGCTGGTACTCAGGGTGGAAATCCCTCTAGCACGACTACGATCGATGTTGATGACGCTCGTATGCTTTGGGAAGACCAAGAGTACGATGTCTATGACAACAGCACGTTTAGTGCGTTTACGGCGACCAAGCATGGTACTGTAACTGTCTCTACGGTTACGGAAGCGCCTCGCGCTAACGGAACGTTTCAGGTAACGTTTACGGGCAATACGCCTGCGGGGCTTGTTGCGAGTGCGGCGACTGATGACGTTGGCGACTATCTTGTTTGGAAGGATTCATACGGTCGTGTTCCGACTGGTTTGGATCTTCTAGTTGATGACGCCGCTACTACGTTCCAGAACATCGATGTCTCGGCGAATCCTCGCTATGCGTCACTCGTTCTTGGTAACAGCGGCACTAAGCGTGCGTTGACCCCGGGTCTGTTCCGTAAGATGCTTGCTGGTCTTTCTCAGAAGACTGGACAGGACAATCCGAGTGGTGGGCTGACTGTTCTTTGTGACAGCTGGCAGGCGATCAACGTTGAAGAGTTGTATGAGGGCGAGCTTCGGCTTACGCCTGAGACGAAGAAGGCGGGCATCGCGGTTGCGAGCTTCCAGTCGTCTCTAGGCAAGATCGATATCCTCACGGATACCGACGCGCTCCACAACAAGATGTTTTTCGTTGACTTCAGCAAGATTTATCGCCGAGTTCAGAAGAAGCTTGGTTGGATCAAGCAGGGCGGCGAAATCTTCATGCGGTCAGATGATGCGGCGTTCCACACGGCGGTTGCCGAGGAAATCTGCGAGTATGACATCGCGGAGCGGCACACTTCGGGTAAGATCGAAGACCTAGAGATGGATCCGTCAACGGCTTATTAGTAGTTAGTGTAATAGAATAAGATAGTCGGGGCGCCGGATACAAGACGGCGCTCCTTCTATCGCGCTCATAATGGAAGGTTGGTTGGCTTGAGCGATAGACGTGGAATTAGCGGGAAGGCTCAGGGACGCCTAGGGCATCCGCAGGGTACTGTACCCTTTGTATATCAAGTTACGATGACGGCAAGCAATTCTCCCCAGGCGCTTGGTCCGCAGCAACTTGAGTTTCCGATTCGAGTGATTCAGGCTTGGGGGATTATGACTGGCGCTGGTGCGGCGGCCGATACGGTGGTTTTGAATAAAGTAAGCGGCGGCACTACGAGTGCGATCACGAATACCGCGGATGTTAGTGCGTTCAGTGACACTGATCAGTTTGACTTTTCGCAGATTAATGATGCGAACTATCGAGCTGCTAAAGGCGATCGATTGTCTGTAACGACTGTGTCAGGTGCTCTGTGTCAGGTTTATGCGCTGTGTGTGCGGGTGGGTGACTAATGGGCATTCCTACTATTTGGCGCTTTACTGGTGACGTAACATCTACGGCTGCTGGTGTAACTGCGATCGGTGCTACTAAAGTAACGTCGGCGATGCTTGGGACTAATCTAGCTACGGGGTATATCCCCTTGGACATGACCACCGGCAAGATCATCGTAACGAATGCGTTGCAGGCAACCACCGAAGGTATGTTGCCAGACACTAACACAGACCCAATCCTTTTGCGCATCAACGGCGCGACCGATAAGGCTCATAGATTGGATTGGGCTGCTACTAGTGTTGTAGAGTTTGACTTTGCACCGTTTGCCTATCCAGTAGATTTGGATGACACTGCTGCTGTAGTCGTAAATCTGTTGATTAGCAAGAACACTAATACGGATACTACGGCTACTGTTGCTGTTTCATACTTTGAAGGCATTGGTGACACTAATGCTGGCGGAAACACTGCTGCGTTGAATGCTACTGCGATTACGCAGTATACGGTTTCTGTAACTGCTGCAAACGTTGGGGTGTATCCTAATGTGGCAAAAATTGGCCTGATTCCGAGCGCACACGGCACCGATGCTATTCGGTTGCATGGCGCGTGGATTGAATATACTCGAAAGAGCTAAAGGAAAGATTGAAATAGAATGACTCTACTTGTTCCAACTCGTCACTGTTATGTTGACTTTGTCGCTGAAAATCAGCCTGAGATTCATCAGAAGGATCTTTCGGCGGTTATGACAGCGTCTGACACGCAGATCGATCAGTTCAAGGTCGGTAAGGGCCTAAACGAATTTGAGATGCTTCAGATTGGTGCTGCTGTTTCGACGGCGTTCACTCCTGGGGCTGCTGGTTGGCTGTTGCCTATCGGTACTACTGACGGTAATGGGCTGGCTTTTTGTCAGGGATCTATTGCCGCTAATACTGGCATGAAGTTTACGACCGGAACGGATGCATTTTACATCAAGGTCAAGCTGACGCAGACTGTTTTGGCCGATACTGATGTTTGTATGATTGGCTTCCGCGAAGCTGGTACTACTCAGGTAACTACGACTCCAGGGACGGCTCTAACTGATTACGATCACAAAGCGTTGTTTGGTGTTCAGTCAAACGCGGGTGTAAATAGACTCTATAGCTCAACTGCGGCTGGGTCTGATACGACTACTACGCCAACAAATACGCCTAACGTTACTGCTACGGCAGTTACGTGGGAAGTGCGTGTTTCAGCGGCTAGGGCTGTTACTGTGTATGTAAATGCTGTAGAGGATGCTCTAGTAACCGCTGCTGCGATTACTCTCACCACGGCTAAGACTATGGTTCCGCACATGATCTTTGTCAGCACTGGTGCTGGTGTTGAGCAGGTTGAAATTGAGTCCTACGAGTGTGGGCTTCTGTAAAGGATATTTGAATGGCTCTTGCTAATGCAACTGTAGATAGCACCCGCATTTGGTCGGAAGGGCAGCTTGTGGTCTTGGAAAAGACGCTGAGCGGCTTGACTGGTGGTGCTCTGGTTACTTTGCCGGTTTCAGATGCGTACACTAAGGCGGCTCCTCATCGCGTAGACTTCACGGTGACTACGAAGCCGACTGATGGCTCTGATGTGTATATGTCGTGGGAATCGACCGTAGCTAATACCGAGTCTGATAGTGAGATTGATCTTCGCTTCAAGGCTGGCGGGGGCGGGTCATTGACTGGCTGCGTACTCAAGGTTTATGCTAAGTTCGTGACTAGTGGCCAACAGGGCCGGCAGTCAATTGCGGCTGATAACAACACGTAAGTTTGCTGGGATGGCGGCTAGTAGCGCTTTGCTTTAATCGACTTTGGGGAATCCAGCTCGGCTGGCCCCATCCCGGCAATTCAAGGTAGCTGAATGTTTCCCCCGGCTGTCTCGTGTAAAGCTCTATACAATCTGCACAAGCAATTGCGCTTGTGTTGGGTAGGGCCTCGTAAGTGCTTCGGCGTCGTGCAGCTGTATCACATGCGCGATGTTGGAGACATTGACGATCCGGAATACTGCTACCGCGAGCTTTGGAACATTACGACGCGGGAAACTGCGCTGGGTGTTTACGAGCGCGTTGGCTGTGACCGCGGGCACATCTTCAATCGTTATGGCACTACGCATCTAGATTACGACCCGTTCGTGCGGGTGCCGGTCTGGGTTGCTACGCTCAACAGCGATTACTCGTATCCTGATGGCGAGCCTTTAAAGCATCCTGAGGATGTATTCAGCGGCAAGTTTATGATCGCCATGGAAGCGTGGCTGCTTCCGATTAAAGAGCGTATGCGCATTGCTCGGTGGAAGCATGCACGAGACGTGATTGGCAAGGCTGAAGACATTGGCTCCGAGATCACAGACGGTGTGTGGAAGCTTGGCAAAGATGGTACTTCGACCACGAACCATATGCTTCCGTACAAGTTCAATCGCAAGCAGATCGCCAAGAACGACTACTACGTGCAGACGCGCCAAGAGCGCTTGATGAAGTATTGGGATCTTCCTAAGTAGATGAATTTTCTTGAGCTGCAAGACGAAGTCAAAGACTGGATCAACTTCACGTCCGGTACGTCGAACTCTGACTTCACGAGTGGGCAGATCAAGAAGGCTGTGAATCAGGCTTACAAGCGCGAAGTTCGCAAGGGCAGGCTCGAAGGTGGCAGCTCGTGGTTTCTCAAGAACGTGCTGAAGACTTGGCCGGCGAGTACGGCGACATTGGAAGTGCCTTCAGTTCTGAATCAGACCAACGCGCTGCGAATCGAAGACATCACGGACACCGATCCTGGGTTTGATATTGGCATTGCCGAGAACGGCACCATGGGCGAGATTTTCTGGCTGGACAATCGAACGCTTCAGTGGGGCGAAGACGGTCCATCGTCAGCGCGAAGCTTGCGTTGGCACTACATGGCGCGGGCGGTTGATCTCGTCAACGACGCTGAGATCCCGGATTTGATCCCGGAAGACTTTCACGAGCTGTTGGTGCTGTCTGCCGGCGTGTTTCTACGCTTCAAAGCCGATGAAATGGCGCCTCAAGAGTGGCAGAGCGCTTTAAATGACCTTCGTATGGACTACTGGAAAGAGCTGACTCTAGGTCGGCCGCGTTCGACCGGAAGCGCTATCAGACGCATTGATCCATTCGAGGATTTCGACGCGCCCGCACAAGATCGCAGTTCCATTGCAACCGACAATAACTCATAAAGGAGACATCTAGTGCAGCTGAAGAAGATCAAGAATTTCACGAGTGTTCCGCAGTCAGTAGTCGTAGATGGCGATCAGATCGTCATTGACGCTAATACTGAGCGGTTCTTCCCTGTTGAGATCGCCAACGAGTTTTTAGCTGAATGTGCTGAATCGATTCGCGAAGTGAATATCGCGCAGGAATACAAAGAGAGCACCAAAGATGACATGGTGTATCTCGCCAACATGACTGGCAATCCTGATGCGGTTGAAACCGTGAAAGTGAAGCAACCTACCAAGGGCGTTTGGGGGATGCACGACACGGCGAATCCGCTGCGTGAGCCTAGAGACCTTTCGTTTCAGATGAAGGGGCCACAACAGGAGTACCAAGGCCCAGAGGGCTTGGAAGGCATTAATGTCTTCCCGACTACTTATCGAATTCCTCGATATAGCCGCCGTGCGTTTATGCCTAGTGTCGCACGTTGGATTATGACCCGTGATGCTCGGTGTGAGCCGCACTATCGCAATCAGGTGATCGAGTCGAGGCCCGTGTCCTGGGCGCCTGATAACGACTGGGACCTTGATGACATCCGCGTGTATCTGAAGCTTTGCGATCCACGCGCTGAGTTGGGCCTGGATCAGGCCGAAGTCGAGGCGTCTTGTGTCGGTATGAGTGAGTCTGAGAAGACCATCAAAGTCTACGAAGCCAAGGAGCTTGCACTTCGGCGTGTGCACTTTAGGATCTCGAATCCGGCATATCCTTTGCCCAAGCAGAAGCAGTTTGACGCCTTCAAGAAGAAGCAATCAGGCGGCGGCGACGTGCCCGTCAAGCGCGGCCCAGGCCGCCCCCGAAAGAACCCGGAACAGCCGGCTGCCTAAGAGAGGTGTTCATTGCGACGCCTCCAGGAATCGGTCGAAACCACTGGCGTAGGCGGAATCAATCAGCAGGCTGAAAAAGCCACGCTGCTTGAACTAGCTGACGCGCGTAACGTCTGGGCTCCAGACGGCCGGGTGATCGCTCGCCC
>ERZ1292623.4383-Hain-H51-01um-R1-4383-length-11575-cov-6_pt1 | contig 11575 bp, 11 predicted proteins | sample MGYA00564398_ERZ1292623 | MGnify/ENA primary metagenome ERZ1292623 (study PRJEB36523, sample SAMEA6512633) | groundwater metagenome | collected 2019-01-07 | study: AquaDiva: Metagenomics assemblies of 32 groundwater samples | reverse complement strand
AGAGGGAAGACTATGTTTTGGATCTATGGAAGCGAACACAGACAAAAATCGGCCTCTGGATGCAAGGTCAGCTCATACTTGCTATTGTCGTTGGGCTTTTGGTATATCTAGGTCTCATGATTCTAGGCGTTCGCAATGCTCTTCTCTTTGCTGTGTTGGCAGCTCTGCTAGAGACCATACCTCTGTTTGGTCCGATTATCGCCGCTATACCGGCTGTGGCTGCGGCGTATGTGGACAACGGCGCTTCTGCTGGTTTTATTGTTGTTGGTCTCTATCTCATCATTCAACAATTTGAAAATCATCTCATATATCCATTGGTCGTCAAAAAAATTGTCGGTGTGCCACCGATTCTCGTCATTATATCTCTGCTCATCGGTTTCAAATTAGCAGGCTTTCTGGGAATCTTATTATCTGTGCCACTCTCATCTATGCTAGTCGAATTCTTGGATGATGTTCAAAAGAGAAAAGTGTCACAAGTGTAAAATTTTGTTCGAGAGCGAAAGAAAGTCTGTTCGCTCAGCACGACGTTCTCGCCTGCTGGCGAGCCGTCTCATTCTCGACCGCCTACGCAGTCTCCGAAAGTCTTCGCTCACAGACTTTCTTTCGCTCTCACATATAAAATAGACTTTTCTCGTTCTTGCGGTATTCTTAATTCATTCATGAAAAAATCTTTTTATATAACTACTACTCTGCCGTATGTAAACGCCAATCCGCATATGGGACATGCTCTGGAGTTTATTCGGGCTGATATTATTGCCAGATGGAAAGGTTTGTCTGGGTACGAAGTTTTTTTTAATACTGGTACAGATGAACACGGCCAAAAGATTTTTGATGCTGCACTAAAGGCGGGAAAGCCGATTCGAGATTATGTTGATGAATACGCAAATAATTTCAAAAAGCTCTTGCCAAAACTCGGTATGAGCGAGGGAGTTCAGTTTATTCGAACTACAGACAAACATCACGAAAAATCCGCCCAAGAATTTTGGAAAATTGTAGAAAAAAACGGTTTTATATACAAGAAAAATTACAAAGCCAAATATTGTGTCGGCTGTGAAGAAACAAAAACAGAATCGGAGCTCGTAAACGGAAAATGTCCTGTACACGATACTGTGTCGCAGATAGTAGAAGAAGAGAATTATTTTTTTAAATTTTCTGCGTTTGGTGACAAATTGATAAAACTATATGATACGCACGGTCATAATATTGTGCCGGATTTTCGTATGAACGAAATGCGCGAATTTATAAAGCACGGACTCGATGATTTTAGTATTTCGAGATTGAAAAAAAAGATGACGTGGGGCGTGCCTGTGCCTAACGATGCAGATCATATTATGTATGTATGGTTTGACGCTCTGACTAATTATATTTCTACACTCGGTTGGCCAGAAGATCAAAAAAATTTTGAAAAATTCTGGAAAAATGGCACTCCGACGCAATATTGTGGCAAAGACAACACTCGTTTCCAATCTGTTATGTGGCAGGCAATGCTTCTGGCGGCTGGTCTTCCTCCGACTCATACTGTAGTTGTAAATGGTTTTGTTACAGGTGATGGCGGCATAAAAATGTCGAAATCTCTAGGTAATGTCGTAGATCCAATTGACATATTGAATGAATACAGTACAGAAGCTCTGCGTTATTTTGTATCTTGCGAAATTTCCCCTTTCGAAGATTCTCCTTTTACTATGGATCGTTTCAAAAATGCTTATAATACCAATCTGGCAAATGGTCTTGGTAATTTAGTTTCTCGTATTATGAAAATGGCGACAACACACCTCGAAAAACCAGTTGAAATTTCTAATGAAATTTTTGAAAACATTCTTCCCACAGAATACAAAAAAGCTCTCGATTCTTTTGATATTCAAACAGCCTCAAATATAATTTGGAAATATATAGGAGATGCCGATCAATTGATCCAAGAAAAAACACCGTTTAAACTGGTAAAAACAAACAAAGTAGCCGCTGTTTTGATAATCAAAGATTTATGCACCAGACTTTATAATATAGGGATATTGCTCGAACCGATATTGCCAAAAACTTCGGAAGTAATAAAGAAACTTGTGAAAGAAAACAAAATGCCCGATGCACCACTTTTTTTGAGAAAAGAATAAACTTTATTTATGCGGCCGCAATTCATAGATATCCACGCTCACACAAACTTTATCGCTTTTGATGTGGATAGAAATGAGGTAGTTCTACGAGCATTAAAAGCAGGTGTGTGGATGATAAATATAGGCACGCAACAAAATACTTCGCGGAGAGCCGTAGAGATGACTCGAGAATTTCCAAAAGGTGTTTATGCTATTGTCGGTCTTCATCCCATTCATGCAAACGCTTCTTTTCATGATGCACAAGAACTTGACGACGATCTGAAATCAAAAGGCTTTACGTCACGAGGTGAAGTGTTTGATAAAGAATTTTATAGAAAACTCATAAAAGAAGGCGGTAAAAAAGTTGTGGGAATAGGGGAGTGCGGACTCGATTATTATCGCTCGCCGAGTGAGGAAGAACATACGAGACAAAAAAGAGCTTTTATAGATCAAATAGAAATAGCTATTGAATTTGATTTGCCTCTCATGCTCCATATTCGTTCGGATAAAGGCGGTAATGCGTATAGAGATGTTTTGGATATTTTGAAACCTTATAAAGAAAAATACGGAGACAAACTCCGTGGGGATGTTCATTTTTTTGCTGGTAGTTTAGAAGAGGTTCGCGAATTTTTAGCTCTGGGTTTCTATCTCTCATATACGGGTGTTGTTACATTTGCAAAACAATACATAGAGCTCGTTCAAGCGACACCTATAGATCGCATTATGTCGGAAACAGATTGTCCGTATGTCGCACCTGTGCCCGAGCGTGGCAAAAGGAATGAACCTTTATTTGTCACTCATATAGCCGACAAAATTGTCGGTATAAAAGAAATTGATTTGATCGATGGGAGAAAACAGTTGGTGGATAATGCGTTCAGACTTTTTAAATTGACAGAATAAGTTTAAAGAGTAATATCAACTTTGAAACGCTTGAAGGTTCGCCTAAAAGCTTGTTCTAACAACTAAAAAAAGGATATCCCATGAACGAAGGTTTGCCTTCAATCTTGAAAGTTATTGCGTCCGGTAAGACTGGACTTTCGGAAGAAGAATGGATCGCAGTTGTCGAGATGTTCGGACTCAGGGTCAGGTCTGAAATGGAGAGAGTGAGTTTACCACGACTTTCGGCTTTCGTTGCTCAAGCAAATAGTCTTGAGAACGCCGTAAGTCTATTGAGAGAGGAAGATCTTATCCCTAATCAGTTCTGGCTTTCGAAGCAGGGTCTGTATTTTTCTTCGATAATCAGGTTGGACTTTTTACCTGATTCTCGTTACTGGTTTGTCTGGGGAGTATGCAGAGAGGACAGTCTCTGGTCCTTGATCAAATTCTCTATGGCGAGATTCCCCGTGACAGGACAAGATGACCAAGAAGTGCTTACCATGACCTCTGTGCCGCGTACCGGTCCTAAGGAGATTCTCGAAACAATGAGGCGGACCAATGGAAAATTCACGTATTTCGATATTTGCACGTGCCTTGCATCGTTCGCCGATAAAGTTCTCGAGGATCGTTTAAAGCTTGTGGCCAAAGTTGCAATCTTGCAAGGACGATTCAGAGCAGATATTGAGCTTCTCAAATGTCTCAAGTGATCTCTCAAGAGTGATCTCTCAAGTTTTGAATCATTGCCTGCATTTCAAATGCAGGCTTTTGTTTGCAAAGATGATATTTTCGAGTATGATGTGACATACTTGCTTTGGATAAGTTTTCCGACCGGAAAACGGCTTATTGCAAGGAAAAAATTATAAGCTAGTCACTTTAAAAATGACAAAAGAAACGGTTAAGACGGAAGAGGCTTCCGTCTACGAGGTGGGATTCCACATCGTTCCCGCTGTTTCTCCAGAGAAACTATCTGAAGAGGTAGACGCTATAAAAGCAGTTCTCGGTAAGAGCGGGGCAGTGATAATCAGTGAAGAGTTTCCAAAACTTCGTAACTTGGCCTATACATTAGTAAAGACCATTGGTCCGGCTCGCCATAAATACGATACAGCTTATTTTGGCTGGATCAAATATGAGACATCGCCTGATTTTGCGGCGGACATAAAAAAGGCTCTCGATGCCAATGAGAAAATTTTACGTTATCTCATTATAAAAACAGTACGAGAAAACACGCTCTATGGGTCGAAAATCTTGCCTGAAGAAAAGCGAGAAGAAGCAAAAACAGATGGGTTAAAAGATGTAAAAGAAGTGCCATTGACATCTAGAGAAGATCTCGACAAATCAATAGACAAATTGGTAGTCTAGGATACAATGAGAGCAACTTGGTTTTCTTACTAGTGTAGTTCAATAGAAAAATATATGTATCTAAACAAAGCTTTTATTATAGGCAATCTCACCCGCGATCCAGAGTTGAAGGCATTGCCGTCAGGTATTCAAGTTACGTCATTCGGGGTCGCCACCAATAGGGTTTGGAAAGACAAAAACGGTGCCAAACAAGAAGCTGCGGATTTCCACAACATCGTTGTATTCGGTAGACAAGCAGAAACATCGGCGCAGTATCTCAAAAAAGGCCAGCAAGTGATGATAGAAGGCAGAATGCAGACGAGGAGCTGGGATGACAAGGCAACAGGCGAGAAAAAATATCGCACTGAAGTCGTCGCCGATCGCGTTCAATTCGGTCAGAAATCAGGTGGAGGAGGTTTTACTTCTGTAGGTGATACTTCGAAAAGCGGAACAAAAGATAAAGACGTGGTAGAGACAATCGAATATCCGACCGAAGACATAAATCCAGAAGATATTCCTTTCTAAATTAAACAGTGAATTATAAATAGTAACTATTATAAAATGACAAAGCAGTGTTTCTTCAAACAGCATAATATCGAGCACATAGATTATAAAGATACGGAAATTTTAAAGAAATTTCTCAATCCTCATGCGCGCATCATAGGTAAAAAGCGCACGGATGTCTGTGCCACAAATCAGCGTAAATTGGCTACGGCAGTCAAACGCGCTCGCTTTATGGCTTTGTTGCCTTATGTAGCTCGATAAAAGTAAAAAAGCAGCACATCTTTCTCTCGAACAGTCCTCGGATCGAATTTGTCAAGGACAGACCTTTGACAAATTCTCACCTGCGGAGGTTCTCGAGAAAAATGTGCTGCTTTTTTACTTAAAAACAAATTTTTAAACTCGTTCCCTGTATTCGCCGGTTTCGGTGTTGATTTTCACGATATCACCTTCGTTTACGAATAAGGGAACGGTGATCATAGCACCGGTTTCTACTTTGACTAGTTTCCCGCCACCACGAGCTGTGTCGCCTCTGACGCCTGGAGGAGCTTCTACGACTTTGAGATCTACGGTCGTATCGAGCTTTATGCCGAAAATTTTTTCATCAAATACCATGACGTCATATATAGAATTCGGCTTCATGAATTTGGCTTTTATGCCGAGAATATCCTCGGTAATCTTGAAACGCTTTGATGGATCGTTAGCTTCGGAAAACCACCATTCGCCTCGGCTCTGATAGAGATATTTTACTTCTTTTGTTTCTATTTCCGCTTCCTCAACTTTGTCTGCTTGATGGAATGTCATATCGGCTATGCGGCCTGAAAGCAAGTTTTTAATTTTTGTCTTGTTTTGGGGTTTTCTCTGTTGCATACGAAAAATATGATTCTCGAGAACCTCATAGGGTTCTTTGTCTACAATGATATATTTTCGGGCGGTTATTTCGCTGTAATCGAGGAGTGACATAGTAAATCAATATAAAAAATGGCTCAATAAGGCTTTATACTAGCCTGTGGCCGATAATTTGTCCACTGACTCCATATTTTTTTGTGTTTTATTTTGTGTTTTTATCAAAAGTTATCCACATCTACTGCGCGAAACTTTATCTTTTCTTTATCTCCTCTTTTGTACTGTAATCATAGATGATCTTTGAATAAATGAACCATGAACCAAGTGCTAAACATCTCCGCCTTATGAGCGGGGATGTTTAGTTGAAACTTATCTATTGTCAGGTTTTTTTTATATCTCCTTCAATTTTTCTCTAATTCTCTTTAGGATTTCGTTGGCGATTTTTGTATTTTCTTTGAGGAATTGTCTGGTTGCGTCATAGCCTCGGCCGAGAGGGATTTTTTCGCCAATCTTTTCAGTATCTTTCTCACCACTTCTTTCATTACTTGCAGGTATGTATGAATACGAAGCACCAGATTTGGAGATTATCCCGTGACTTTCGCCTAGAGCAATAATTTCTCCTTCTCGCGATATGCCCTCGTTATACATCAGATCGAATTCTGTCTGTCTGAATGGAGCCGCCACCTTATTTTTTACTACTTTTACCCGCACGCGACCGCCGACCACTTCTTCACCTTTCTTTATTTGGGCTATACGACGAATGTCGAGACGCATGGATGTGTAAAATTTCAGAGCCTTGCCTCCCGGAGTTGTTTCAGGATTGCCGAACATAACACCTATCTGCATGCGAATTTGATTGATGAATATAACGACAGTTTTGGACTTTGCCGTGATGGCTGTGAGTTTGCGTAGAGCTTGGGACATCAAACGGGCCTGTTTGCCCATGTGACTCGCACCCATGTCTCCTTCTATTTCGTCTTTTGGTGTAAGAGCGGCAACGGAATCTATAACAATGACGTCAATTTTTCCTGAACGTACCAGAGACTCAACAATCTCGAGAGCTTGCTCGCCCGTGTCGGGCTGGGAGATGAGAAGCTCGTCAATCTTTACTCCGATCTTTTTTGAATATTCCGGATCCATAGCGTGTTCAGCATCTATAAAAGCGCATATACCTCCAGTTTTTTGAGCTTCGGCAATGATGTGCAGAGATAGAGTGGTCTTGCCAGATGATTCTGGACCGAATATTTCTATAATCCTACCGCGAGGCACGCCGTTAATACCTGTCGCCGCATCGAGGCCGATAGAACCAGTTGAAATGGCGTTTATATGAACTCTCGGTTTATCGCCGAGTTTCATGATGGCTTCTTCGCCGAATTTGGTTTTTATAGCATTGAGTGTGTCTTCTATATTTTGACGCTCTTTGCCTGTTTCTTTCATTGCTTCTTTTGTTGTTTCTTTCATACCGTCATCTTTTATTTCCGTTTTTCTTTCTTTTTTTGCCATATTATTTGTAGATTATTTGTAATGATTTCTCCGTCTTTCTGCCAAACCGATCGGAAGCCTCGAGAGTAATTATATTATACCCGTGGGAAAGCAGAATTTTTTCTTTGAACAACCCCGCCTCGTCGGTAAAAATTTGAGCGCCGTTCAAATTGAGAAAAGAAATATTTTTTGCTATACCAGAAACTATCACAAGCGATTGCGATACTAGCGATCCATCTACAGGTTCCGATATATTAATTTTCGGTCCTTCTGCCAAAGTTTGTCCGCGAAATACGCCGTATCCGCCTATCAGAGCTACTATAAAAAAAGCTATTAATATTTTCAACAATCTTTTTACTTTTCTTCGATCGGTCATAGCCTTTGTAAGTATAAAAAGAAGAGATAAAGAAATTATGAATTTTCCTCTCCTGCCTGTGGATTACTTTTTTCGGATACTGCGCTGAGAGATGCCTCATTTCTGCCTGTGCCGACGACCGAGCGTGGTTTAGAGCCATCCGCCGCACCTATCACGCCTCTTTCCTCGAGGAGATCTATGAGCCGCGCAGCCCTAGAATAGCCCACACGAAGTTTCCTTTGTATATATGACGTCGAAGCCTTGCCAGCTTCCAAAATAATTTTCTTGGCCTCATCGTATAGATCATCATCTAGACCTACGTCAGCGTCGTCATCGAGTGTCGCCGAAAATATGTTGGTGTCATTTTTTACGGCATTGTCAGTGAGATTTATTTCGTCAGTCAATTCCAAAGCATGATTGTCGACGAGAAATTTCACAACTTTCTTTACTTCATTTTCTGATATAAAGGCGCATTGAATGCGGGTCGGTTTCGACATCTCGCCGGAGAGATAGAGCATATCTCCGGCACCGAGCAATTTTTCCGCACCCATAGTATCAAGAATAGTGCGAGAATCAATCTGAGAAGCGACTTGGAGAGCCATACGAGCAGGAATGTTTGCTTTTATAAGTCCCGTTATGACATTTACCGAAGGTCTCTGGGTAGAAAGTATCAAGTGAATGCCCACAGCGCGACTCATTTGAGCGAGGCGCACGATACCAGCCTCTAGTTCACGTGGATAAGTGGACATAATGTCGGCCAGCTCATCTAAAATGATGACTATAAAAGGCATTGGATCAGGGCCTAGATTTTCAGCTGTATCAGAACCATCTCTTCTCACCCTCACCCTCTTGGAGGCAGGTTCGTATATGTTTTTGTGATACGAATCTATGTCGCGCACGCTGTTTTTCTCTAGAATGTTATAGCGTCTCTCCATTTCTTTAGCCGCCCATTTGAGAGAGAGGATAGCTTTCTTTGGATCGGTGATCACTGGAGTGAGGAGGTGGGGGATCTTGTTATACATAGTCAGCTCAACACGCTTTGGGTCTATCATGATGAACTTGAGTTTTTCAGGCGAGCATCTGTAGAGGAGAGAGACAATCAGACCGTGAATAGTGACAGATTTGCCTGATCCGGTGGCTCCGGCAATGAGCAAGTGTGGCATTTTGCCAATATTTGCAAAGTGTGATTTTCCAGAAATACCCTTGCCGAGCGAAACTAGAAGCGATTTTGGAGAACTCTGGAACTCTTCGACAGAGAGGAGTGTGCCGAGACCAACAGTCGTCTTGATCGTATTTGGTATTTCTATGCCGACGAGTGATTTTCCTGGAATAGGAGCTTCTATGCGCAGAGGATGAGCAGCCAGAGCTAGAGCCAAGTCGTTTTGAAGCGCCACAATGCGCGAAAGTTTTACGCCTTCGGCGGGTTTCAGGGCATAACGCGTGACCGATGGGCCGATAGACACTTCGTCCATTTCGACGTCTATGCCGAAATTGGCGAGCGTTCTCTTTATAATGTTTGCATTGGCTTTTACGTCACCTACTACTGGTTTACCTTTATCGCGTTCCAGAATAGATAGTGGTGGAGGAATGTAGGCCTTATCTCTACCTTGCTCTGAACTCGATTTTATGAAACCGGTTTCATCATCCACGGCGTTTGGGGCAATTTTGAGATTTTGTTTGTCTTTTTTGTTTTGCCCCGTGTAGTTTTCGGAGTTTTCTTTTTTCTGCAAGTCCTCGTTTCTTGTTTCTTTTTCCTTTCTAGGAATTTCTTCATCGAGAGCCATAGAGAGTCTCACATCTATATCGTCTTCCTCATTCTCATATCCATTTTTATTTCTATTCGATGAAAAGAGCGATTTGATATCGAGTTCTTTATTAAAAGTTATAATTATTGAAATAATAACCAGAGCGGATAGAAAGACGAGGCTAGCCGTTTCTTCGAAAAGCTTGACCAGGAGATAAGCAATCCAGGTGCCGATTTTGCCACCAGAGTTAGGAGAGACGATGTTGATTATACCCAAGATTCCAAGGAGAAAGATAATAGAACCATATAATTTTGCACTATCAAAAGTACGATGAAGGTTGCGCAGAAATGTCACTCCGAGCACCACAAATATAAGAGGTAAGAGATAATAGCCGACGCCTACGAGATAAGATAGGCCGAAAAATGTATAGTGACCGACGATACCGGCTTTTTCCCATATGGCCAGAGATGTGAATATAGCAAGCACAAAAAAAACTATGGCTGATACTCCTCCAACGGTTTCACTGGTGAGGTTTTGGAAAAATCCGTCTTTTATTTTTTTTCGTGGTTCTCTTGTCGCAGGTTCTTCTTCTCGGTCGGTTTTTTTCTTCGGCATGCGAGTAATTATATCATGCGGGAACCGAGAATATATTGAGCAAATTGAACAAAAACTAGAAGAAATATGGGAGGATTGATCAAATATATCTTTCGTGTCCCAGACAAAAAGACTCTTTACGTCCTTTACGGTATGTGACTATAATGGACAAATCTAATTGACGATTTTTTATAAAAGACATAGTGTCAAAAGGACATAAAAGACATATTATGGAAAACAGTACAGACGAGAATAGACAAATTGATACAGGAGTTGAAAATTCTCACACAGCTGTTTCTGTATTTGGTCAAGGTTCGCACTTTGTTTTCCTATACAAAAAGACAGAGAAATTGATTGCGGCCATTTATATGATCACTGATTTTGTAAAGGACAATGAACCATTGAAATGGCGAATTCGCGAAAATGCTCTGGAACTCCTCTCTCTCAATACCAGTTTTGCGACCGTTTCTCTGTCAGAACGTCTCGAGCTCCTCAAAAAATATCAGGCGCTCTCGCTCGAAATTGTCTCGCTTTCCGGAATAGCTCATATAGGCGGTCTTATTTCGGAGATGAATTACAATGTTTTAAAGATAGAGTTTGAAAAGTTAACGGCCATCATAAACAAGGATGAAAATAAAAAAGCTAACGAAGAGACGGTTGTTTTAAATTCAGGTTTTTTTGATAGAGAAGATGTCCTTTATTCTCCGCAAAAACCTCTTTCTAAAGGACATTCTCAGTATTTACCAAAGATTGTTAAATCTGTTAAGTCTACGGACAATAAAGATGATAAAAATGATCGAAAAACCATTATTAGCAAGCTCCTTTCTAAAAAAAATGGCTTAAATATAAAGGACTTTAGTCAGGCTATAAGAGACTGTAGTGAAAAAACCATACAGAGAGAGCTTTTGTCTATGGTTGCCTCTGGTATTTTGAAAAAAGAGGGAGAAAGACGCTGGAGCACGTATTCCCTTGCTTTTTAGTCTGTTTTGCCGTAATCTCAATATGCGAGGTGATTATTGCCAAACCTGAGGATAATACTGTAAAAAAGCTTAAAATCGCTCTTTTCCGTTATCCACAGATAGTGTTTTGCACACGTGTGCTAAAAGCTCTATAATTACCCGGTTACTATCTCTGGTTTTGTGTCGAACCGAGCGATTTGTTTTCAAGAGCAATTAGCAGTTAAAATTGTTTGTTTGAAAATAGATCGCTCGGAAAAATAAAGCCGAGAATAGTCGAGTTCCTCCTAATAGCTATGAAGTAGCTATGAAGCATGGAGTGAACGAAAGATTATCACCATTATTATCATTATTAGAAGTACACACAAATTATGCAAATTTCAAAAACTTCGAAGGTTGTTGCAGTTGTCATCGGTTTCACGATGGCTCTCACGGTCTTCGCAGCGGTTGGTGCATCGACAGCAGGGGCACAGTCTATGACTTTGTCACAGCTCGTTGATCTATTTATCAGCCTCGGTATTATTTCTCCTGACAAGGCAGTTGCAGCTCGCGCCGCAGTTACTTCGTCAGCTACAGCATCGTTCACTCGAGACCTCACAGTAGGTTCTACAGGTGCTGATGTTACTGCCCTCCAGGGTAGAGTTGGAGTTAGCCCAGCAACGGGTTACTTCGGTTCAATCACAAAGGCAGCTGTTCAGGCATACCAGACTTCAAAAGGTATTTCCGCAACCGGTTACGTAGGCCCTCTGACGAGAGCTTCACTTAACGGTTCGGGAACAGATACGACAGCGACAG
>ERZ1292623.4382-Hain-H51-01um-R1-4382-length-11576-cov-4_pt1 | contig 11576 bp, 20 predicted proteins | sample MGYA00564398_ERZ1292623 | MGnify/ENA primary metagenome ERZ1292623 (study PRJEB36523, sample SAMEA6512633) | groundwater metagenome | collected 2019-01-07 | study: AquaDiva: Metagenomics assemblies of 32 groundwater samples | reverse complement strand
GCTCCATAAACTACATCTCAATTTCAAGGCAAGAGCCAAATAAGGAACATCTTTTACATCAGGAGAAATCTTATCTGCTTTTTTAATGAAAGGCTCAATCTCTTCTTTTGGAATCAATATAACGTTTCGTTCAAACAAGTCGAATAGTTCATTAAAATTTTCCTCAGTTCTTTTAGTCTTGCCTTTCAGATAATCTTTATATTTCCTAAACTCCACAAAAATAAACTCGGGTGCGTAGAGTTTATGCTTAAAAAGAATATCAGAAGTACCACTTTCTTTTAGCAAGGCTGCAAAAAGAATATTTGAGTCAATAACTAAATCTATGATTATGCCTTTTTGTATCTTTTAGCCAGATTTTTGTTTAGTTTTCTCCCTAATCTTAATGCATCTTCTTCTGTCAGAGTGCTGTCAGATTTGAATTTCTTTAAAAATTCCAAATCCTTTATTCTTTGCATAAATGCTTGCCTTGCTACTTCCGACCAATTCATCTCCGGAAATGTTTCCATTTTATGTTTCAGTTCTGATGGAACTGCTAAAGTCATTGTTGTCATGTTCTCAACCTCCAATTATGTGTAAATAGGTATAATATGTTCAAATATATAAAACCTACTATTTCTGCCCCCAACTTTTCAGTCCTTCGGACAAATAGAATGCTTCGCAGAAATTCATATAATTCGGCGACAATCTTAAAAAATAATAAAAAACAGATGTCCCGCCATCCCAGAGTTCGCTTTAACTCAAAATCCTTCGGATTTTACCACGCTGCGCTCTCCTCCCTTTAGTCGTCGGGTCACTTAACAGGGCTTAAACGGAAAAATGCTCGGCTCACATTTTTCCCAAATCGTTCGCTACGCTCACGACTTCGTTAAATTCCGATGTTCAACGAAATTTTTCCTGCGGGAAAACTCTTCGCTCGATTAATTTTAGTTATTACCTCCTCCCAGAAGGTGTGCCTACTTCCATTTTATTATTCTTTGTAAATAGAATTTCAATCTTGTAGGACTAAGACTCATCAAGAAACAAACTATGGTGTCGTCAGCTTTTATTATATTCAAATAAATAGCAAACATTTAAAATCAAACCATAACTTCATTTTCCCATGAATAAAAAAGGAATAATATTAAAACCTGAATTTGAGAAAGCAATATTCGAATTAGGTTTTTCAGAATTCACAGAAATACAGGAAAAATGCATTCCAATGATCCAACAAGGTAGAGATGTAATTGGTTCATCTTACACAGGTTCAGGAAAAACAGCTGCATTTGGTTTTCCCACCCTCGAGAAAGTCACACCTGGAAAAGGAATTCAATTATTAGTTGTTGTTCCAACAAGAGAACTTTGCAATCAAGTCACCGAAGAATTTAAGAAATTCACAAAATACAGAAAAACTTTTATTGTTGAGATATATGGTGGAGTATCAATAGGCCCACAAATAAATTATTTGAGAAGGGCAGATGTGATTATAGGCACACCTGGAAGATTACTTGACCATCTTTCAAGAGGAACTTTAAAATTAGATAATTTAAAAATACTTGTTCTTGACGAAGCAGATAAAATGTTTGAAATGGGATTCATCGAGGATATAAGGAGAATACTGTCAAGAGTTCCAAAAAACAGCCAAAAATTGCTATTCAGCGCAACAATACCTTTGGAAATAATGAATATTGCAAAAACCTATATGAATAATCCAGAAAAAGTCAAGATGCAGTCTTACGTTGATGAGAGTAAGCTTATACAACATTATTATGATATTGATAAACATAAAAAATTTTCTTTACTAGCCCATATAATTAAAACAAATTTAAAGGGATTAATAATTATTTTCTGTGGAACCAGGCATGTTGTTGATATTATAAATAAAAATTTATACAAGCAAAACATAAAATCAGAGGCACTTCATGGAGGAATAACCCAAAATAGAAGAAATCATATAATGGAAGCATTTCGTGATGGAAAACTTGATGTTCTGGTAGCAAGCGATGTGGCAGCAAGAGGATTGGATATAAAACAACTTAATTTAATAATAAATTATAATATACCAAAAACATCACGAGAATATATTCATAGAATAGGAAGAACTGCAAGGGCAGGAGAAGAAGGAAAAGTAATCTCATTATTATCCCCAGAAGACTATGATAATTTCAGAAGGGTTCTTGAAGATAGGTCTCTATTGATACATAAAATAAAAACTCCTTATTTCGAACAAGTGGAATTCATAAGGCCACAAAGGTACAATAGACCCTTAAATAGAGATAGAACATTCCAAAAATACAGAAATAGATAATAATAAATATTAACTTTGTAATAAATGTTAACCTTAATAGCACTTAAGAAATAATATTTTTATAAATCTATACTTTTCACTTAACAAATTTTACATTTGGTAAGTTTTTAAATTGATTGTCGCCTGTCAAAAACTTAATGTTAAGGTCTTTCGCAATAACATAGCCTAAACAATCACTATAACTTAAATCTTTGTTTTTGTGTTCGAGCCTAAAATCAACTGCCTTTGGAATCCACTCAAACTCTAAATCAATACAAAAACTCTGTAATAACCTAAAGAATTCATCTGCCTCTTCTTTGACTTTTTTAAGATGATAATAGACCTCATAAACATGTAAAAAAGAAGTTACTACTTTTGCTTTCTTATATTTTTCATAATTTTTATTTCCTTTGTAGACTTCAATTAAAGCATAGCTATCAAAAAAGTATATCATTTTATATTTTATTCATCTTCCACATATTTCTGCTTTCGTCTTTCATTTTTTGAGTATTTATTTTTTTCTTTAACTTACCAAAGAAGTCTTCTAAAGTTTCTTTTTTTGTAATTGTTATTGTAATTTTGTCTTTTTCGTGTATATCTTCCTTAATGGCTACCTCTTTAGGTATAACTACTCCAAAAGAATTTCCCCAAATCTTAACTTCGGTTTTTAGATGTATCATGTATAATTAATAATTATACAAGTTTATAAATGTTTTCATTACTAATGAACAGTTTTGTTCATTACTAAAGAACACCTGATTTTAGAAAACTCTATACAAAGACATTTAAACTTCTTTTATTAATCAATTGGTATAGGAACCATGAATACTCAAGATTTTCTAAAAAAACTTGAAACAGAGTTAAAGATAAGAGGTTTTAGTATTAATACTGTTAAGGCCTATTTATTCCATAACAATAAATTTTTAGATTTTATCAAAAAAAATCCTGAAGAAATTTCAGAAGACAACATAAAAGAATACTTAGCTCATTTAATAGAAAGACCATTATCAAATAGAACTGTTGCATTAGCAAGAGCATCTATAACTTTTTTTTACAACGAAATCTTAAATCAAAATTTTAGAATTAAATCCCCAAAAATTCCAAAAAAGCTTCCAGTAGTTTTAACAAAAGAAGAGGTTAAAAGCTTAATAGAAAACACAAAAAATAAAAAACATGAATTAATAATAAAATTTTTATATAGCTGCGGTTTAAGGTTAAGCGAATGTGTAAATTTAAAAGTTGAGGACTTAAACTTAAAAGAAAGAACAGGTTTTGTTAGATCCGGTAAGGGTAGAAAAGACAGGAGAATTTATTTAGCAGAGAGCATAATCCAAGAGCTAAAGGATTATTTAGAAGAAGAAAAAATAGAAAATAGTTATATTTTTTTAGGTAGAAATAAAAAACAAATTTCAAATAGGACTATACAAAAAATTGTAACTCGGGCAGCAAAGAAGGCAAACATCAATAAAAATATTCATGTTCATACTTTAAGACACAGCTTTGCTACTCATCTTTTACAAAATGGAATTGATATAAGGAAAATACAAGAATTTTTAGGACATGCAGACTTAAGTACAACACAAATCTACACACAGGTAACAGAATCAGAACTAAAACAAGTTAAAAATCCATTAGATTATTTATACGAAGAGAATAGCACAAAAAATTCAAATAACTAACGAGTGCATCTAACTAATGTACCTTGACATCCTAAACTGCGAGCTTGTTCTAGAGAATCATAACAACCAGCAAATTGATTAAAGCCAAGCACACATAAATTAGTTCCTCCTGTACAGCCACTTATTTATATAAATCACTTGATTTATTGTAAATATTACGATTGAGGAGTAGAAAGATTTATAAATCTATTCATCATAAAATTAAATATCACATATAAGAGAATTTAAAAGTTTTCTTATATGTTGTTTAAGACAAGGAGGAAGTATAATATGAGAGACTTTGGTCGTGGCGGTGGTGGATTCCAAAGGGATTTTGGACCACGAGAAATGCATAAAGCAACCTGCTCTGAATGTGGAAATGAATGTGAAGTTCCATTCAAACCTACAGAAGGCAAACCGGTTTATTGCAAAGAATGCTATATGAAAAGAAAAAGATTCTAATTCTTTAAAATATAGAATAAATTTATTTTTATTTTTTACATTTTTTAAAATTATATTAGTGGCTCAAATATAAATCTTTTACTAATTTTTTATTTTGTAAGTTAGAACCATATAAAACTATTTTTCCTGATTCTAAAACATAAGCTTTATTTGAAATTTCTAGGGCCATTCTAGCATTTTGTTCAACTAATATAATAGTACTTCCTAATTTATTTATTTCTTTTATTTTTCTAAAAATTTCTATCATGGTCTTTGGAGCTAGTCCTAAGCTAGGTTCATCTAGTAATAATAATTCTGGTTTAAGCATTAAAGATCTACCAATAGATAAAATTTGTTGTTGTCCTCCCGATAAAAATGTTGCCTTTTGATCTTTCTTTTCTTTTAATATTGGAAAATAATTATAAACCTCTTCTATCCTTTCTTTAATCAAATTTTTTTCTAAAATAAAAGCACCCATTTCTAAATTTTCTTTTACTGTCATTGTTTGGAAAACTCTTCTACCTTGTGGTACATAGCTAATACCTAATTTAACAATATCATCAGGATTTTTATTTGCAATATTTTTTTTCTTAAATATAATTTTTCCTTTATTTATCTTTAATAATCCGAATATACATTTCAATATTGTCGATTTTCCACTACCATTAGGACCAATTAAAGCAACTAAATCTCCTTGTTTAACTTCTAGATTAATCCCTTTTAATATTTTTAAATGTCCATAACCTGCTTCTAGATTTTTAACTTGTAACATTATAACTTAACCTTTTTACCTAAATAAGCTTCTAACACTTTTTCGTTGTTTTGAATTTGTTTTGGGGTTCCAATAGCAATTTCTTCTCCATGATTCATCACAATAATTTTATCTGCAACATCCATAACAAATTTCATATCATGTTCTATAAATAAAATTGTTTTTCCTCCTTTTTTTAATTTAAGTAAAATATTTTTTATATTATTTTTCATTATAGGGTTAACACCAGCAACTGGTTCATCTAACATTAAAAAATCAGCTTCTGTTGCTAATGCTCTTGCAATCTCTAATAGTTTTTGCTGGCCATAACTTAAATTTTGAGCTAGAGAATTTCTTTTTTCTTCTAGATTAACTAATTTTAAAAATTCTAGAACTCTTTCTTTATTAGTTTTTTCTTCATGTTTTATATAAAATGGTTTAAAAATTGTACTTATAAAATTCTCTCCTTCTTGAGATCTAGCTAATAATAAATTTTCTATTGCAGTTAATCTTGGAAATAATCTAATTAATTGAAAAGTTCTTGTAATTCCAAGTTCTGCAATTTTATAAGGTTTTAAATTTATAATAGGCATTCCTTTAAAATGAATATCGCCCCTATCTAATTTTGTTAAACCTGTAATTAAATTAAATACAGTAGTTTTGCCAGCTCCGTTTGGTCCTATTAAAGCAACAATTTTATTTTCTTCTACTGTAAAATCACAGTCATGAACTGCTTTTATTCCATCAAATTGTTTTTCTAAATGTTTAACTTCTAACATTTTAATAAAGTATAAATTTTTTAATAATCTCTTTAGTTTCTTCTGGTGAAGAAACAGCAAGGCAATCAACTCCATATTCTTTTACAGGGAAATCATTTCCTCTAGGCATTAAAGCATCTCCGATAAAAACTATTTCCCTCTTTTTTATATCTAAAATATTTTGGAGCTTTTTTATTCCATAAGCTTTATCTATCCCTTTCTTAGTTATATCAATTGATGTTGTTCCTCCTATCTTTATATTAAATTTAGGAATATATCTTTCGAGAATTTTAATAATCTCAAAACGCTTTTTGAAATTAGGATCCCAAAACTTTTTCAATTCAAGAGGAGCTTCTTGCCCTAAAGCAGCAAATGTAATTTGGCTCCCTCTATCCTCTATTATTTCACCATAAACTTTTTTAGGTTTATGTCCATACTCATATAATGCTTTTTTGAACGCATTAAATATTTTTTCTTTTTCTCTAGCTGAAAAATCTTCAGAATATAAATTTACCCATAAATCTTTACTTTTATCATAAACATACATTCTAGTACTACAAGTAGGACATATGTAAAAATTAGAAAAAATTGTATCGTCTTTGGACAAGTAAGGTAAAATTTGTTTTTCAAACATCCTGAAATCTCCACCAGATATTATAGAAACTTTAAATTTTTTAATTAATTGACATAATAATTCAGCCATTTCAGAATCAATTCTAGATCTACTTATGGTTATTGTACCATCTAAATCAAATACAATAAGTTTTTTGTTTTTCATGTTAATTTTCATATTAGTAAGTTATAATCAAAGTCTATTAAAATTAAACTTTACTCTTTAAACTAAATTCTCCAAAAATCCCTTGTGGTCTTTTGATTAATAATAAAATAAGTAATGCAGAATAAATCATTTGCCTTAAAGCTCCAATAGTAAAGCTAGGTAAAGGTAAAAATCTTAACGGTTCTGGTAGTAAAATTAAAATTATTGCTCCTATTAAAGCACCTTTAACAGAAGCCAATCCTCCTATAATTATCATTGATATTACTAAAATGGATTCTAAAATTGTAAAACTACTTGGATCAATAAAAGTTATATAATGTGCATATAAACTTCCTGCTATCCCTGCAAAAAATGCAGATATCATCAAGGCTTGAGTTTTATATTTAATTATATTTTTTCCTAAACTTGCTGCAATTAAAGCATAAATAGATCCTGCAATAATACCATTTACTATTAATTGGTTTGCTAGAGGCATTTTATTAACTTAAATAATCTAATCTTTTAATTCAAGAACTATATGTTTTTTATCAGGAACTGAGACGTAAATAGACCCCCCTTTTTTTAAATCTAAACTTCTTATTACATCTCTATTTAAATAAATACCTAATCTATCTTGTGATATTTTTACTATTTTTTGTTTTATTTTTAAAGGTGTTTCTCTTAGTTCTTGAATTATTTTCTTAGAAGATTTTGGTTCGAATGCAAAATAATCACATTTAGAGCACTGATAACTAATAACCTTATTTTCAGCTCCATATACACCAACCATTACCTTTCTTAAATTTGAATTACATTCTGGACATCTCATTTAGATTACCTCTTTACGATTTTTTAGCATTTATAACATATAAAACATTATTTTTAATTTTAAATAAAATATAATAACCTCCTTTTTTTATTTCAAACTTATCTTTTTTCTTTCTCGGATTTTTTGTGGTAAATATAATCTCTAAAACTATATCCCAAGGCACATCTTTTTGATGTTTTTTAAGGTAATGATCTGTAGGTTGTATATATTTAAAATAAACCATATTATTACCTTAATATTAATATAGTATAAATGACTATATAAATATTACTATCTTTATAAGATTTATAAAAATTAAAAGAAGTATAAAAAACTATTGTTCAAAATCTATAAATTCACCATTCTTAACAGTTAAAATATTATAACCTTTAACTACATCTCCTTGTTCAGTAAAGTTAATCAAGCCAGAAGCCCCATTAAATTCTAAAGTTAATAAATTATTTGCTATACAATCTCCTGTAATTTCACTACAATTTTTACTAGCTAAATACAAAACATTTAATGCATCATAACTTTCAGCTGCAAATATCCCTGGTTCTTCATTATAATTTGTAAAATAACTATCCCTAAAACTTTTCCAATTCTCATCATTATTTTGAACTAAGAAAGTTAAAATTAATCCTTCTGCTGCATCTCCTGCTGGCTCTATTACACTTTTATCTTTTAAACCTTCACTACCAAATACTTGAACATTAATATCAAGTTCTTTAATTTGTTTTAAAGCAACTGCTGCAGCACTAGGAGAATTACTAATTATATAAATTGCATCAGGATTATCTTCATTTAATTTAGTTAACTGTGTTTTTGAATACCAACCCCCTTTTCAAAAGTTTCACTTCCTACGAACTCACCTTTAAATTCTTTGCTTAAAACATTTTTAAATCCAATTCCATAATCATCATTAACATACAAAACAGCTAATTTTTTATAACCTAAATTATCTACTAAGTTAGCACCTTCTTTACCTTGTAGTACATCACTTGGAACTGTTCTAAAGAAATATTTACTTGAACCACTTAAATCAGGGCTTGTTGATGCCGGTGAAATTAAAACTGCTTTATTAGTAGTAGCTACAGGCAAAGCAGCTAATGTTGCTGAACTGCACATTTCTCCTATACCATTTGAACTTGATCAACACTAATTAATTTTTGTATTGCATTTACACTATCTTTACCTACACATTTACCATCTTCATAAATTAATTCAATCTTATTACCTTCTTGATTTATTTCTTGTAGAGCTATTTCAATACCATTTTTAGAATTAGTTCCATAAGAAGCTGCATCTCCTGTTAAAGGTAGTAAAACTCCCACTTTTATAATTTCTTTTTGTTGTGTTGTACAACCAGCAATTAAAACTAGAATTATTAGACTTAAAAATAATATTATTTTCATTAATAAACCCCCTTATAGTATATTAAATTATTAGGACAAAAAAATATATATAGCTTTCGATTTTAATAAACTACTTTTCTAGAATGTATTCCCATATACATAGCAACCACCCCTAAAATAAGAAAAATAGTGAAATAGAAATTTGGAGAATTTGGAAAACTTTGTATTGTTTCAGATACAGCTGATCCTGTTACTTTATTAACTGAGTTTAGTTCACCTTGATTCATTAAAGCAGCTATACTAAATAAAGCTATAATAATACCAAAAACTATTAACATAAACGTAGGTTTCATTATATAATTATAAAAATTTATAGTTTATAAATATTTTTAATTTTAATAGGAATATTTAAATATTAATTGTATTTAAAATAAATTTTAAGGGGGATAAATTTTATTTAATTTAATATTCTTAAAATGGGTCTCGAAAAAAGAATAATTAAACTTGATGAAAGATCACTTTTACAAATAATAGTTCCAGTAATTGAAGTTTATAGAACAGAACCATGGCTTGTTTTTTCAGGAACCAAAGAAAATGGTTCATATATAGTAGAAGGAGTATTTCCTGATCAAAATGCTAAAAGAGGATATACATCAGTAAAACCTACAGATGATTTAGAGAAAATATTAGGTAGTAATATAATTGGTTATGGTCATTCTCATACACCAAGTGATAAATATGAAATTCCAACACCAGCTTTGAGTGGAGTTGATCAAGATGTATTAATAGACGAACTAGGAGTTTTTCAATTAATAACAGCCATCTATCAAACAACTAAATATAAAAAACCAACCTTATCTGATCATGGACGGGAAATAAGAGGTACTTTTGTAAAACATAATGATTTATATAAATTAATAATGTGGGGTCATTATCATTTAATAAATGGGAATGGCAATGGCTTTAGAAGAGCATATTTTGAAATTACTCAAACTAATCTTAATAAAGTATTTAAAAGAAATTAGAAAAATTAAAAAAGAAAGAAAAAATGAAATTTTCTTAATAAATAAATTTATATAGACATTAGTATTTAATTTAATAAAATGCTTATCTTTAATAATTTAAGTGATTTAGGTTTATTAATATTAAGATTAATTTTAGGAATAATATTTTTTCATCATGGTTTTCCAAAATTAAAGAATGCTGCAGCAATGGCTAAAAGTATGGGAAAATCAACAGCATTTGTTTTTATTCTAGGTTTAGTAGAAATTTTATCTTCTATTGTAATAATACTAGGATTTTTAACAGAAATAGGTGCAATTGGTTTAAGTATTGTAATGTTTGGTGCTTTATATTATAAATTATTTAAATGGAAAATTCCTTTCTCCGCCTATGATAAATTAGGATGGGAATTTGATTTTATTTTATTAGCAGCTGCATTAGCATTACTTTTTATTGGAGCTGGAAATATATCACTAGATGCTATATTAAATAGATGGCCTTAAATAAAAATGGCAACAGCTGAAATTATAATTTTAGTATTAGCTTTAATTGGTTTTATTATTTCTTTTTATATATGGCGTAATAAAAACAAAAACAAAAAATTAGTTTGTATTGTTGGAAAATATTGCAATGAAGTTGTTAAAAGCAAATACTCTAAAAATTTTGGAATAAAAAATGAAGTTGCTGGAATTTTTTATTATATTTTTATATTCATTACTTCACTATTAACAACATCAATTCAAAATATAATCTTATTTAACAATATAATAATTATTTTTGGTGGTATAGCTGCTTTATTTTCCGTATATTTAATTTTTGTTCAATATTTTATACTTAAGAAATTTTGTGAATACTGTTTAGCTACTTCTTTAATAAATATTATAATCTTTTTATTGATTTTATTTTAAAAATAAAAAATTTAACCAAGATAACTTAATTCTTTTTCTTTTTGTTGAACAGAAGTTGTTTGACTTTGTTCTATTAAACCAGCTAATTTTTTTTCAAATTGCTCTGCTTTTTTAAGTAAAGGTTTATAATCTATTTTTAAACCTAAATATTTGTCTAAAACTTCTATAACTTTTGCAGCACCCCGACTATCTGGTAATTTAGAATGAGTTTCAACAAATATACAAGATAAAGGAGTACTTTTTATATTTAACAATAAAGCACCAGTAACACCTATCACAATCCCTTCTTTCAAAGGTTTTACTCCAATACTTTCAAACTTTTTGCTATTAGTTTTAGAATAATAATAAGGATTTATGGTTTTAACTTCTTCCATTAAAGGAGTTCCTACCCCCTCTATAGAAACAACCTCTTTAACTTGTAGTTGTTTACATAATTCATTAATCACATCTCCAAGTTTCCACTCCAATCCGCTTAAACTAGTAAGTGCATGTAGTATTACTATATTATATTTCTCAGAATAAAATATCCCAAGAGGTTCAATAACTTCAGAATCATGTATCGCGACCAATGGAGTAAGTTCATTACTCTTTATCCTCCCAATTTGCTCTGCTTTTAAATGTTCTATTAAGAATTCTGTTGTAATAGTTCCTATTAAACCAAATCCTGGAAATCCTTCTATCAATATAACATTCTTTGGTCTTTTTGTAAGTTCTAATTCCATATCCATAATAAACTCGATAATCTTTTTATTTATATATGTTTTTATTTACACAAGGTTTTTAAAGTTTTATTAATGTTAGAATTTAGGGCTCGTAGCTCAGCGGTCAGAGCACCTGGCTCTTAAAAACAAGATATATTTTGACATTTATTAGGA
>ERZ1292623.4380-Hain-H51-01um-R1-4380-length-11583-cov-4_pt1 | contig 11583 bp, 10 predicted proteins | sample MGYA00564398_ERZ1292623 | MGnify/ENA primary metagenome ERZ1292623 (study PRJEB36523, sample SAMEA6512633) | groundwater metagenome | collected 2019-01-07 | study: AquaDiva: Metagenomics assemblies of 32 groundwater samples | reverse complement strand
GGCACCACGATCATCGCGTTCTTCTTCGCCGAGATGGGCGACAAGACGCAGATCGCCACCGTGGCGCTGGCCGCACGCTTCCATGGCGAAGTGATTGCAGTGGTGGCCGGCACGACGTTCGGCATGATGCTCGCCAATGCCCCGGCCGTCCTGCTGGGCGACCGTTTCGCCAACAAGATGCCGATCGCCCTGGTGCACAAGATCGCTGCTGCGATCTTCCTGGTGCTGGGTCTGCTGGCGCTGTTCAACGTCGGCGGCTGAGAACCCTGGCTCCCCTCTCCCGCTCAGCGGGCGTGGGGAGAAGCAACTCAGATCCAGAAATAAAAAAACGGGGCCTAAGCCCCGCTCAAACCCTCGCCGGTCCGGAACAGCCAGCTGCAGACTGCACAGCCTCCGGACCGTCGATCACCGATGCTCGGTCAAAAAATCAGTTGGTGGTTTTCGCGCCGCCTTCGAACCATTGGCCAAGCAGCGCGCGCTCATCGTCCGTGATCTGCGTGACGTTGCCCAGCGGCATCGCCTTCTGCTGCACGGCCTGTTGATAGATCAGCTGAGCGTGCGCCTTGATGCCATCGGCGGAGTCCAGCTTGATCCCCTTGGCAGCGGTCGGCATCATCTTCGGCTGCTCGGCGTGGCACTGCACGCAACGCGTGTTGATGATTTCCTGAACCTTCACGAAGCTCACGGCATTGGCGGCGTCACCGGCAGCATTGCTGGCAACTTGCGGACGCGGCTGCGGCGCGATCATGAATGCCACTACGCCCCGGCAGGCCACGCCGGCGGTCGGCCATGCGAAGTTGATCTTGCCCTTGTGCTTCAGGATGAAGAACTGGCGAATCAGCACGCCGGCCAGCATCACCATGATCAGCACGAGCCAGTTGTTCTTGGCCGCGTACGTCATGCTGTAGTGGTTCGACAGCATTGCGAACAGCACCGGCAACGTGAAGTACGTGTTGTGCACGCTACGCTGCTTGCCGCGCTTGCCGTGGATCGGATCCACCGGCTGGCCGGCCTTCAGCGACGCCACCACCTTGCGCTGGCCCGGGATGATCCAGAACAGCACGTTGGCACTCATGATCGTCGCGATCATCGCACCGGTCAGCAGGAATGCCGCGCGGCCCGAGAAGATATGGCACGCCACAAACGCCGCGACCGCCACATAGACCGCCACCAGAATGCCTACGGTACGGTCGCTCTTGCCGAAGATGCGGCAGATCGAGTCGTAGACCACCCAGCCAAGCACGAGGTATGACACGGCAAAGCCAACGGCGGCGCCGGGCGACATGTCGTACACATTCTTGTCGATCAGGAACGTGCTCGCGTTGAACAGATACAGCACCACCAGCAGCGCAAAACCGCTCATCCACGTCGAATACGACTCCCAGTAGAACCAGTGCAGGTTCTCCGGCAGGCTCTTCGGCGCGGTCAAGTACTTCTGCGGGTTGTAGAAGCCACCGCCGTGCACGGCCCAAAGTTCACCGTCGACACCCTTGTCCTTGAGGTCGCTGGCCGTGGGGCGCGTCAGGCTGTTGTCCAGCCAGACGAAGTAGAACGACGAACCGATCCAGGCAATCGCCGTGATCACGTGGAGCCAACGCAAGAGCAAATTGGCCCAGTCGAGAATATAGCCTTCCATGACTTGTCTCCTTTATTCCCGTCCGCCTTGATCAGCTGCCGCGGTAGGTCGAGTACGACCACGGCGACACCAGCAGCGGCACGTGGTAGTGCGCGGCGGTATCGGCAATGCCGAAGCGCAGCGTCACCACGTCCAGGAATGCCGGTTCGGGCAGTTTGACGCCCTGGGCACGGAAATAGTCGCCGGCGCCGAACTCGAGTTCGTAGACGCCCGCCACGAGGTCGGCGCCTTCCAGCAGCGGCTGGTCGCAACGGCCATCGTGATTCGTCGTGACCTTCTTCAGGGTCTCACGACGATTGTCGACAATTTTATGGAGAGTGATCGACATTGCGGCGCCAGGCGTCCCGGCTGCCGTGTCGAGAACGTGAGTGGTCAAGCGTCCCATCCTGTTCTTCCTTTGGGGTGTGGGTTGTGAGGGGCGCCGCTGCCTTCACTAGCACCATTTTGAGGAATGGTGCCCGCTCGGTACGTGTTTCAACGCATCCCGGCGCTGGATTGGTGCGAGGCGACAATGCGCCCGCGCCATCCTGATGACAACTCGGTATATACCCGTAGTTGTCGAAAACCTGAGGCGGTTTTGTTGACAATGGTGCTTGCATATCCAAATAATTGTCAACAATTTTTAGATCTGCACGGCCGCATGATCGGTATCAAGGCGCGTGATGTCGGTTTGATAACCACTCGCTACGATCGCCAACCATCGCCACCTTGCATTGCGAGTGACCAGGATGTCCAAGAATCTCAAGCTTATTGCCGCGGCCGACGCCCTGCCGGCGCTCACCGACAACAAACCGGCCCGCAAGGGCTCCGTCGAGGAGCGCATGTATCACGAGATCTATGACGCGATCATGGAGCACCGGCTGCCTCCCCGGACCAAGCTGACCGAGCATTCGCTTTGCGAGATCTATGCCACGGCCCGTCATACGGTACGCAAGGTGCTGTCGCGCCTGGCCGCCGACGGCATGGTCGATCTGGAGCCGAATCGCGGCGCGTTCATCGCCAGCCCGTCCACGGACGAGGCGCACGACATGTTCGAACTGCGCCAGATGCTGGAGCGCGCCGTGCTCGATAAGCTCGCCTCCCTGCCCAACGTGCGCACCGTGATCGCCCCGCTGCGCAAGATGGTCAATGACGAGCGCCAGGCCTTCCTGACGCACGAGCGCCCACGCTGGATCCGCCTCTCGGCCGAGTTCCACACCGCGCTGGCCGAACTGTCCGGCAACCAGTTGCTCGTGACGATGATGCGCCGACTGGTGTCGCGCACCACGCTGATGATTGCCAGCGTGGAGTCGCCGGGCCACAACGCCTGCTCGTTCGACGAGCACGACGAAATCCTCGATGCACTGGAACAGGGCGACGCCGCCCTGGCCCAGACGCGCATGGCGCACCACCTTGGCGCCTGCGCGGAACGCGTTCAGCCGGATGAGCCCGGCAACTTCGATCTTCGCAGTGTGCTGGGCCGCTCCACCTAGCGCAATGTTCCCGCCGCCGGGCAACAGCCACCCCCTGTTGCCGATCTAGAACCAGCGGTCTCATCTGCCGAAAGACGCCCAACTAGAGGCCAGGCACGAGACCGGACAAGAGTCATCGACGGAAGTCCACCAAAAAGAGACACCGGCGAATGGCCAGGACAAAAACCCGGCGCGCGTTCCCATCCAAATCCAAAGGAGAGGAGACACACCCATGAATTCCGCAAGCACCACGGTCCCCACGGATCTCACAAACGAGCGGTTGCCCTCCGGGCGATTGCTTGCCCTGGGCCTGCAGCACGTGCTGGTGATGTATGCCGGCACGGTTGCGGTTCCGCTGATCGTCGGCGGTGCGCTCAAGCTTCCCAAGGATCAACTCGCGTTCCTGATCAACGCCGACCTGTTCGCGGCCGGCCTGGCCACGCTGATCCAGGCCTTCGGCTTCTGGAAATTCGGCATCCGCATGCCGGTGATGATGGGTGTCACGTTCGCGTCGGTGGCGCCGATGATCGCCATCGGCAACGATCCCAACGTCGGGCTGCTCGGCATCTACGGCGCGGTAATCGCGTCCGGTATCTTCGGCATATTGATCGCGCCGATGATGGGCCGGATGCTGGGACTGTTCCCGCCCGTGGTAACCGGCACGGTGATCACGCTGATTGGCGTGTCGCTGATGCGGGTGGGTATCAACTGGGCCGGTGGCGGGCAACCGACCACGCGCGCCGTGATCGACGGCGTGGTAAAGGAAGTGCCCAACCTCGCTTACGGTGACCTCAGCAACCTGGCCATCGCGGGCCTGGTGCTAGCCATCATCCTGCTGCTGAGCAAGTACGGTCGTGGCCTGGTGGCCAACTGCGCGGTGCTGCTTGGCATCATCATCGGCACGGTGGTGGCGATGGCACTGGGCAAGGTCTCGTTCGAAGGCCTCAACGAAGCCAGCTACGTCGCCGTGATCACCCCGCTGCATTTCGGCATCCCGAAGTTCGAACTCACCGCCATCCTCTCGATGTGCATCGTGATGCTGATCACGCTGGTAGAGTCGACTGGCATGTTCCTGGCCCTGTCCGACATCACCGGCCGCAAGCTTAGCCGTGACGACCTGACCGCCGGCCTGCGCGCAGACGGCCTGGGCACCGTGATCGGCGGTATCTTCAACACCTTCCCGTACACGTCGTTCTCGCAGAACGTTGGCCTGGTCACGGTGACCGGCGTGCGCTCGCGCTACGTCGCCGCGGCTGGTGGCTTGATCCTGATCGCGTTCGGCCTGTTCCCGAAGATGGCCCACGTGGTGGCCTCGGTGCCGCAGTTCGTGCTGGGTGGCGCAGGTATCGTGATGTTCGGCATGGTGGCCGCCACCGGCATCCGCATCCTCGGTTCGTGTGATTTCAATCGCAACCGCCACAACCTCTTCATCGTTGCGATCTCGATCGGCTTCGGCATGATCCCGACGCTGTCGCCGACGCTGTTCCAGTACCTGCCCAAGTGGACCGACCCGTTCACCCACAGCGGCATCGTGCTGGGCACCATCGTCGCCGTGGCGCTGAACCTGTTCTTCAACGGTATCCAGTCGGCCGAGGAAGCCATGCGCAATGCCGCCGCGAACTCGCACGGCACGGAGTGATTCCGAACAATTCAACTACAACAATCAATAGCGACAATCTGGCGCCGACAATCGATAACGGTCGACGTCAGATTGTCAAGCCCTACGGGAGCGTTTCTGGCATACGCCTTGCGTAAGTCCGGTCGCTTCGATGCATGGCTCCCGCGGGGCGAGCAGTTTCTCCTGAAGCAGAAATAAAGAGATGACACACGATAACTATCCACGCGATCTCATTGGCTACGGCGCGCAGCCACCGCACGCCCGCTGGCCGGGCGGCGCGCGCATCGCGCTGCAGTTCGTGCTCAATTACGAGGAAGGCGGTGAGAACTGCGTGCTGCACGGCGACGCGGCATCCGAGCAGTTCCTGTCCGAGATCGTTGGTGCCGCCGCCTATCCGGCGCGACACATGAGCATGGAGGGCATCTACGAATACGGCTCGCGCGCCGGCGTCTGGCGCCTGCTGCGCGAGTTCGAGCAACGCAAGCTGCCGCTGACGGTCTTCGGCGTGTCGATGGCGCTGCAGCGCCATCCGGAACTGACCCGCGCGTTCGTCGAACTCGGTCACGAGATCGCCTGCCACGGCTACCGCTGGATTCACTACCAGGGCATCGACGAAGCCATCGAGCGCGAGCACATGCGCATCGGCATGGAGATCATCAAGGAACTGACCGGCGAGATGCCGCTGGGCTGGTACACCGGCCGCGACAGCCCCAACACGCGCCGGCTGGTGGTCGAGCACGGCGGGCTGCTCTATGACGCCGACTACTACGGCGACGACCTGCCCTTCTGGACCGATGTGGAAATCACCGGCGGCCAGAAGAAGCCCCATCTGGTGGTGCCGTACACACTCGACACCAACGACATGCGCTTCGCCACGCCCCAGGGCTTCAACACGGGCGAGCAGTTCTTCCAGTATCTGAAGGATGCCTTCGACGTGCTCTACGCCGAAGGCGATCCGCAGGGCCAGGACCGCCCGAAGATGCTGTCGATCGGCATGCATTGCCGCTTGCTGGGCCGCCCGGGACGTTTCCGCGCGCTGCAGCGATTCCTGGATTACGTGCAGTCTCACGACAAGGTGTGGATCTGCAGGCGTGTCGATATCGCCCGCCACTGGATTGAAACCCACCCCTATCGGAGCCACGCATGAGCCAGACCACGTACACGATCGCCCAACTCAACACGATGCCCGAGGCCGAATTCATCGCGGTCCTCGGCGGCATCTACGAACACTCCCCCTGGTTCGCCGAAACGGCGGCGCGCAAGCGCCCGTTCGCCAATGCTGCGGAACTGGCGTCGGCCCTGCGCGGCGCCGTGGATGCCGCGGGCCAGGAAGCGCAACTCAAGCTCGTGCGCGCTCACCCGGAACTGGCAGGCAAGGCCGCGGTGCGCGGCGAACTGACGGCGGAATCCACGCGCGAGCAGGCTGGCGCCGGACTCGATCAGTGCACGCCCGAGGAATTCCAGCGCCTGCAGGGACTGAACGAAGCCTACAACCGGAAGTTCGGCTTCCCGTTCATCCTCGCGGTCCGCGGCTATGACCGGCACGGCATCATCGACGCTTTTGCAAGGCGCCTGGAAAACGCCCCGGAGGTCGAGTTGCAAACTTGCATCAACCAGATTCATCGGATTGCGCAGTTCCGTCTGAACGACTTAGTATCCGCCTGACCAAAAAAAGCACATCGAAAAAAGAGAGAGAAATCAGGAGCGTTCAGCAACAGATCGAGCATCACTGTGAGACAAGAACGTGCCAGGCGGCGCCAATTCCCGCGCGCCGCCCAGGCACGGAACTAGAGAGAACCCAGCAGGTTCCAGCACACAGGCAAGCGTTCTGAGCAGCATTACAACCACGGAGGTCTTAAACATGAAGAAGCAGTACAAGCCGGCTCTCAAGCTGGCGGCGATCGCAGCCACCCTTTTCTCCGGCGCGGCCATGGCCCAGTCCAGCGTGACGCTGTACGGCATGGCCGATGCTTTCATCGGAGGCGTCAAGAATCCGGGCTCGGGCGACCGCGCCTACGTAGTCAACTCGGGTGGCATGCAAACCTCGTACTGGGGCATCAAGGGTACCGAGGACCTGGGCATGGGCACGAAGGCCATCTTCGACCTGAACGGCTTCTTCCGCCCCGACACCGGTAGCATGGGCCGCTTCACCGGCGACTCGATGTTCAGCCGCAATGCCTTCGTCGGCCTGACGAACGAAACCTACGGCACGCTGAAGATCGGCCGCAACACGACGCCGTACTTCGTGTCGACGATCCTGTTCAACCCGTTGGTCGACTCGTACACGTTCAGCCCGATGATCTTCCACACGTACTTCCCGACGCCTCAAAACGTTGGCGGCGTGTCCGATCCGGGCATCCTGGGCGATTCGGGCTGGAACAACTCGCTGCTGTACTCGACGCCGAACTTCGGTGGCCTGACCGCGAACTTCATCTACGGCTTTGGCGAATCGCCCGGTAACAACGGCAAGAACAAGTGGGGCGGCAACCTGACCTACTTCTCCGGCAACTTCGCGGCGACGCTGGCATTCCAGCAGGTCAAGTTCGACGTTGCTCCGTTTGACCCGCAGAATGCCAATCTCGCGGGCCTCGACAAGCAGTCCGCCGTCCAGGCTGGCGTGACGTACGACTTCAAGATCGTCAAGGCCTTCCTGCAAGGCCAGTACATCAAGACCAACTTCAACACGAGCACCAATGGCGGCGACATCAAGCACATCGACGGCCAGGCCGGCGTCGCGGTGCCGGTTGGCGCAGGCAATATCCTGGCGTCGTACACCTACGGCCGCGTGCTGAACGAAGTTGCTGGCATCAAGCGCAATACGTTCGCCGTCGCTTACGACTACAACCTGTCGAAGCGCACCGACGTCTACGGTGCCTACTACTACGACAAGGTGTCGGGCGTCGAGCACGGCGACACCTTCGGTGTCGGCGTTCGCCACCTCTTCTGATCCCGGAAAATTCCGCCGGATCAATGGTTGTAAAGCCCGCCTCCGGCGGGCTTTTTTGTTGCGTGCCCCCATGACACAGGCGTCACAATGCTGCGCCGCATTGCAACAAGGCGCAATCAAAGCAGGATGGGAAGCCACTGCTCCATAGGCGGATTCAATTGGCAAGCCCTTCGTCCGATGCCTAGATTAGTTTCCCGGCCTCTGTGCTGGGCCACGTAAACAGGAACGAATGAGGTGACGCATGCGGCGCTATGTGAAATCCCGGTCGGAACTGATGGCCATCCTGAGCCAGTGCCTGGACAACAATCCGGAGTGCGGCGAGGTTGAGTTGCACGCAATGCGCGTGCATCAGCCGGACCATACGGGTTGCAACTGGAGCGCCGAGGTGGATTTTCGCCAGGAGACTTTCCCCGATCTGGCACAGCAGATGGCCGCGGCCCGTTCGATCATCGTGGTGATGCGGGAGCAGTACAACGTGCTGCAGTAGAGAGTAGTAGGCAAGACAGGGCACGACCCGTGCGTACTGACCCGCCGACGCGCTGACACTCCGGCAGACGTGCCAGCGCACCGACAATGAAACAGGGCCGCTTTCGCGGCCCTGTTTCTTTTTGCTTCCGGCAGATATTCAGATCGTGAACATCAGCGGGTGGCGTTGCACTCCGCCACGGCCACGGCCGTCATGTTGACGATACGGCGCGTGGTCGCCTGCGGATTCAGGATGTGCACCGGCTTGGCTGCGCCCAGCAGGATCGGACCCACCGTCACGCCCTGGCCGCCCGTGATCTTCAGCAGATTGAACGCGATGTTGGCGGCGTCCAGCGTCGGCATCACCAGCAGATTGGCGCTGCCGGCCAGCTTGGTGCCCGGCAGGAAATGACGGCGCACGTCTTCGACCAGTGCCGCATCGCCCTGCATCTCGCCTTCCACTTCGAGCTGCGGTGCCACGCGGGCCAAAATCTCGGCCGCATCGCGCATCTTGCGCGCCGACGGGCGGTTCGACGAACCGAACATCGAGTGCGACATCATCGCCACCTTCGGGTGCAGGCCGAAGCGTGCGATTTCCTCGGCTGCAAGCTGCGTGATGGCAGCCAGTTCCTCGGCGCTCGGATCATCGTTGACGAACGTATCCGTGATGAACAGTGTGTACTTTTCGAGCATCAGCGCGTTCATGGCCGCGAACACCTTGGCGCCCGGTGCCAGGCCGATCACGTCGCGCACGTGCTCCAGATGCGCCTCGAACCGGCCCACCGTGCCGCACAACAGTGCATCGGCATCACCCATGTGCATCAGCATCGTGCCGATCAGCGTATTCGAGCGGCGCAGCGCCACCTTGGCCATGTCCGGCGTCACGCCGTCGCGACCGCGCAGCGCGTGGTACTCCTCGTGATAGGCGCGATAACGCGGATCGTCCTCGGGGTTGATCAGTTCGAAATCGACGCCCGGACGCAGACGCAGGCCCGCCTTGTCGATACGCATCTGGATTACGTGCGGGCGACCGATCAGGATCGGGCGGGCCAGACCTTCGTCCACCACACCCTGCACCGCACGCAGCACGCGCTCTTCTTCGCCCTCGGCGTAGGCGACGCGTTTCGGCGCGGCCTTGGCGGCCGTGAACACCGGCTTCATGATCATGCCGGTGTGGTACACGTAGCTGGTCAGTTGCTGGCGGTAGGCTTCAAGGTCCTTGATCGGGCGCGTGGCCACGCCGGATTCCTCGGCGGCCTTGGCAACGGCCGGCGCGATCTTCTCGATCAGGCGCTGGTCGAACGGCGTCGGGATGATGTAGTCCGGGCCGAACTTCAGTTCACGACCACCGTAGGCTGCGGCCACGGCATCGTTCAGTTCGGCTTCGGCCAGCTCGGCGATCGCCTTCACGCAGGCCAGCTTCATCGCTTCGGTGATCTTCGTGGCGCCGCAATCGAGCGCGCCGCGGAAGATGTACGGGAAGCAGAGCACGTTGTTGACCTGGTTCGGATAGTCCGAACGGCCCGTGGCGATGATGCAGTCCGGACGCGCGGCCTTGGCCACTTCCGGGCGAATTTCCGGCTCCGGGTTGGCCAGCGCCAGGATGATCGGACGGTCGGCCATGGTCTTGACCATGTCGGCGGTCAGCACGCCCGCGGTCGAGCAGCCCAGGAACACGTCCGCATCCTTGACGATGTCGGCCAGCGTGCGGGCCGACGTGTCCTGCGCGTAGCGAGCCTTGTTGGCCTCCATGTTCGCGTCGCGGCCCTGGAAGATCACGCCCTTCGAGTCGACCACGTAGATGTTCTCGCGGTTCACGCCCAGGCTGACCATCGTATCCAGGCACGCGATTGCGGCGGCGCCCGCGCCCGAGACGGCCAGCTTGACCTTCGCGATGTCCTTGCCCACCACCTTCAGGCCGTTCAGCAGCGCCGCGGTCGAGATGATCGCCGTGCCGTGCTGATCGTCGTGGAAGACGGGGATGTTCATGCGCTCGCGCAGCTTCTGCTCGATGTAGAAGCACTCGGGAGCCTTGATGTCCTCGAGGTTCACGCCGCCGAGCGTCGGCTCCAGCGCTGCCACGATCTCGACGATCTTGTCCGGGTCGCGTGCATCGAGTTCGATGTCGAACACGTCGATGCCGGCGAATTTCTTGAACAGGCAGCCCTTGCCTTCCATCACGGGCTTGCCGGCCAGCGGACCGATGTCGCCCAGGCCCAGCACGGCGGTACCGTTGGTCACCACGGCCACGAGGTTGGCGCGCGAGGTGTACTCGGCGGCCATCGCGGGGTCCTTGTGGATTTCTTCGCAGGCGTAGGCCACGCCCGGGGAGTAGGCCAGCGACAGGTCACGCTTATTGGACAGGGCCTTGGTGGCCGTTACCTGGATCTTGCCCTTGGTCGGGCTGCGGTGGTATTCCAGCGCAGCCAGGCGCAGTTGCGCTTCGGGACTATTGGGGGCATGTTGCGGTGCATCACCGGTGGTCTTGCTGCTCATTCTCTGCTCGTCCGGGTAAAGGCGGGAAAAAATCGAGGAGCCATTCTAGCCCAGCCGCCACGCGGCGACAGGGCTTTGGCACGCCCGATTGGAAGATTTTGCCGCCACCGGACGCAAAACTCCTTTTACCGTACGGTAGCCAATACCTTTCGCCCCCGCCGGCGAAAGGATATTGCGCGGCGCCCTGCTACTTCTTGTCCTTGTCGACCTCCAGCGTCACGCGACGCGGCCGCCCGCTCTCGGCCGGGAAGTCCGCGAACGCGCTGCGGATCATGTAGGGCATCACCGCCGCCGGATTGCCACTCTCGGTCGTATTGGTGGCAGTGACCTGGTAGACACGCTTGCCGCTGGCTGCATCCTTGAAATAGACGCGCACGCTCGAATAGGTCACGGGCACGTCGCGTATCACGGTCTGGGGCGGCCAGTAGCCGGGGCCCCATCCCCAGGGGCCATAGGGTCGATACCCGCCATAAGGGCCCCAGTACGGCCCCCAAGGTCCGTACCAGGGGTCGGGATAGACGGTCTCCGCCACCTGGGCAATCCCGGGCGCGGCGTCGTAGTCCATTGTCACCAGATAGCGTGCCTGGCCCGCCGGGCGCTGCTCGAAGCCAAGTCCGGACAAGGTGTCCGCCAGCCACTGCTCGAAGGTCTGGCGCTCGAGTTGCTCTTCCTGCTGCGACGTGTGTTCGAACGCGTAGGTCCGCGGCGCGTCGTTCTGCCATCCGGCCTGCCGGAACGCGGTGACCTCGGTGGTCACTGTGGTGGCGCATCCCGCCAGCCAGAGCGAGCCCAGCGCCATCAGCGCCCAGAAGGCGCCCCGTCTTCCCCACTTCGTCACTGCTTTCCCTGATGCACGCATTCCCTGATACCTCGTTCTTCCTGATTTGGTTGCATTTCCTCAGACAGGAACAGCCCGATTGAATTCCCACGCCGCATCTGGCATCCCGCATTGCCCGAACCCCTTGGCTAC
>ERZ1292623.4378-Hain-H51-01um-R1-4378-length-11588-cov-5_pt1 | contig 11588 bp, 9 predicted proteins | sample MGYA00564398_ERZ1292623 | MGnify/ENA primary metagenome ERZ1292623 (study PRJEB36523, sample SAMEA6512633) | groundwater metagenome | collected 2019-01-07 | study: AquaDiva: Metagenomics assemblies of 32 groundwater samples | reverse complement strand
AATTTTGTGATGTTCATGCAAAAAATCGATCTACTAATAATATTTTCTGTCTATTTTTGAGTGAGCTCCTTTACGAAAAAACTTGAACCTCTTTTCTTTTAAAGCGGTAGTCGTCCCGCACCGTCTGGTGCGGGACTCCTTTGATCTATTATAAAGCTTTTTTAATTCCGTTTCAACCCACCCGCCCGATTATGGTGGCGGCGGACGCCGTCACAAAACAACCTCTTCAATCATTCCAGAGTATAATTTATTTTTTAAGACAATTAACTCCTCCGAAATTAGCTAATTTCTCAATTCCGTTAATATGGGTACCATTACCATAGGAAAAAGATTTGGAATGGTTAATTCTTTTATGCTTGTCAAATCCCACATCAACCAAACCATCGTATCCTCTCCATTTATCAGCATGAACTATGGTTTCGGGAGCAATCTTTCCTCTTATGATCGCCTCTAAGGTTTTCTTGCGACAATTTGAAACGATCTCTGTATATACCCTTCCATCTCTTTCATAGATACCAAAGACAGGCTGCTTATGAGTTCCTCTTCCTCTTTTCCCAGGAACTCCTTTTAATCTCTTTGCTCCAAAGTATGCTTCATCGCATTCAGCCTCACCACTTATGACTCTTTCAAACTCTCTTAATTGATGACAATATATTACTGTTCTAAACAGATGGTAAAACCTATTAACTGTATTTCTATTTAACCTTACTATGAGACTTACTTTAGATGCCTCAATATCTACACAAAAACACCAAACTAATTTTTTAAGCTAACTGTATATAGGTACATTTAAAGTTATTCCAAAAGAGGTTAAGGAACAGATTCTTAATCGGATCAAAAAATGAGAGGGTGGCAGTAACACGAGTGGGTATTGCAAACTAGAGGAAGAGGGGTATAATTCAGACAATGATAAACGCTCATACTTATCCTCCGATTTCAAGTTTTATATGGGACTTAAAATATAGACTTAAAGCTTTCGATGGTTTTCCCCTCGAGCATTCTATAGAAGACACGTGGCGACGCGTTGCAAAATCTGTTGCATCGGTAGAAAGGAACAAAAAATACTGGGAACAAAAGTACTTTAATGCGTTTACTGATTTCAAATTAATTCCTGCTGGGAGGATATCAGCTGGAGCAGGGACAAAAAGAAATGTTACTCTAATTAACACATTTGTTATGGGGATTATCCCCGACAATCTGGAAGGTATATTTGATAGCCTGAAAGAAAGCGCCTTAACTTTACGTCAGGGTGGTGGTATAGGATGTGATTTTTCTACGATACGCCCCGCAGGATCTGAAATAAAAGGGGTTGAATCTGCATCTAACGGACCTATTCCGTTTATGGATTTATGGGATGAAATGTGTGGAGCAATCATTTCCGCAGGCGTCAGAAGAGGAGCGATGATGGCCATGTTGCGATGTGATCATCCTGATATTGAAAAATTCATTATCGTAAAACAGAAGCCTGGACGTTTATGTAAATTCAACCTATCTGTATTAATAACCGATAAATTTATGGAAGCGGTGGAAAAGGACAATAACTGGGATTTTGTATTTAATGGAAAAGTATATAAGACAATTTCAGCTAAATCTCTCTGGGATAAAATCATGATGATGTCTTACGAATACTCTGAGCCAGGAGTTATTTTTATTGACGTTATAAATCGGTTAAATAATTTACATTACTGCGAATATATAATCGGTACAAATTCATGCGGAGAACAGCTGCTCCCACCTTACGGATCTTGTCCGCTAGCCTGCATTAATCTATCGCGACTCGTAGACAATCCCTTTCAAAGGAATGCCAAATTAAATTTAGAAAAATTAGCCAATTTAACCTCATTAGGAATTAGAATGCTCGACGATGTATTAGATATTACTCGGTATCCTCTTCCTATGCAAGAACAAGAGTCATTTTCAAAGAGAAGAGTTGGATTGGGCATAACAGGTTTAGCAGACGCTCTGGTTATGTGTGGTGTACGATACGGTTCGGAAAAGGCTTTACGCTTGACTGAAGAATGGATGAAGACTTTTCAAGAGACTTCATATATGTATTCGGCCGAGCTTGCCAAAGAAAGAGGTTGTTTTCCTCTTTATAACGAGGAATTTTTGAAAGGTAAGCAAGCTCAAAATCTACCTTTAAAAGCTAGAAAGAAAATAATTAAGTATAAAATAAGAAACGCGGTGTTAAATTCGATTCCGCCTACGGGTACAACATCTCTTTACGCAGGTAATATATCCTCAGGAATAGAACCTATATATAGTTTAACCGTAAGTAGAAAAATTCTATTACCTGATGGTACGCATAAAGAAATGAATATTGACGATTTTGCATTCGAATTATTCAAAAGTAAAAAACATACCCGAAAAGTTCCTGACCATTTCGTAACATCCGCTGATTTGACTCCAACTGAGCATATAAAAATGCAAGCTATTGCTCAAAAATATGTAGACTCTTCTATCTCAAAAACCATTAATTGTCCTAAAGATATCAGTTTTGAAGCTTTTAAAGACATATATTTTCAAGCCTACAAGTCTGGATGTAAAGGATGTACTACTTATAGACCAAGTGATGTAAGGGGATATGTTATAACAACATAATACATCAAGTTTCATTGAATTCTATGTCTAAACTTGCAATTAAAGGCGGTAAAAAAATAGTTAATAGAAAATATCAACTATTCATACACCCTAAACTTAATTCTCGTTTTTTGAAAAAGATGTATGACAAGACATTCCAAAGTCAAGTATCTTCTTTTGATGGTGAGGGATTAATTAATCAACTCCAGCTGTTATTTGAGAAGAAATTCCACGTAAAACATGCCTTAGCGATGAATAGTGGAACGAGTGCTTTATTTTCAATGTTTTATGCGGTGGGCTTAGAACCGGGAGATGAAGTTATTGTTCCCGTCTATACATTCTTTGCTACAGCGACACCACTCTTTATTTTGGGTTGCAAACCAGTCTTAGTTGATTCACTGGCTAATGGCAATATTAATCCGGACGATATAAGGAAAAAAATCACTCGAAAAACGAGGACAATCGTAATAACACATATGTGGGGAATACCTTGTGATATGGATGAAATTATGGATATCGCAGAGAAATATAAACTCCCAGTCTTGGAAGACACATCACATGCCCATGGAGCCACCTATAAAGGAAAAGTGGCGGGAACGTTTGGTCTTTGTTCAGCATGGAGTCTGGGTGCAAAAAAATTAATTACCGGCGGCCAGGGTGGCATGCTTGGTACCGCAGACGAAGAAGTTTACCAAAGAGCTATTCTGGTAGGTCAGGCAAATAACAAAATAATTAAAGAGGTAACTTTAGAGAATCTAAAGCCATATTTTGTTACAGGAACAGGTCTTAATTTACGAATGCACCCTTTTTCTGCGGCTCTAATCTATGATCAGATTAAAAATTATGAAAAACAATTACGTGAACGTCGAGAAGTAGCTGCATATCTGATAAAAGAAATAAGTCAAATACCTGGGTTGAGTCTACCAAGAATACCTAAAAACTCATCACCCTCATGGTATGCTTTTCCAATTTTATTTAATCAAGAATATTTTGACGAAATTTCAAAAGATTTATTTGTTAAAGCACTTAATACAGAAGGAGCTGCAGGATTTGATATCCCTCACTCTACATGTCCACTAACTGAGTTTCCTATTTTTAGAGAAGCCAAATTCAACTTTAAGAGATTACATAATTTGAAAGAAATATATCGTAAAGAAGAATTTATTGTCGCCGAAACATTTCATAAGAGTTTGTTTAAGTTACCAACTTGGTATGGGCCAGAAAGAATGAATTATGCAAAAGCACACATAGAAGCTTTAAGGAAAGTAATAGCAAATATCCGTGAATTAAAAAATTAATCAATATGTCAACAGTGTTTAACAGAAGATATTTAATAAAAGGGGTTGTTCAAGGGGTAGGATTTAGACCATTTATTTATCGGTTGGCTTCCGAAAATAACTTAAAGGGATGGGTGCTGAACGATTCAAAAGGTGTAACCGTTGAGGTTGAAGGCATAAAAGAACAGTTGAACAAATTCGTGAAGCAAATAATGCAAGAAAAACCCTCACTCTCGACTATTAACGAAATCTCTCTTCTTCATGAGAAGTTTACTAAACACGGTTACATAAACTTCAGTATCAAAAAAAGCGAGGGCGCTGATACAAGGGAGGCTTTAGTGTCACCGGATACTAATGTCTGTTCTGATTGTTTGAAAGAGTTGTTTGACAGTAGTAATAGAAGATATAAGTATCCGTTCATAAACTGTACTAACTGTGGTCCTCGCTACTCCATTATTTTTGATATCCCTTACGATAGACCAAATACGACAATGCGCGATTTCCAAATGTGTAAGGAGTGCAAGAAAGAATACGAAGACGTGTTGGACAGAAGGTTTCACGCCCAACCAGTAGCTTGTTGGAGTTGTGGTCCAAAAATAGAGTTATTAAACAATAAGGGTGAGAAAATTGAAGTCGATGATCCCATTGCTGCAACCACAGAGAAGCTGAAGCAAGGTGCAATCGTTGCAGTGAAAGGCTTAGGTGGATATCATCTAGTCGTTGATCCAGCCAACGACGAAGCTGTGGTGACTTTAAGAAAAAGAAAAAAACGGTTAGCAAAGCCATTCGCTATAATGTCAGAATCTATAAAAGAAGTGAAGCATTATGCTAACGTACGACCCGATGAGGAGATGCTACTAATATCAAAGGAGAGGCCCATTGTTTTGTTAAAGAAGAAAAAGAAAAATAAATTTTCTGATAAAGTTGCTCCGCTCAACAACTATTTTGGTGTAATGTTAGCTTATGCACCACTCCACTATTTACTGTTACAGAATAATTTTAATGCATTGATTTATACAAGTGGTAACGTATCAGATGAGGCTATTGTCTACAAAAATGAAACCGCTCTTAAAGAGCTGAACAAAATTGCAGACTATTTTTTGGTTCACAACAGAGAAATATACACTCGATTAGATGACTCTATTGTGAGAGTAACTAATTTAGGAAATGTCTCTAAAATTAATCTAATTAGGCGTGCCAGAAGTTATGTTCCCATACCATTTAAGTTTATTAGGAATTTGCCTAATGGTTTGGCGTTGGGATCCGAATTGAAAAACACTATTTGTTTAAATAGACAGGAATATTTTTTTATGAGTCAACATATAGGAGACTTGAAAAACTTTTCTATTTACGAATCATTTAAAGAAATAGTAAACTTACTTAAAAAATTGTTACAAATTGAACCGCAATTTATTGCGTGCGACATGCATCCGAATTTCTACAACACCAAATACGCATATGAACAGAAGGAATTACCTGTATTTCCCATTCAGCATCATCATGCGCATATGGCATCATGTATGTTTGAACATGCAATTGATAGACCTACCATAGGTGTAATTTTTGATGGCGTTGGATATGGTGCGGACGGATCGCTGTGGGGTGGAGAATTTTTGGTAGGTGATTATCTAAATTTTGAAAGGAAAGGATATTTTCATCAGTTTAAACTGCTGGGTGGTGATAAAGCTGTAGAAGAGCCCTACAGGATTGCATTCGAGCTACTATATCGTATTTATTCAAAAAATATATATGATTTGCCGGTAAGTTTTGCGCAAGCGAGAAAAGAACAGTTATATATTCTTGCAAAGATGTCTGATGCCAATATTAACTCACCTATTACTTCCAGTGTTGGAAGGTTATTCGATGCTGTATCGGCTTTACTAAGTGTGAGAGAAATTATTGAATATGAAGGTCAAGCCGCCACAGAATTAGAACAGATAAGTAGTGGAAGTGATTTTTTTAATCTAAATTATGAAATTCATAAAAAGGATGGAGGTTGGGAAGTAAACTTCTTCCCCATACTAGAAGACTTAATTAGATATAAGAAAGAAAATCAGCCGATCAGTAAGTTAAGCCTAAGTTTTCATTTAACTTTAGTTGAGATTGTTGTTGAGATGTGTAAAAAGATCCGTAGTGAAACGCAAATAAATGACGTTATACTATCCGGAGGAGTTTTTTTAAATCAGATTCTCTTAAAAAATTGCTACTTGAAACTCAAAGAAAACAAATTTAGTGTTTATGCCAACGCTTCAATACCAATTAACGATGGAGGAATTTCCATAGGTCAGTCAGTTATCGCCGGACACCGTTTTCTTAAAAGCTTAAAAAATTAATACTATAGCTATGGCAAAATTTGCAATCATCACAAATGACTTACAATTTGCAGCTGCCAATAAACACGAAGAGCGTAAAAAAGCTGTACAATCTTTTTTACCAACGCAAATCTTTATCCTCAAACAAATGAGAAAATTAGGTATTCCCGTGATACATTTACAGTTAATTGTTTCTGAATCAGATCTTCGTTCACAAGAAGTTCCTGATGAACTTAAATTCACAAGAGGTTCCAAAGGTGCGCAGATTTTAAAAGAAGTGTATGAGACCAGCGATTTGACGGTGAAAAAACCTAAAGATAGTGGTTTTTATGAAACCCAATTGGATTCTGTTTTAAAAGGTTTGGGTGTTGATTATATTATTATTACTGGGATGCAGACTCAAATTTGTGTTCAAACGACTGCAGCAGATGCTTACTTTAGAGGATATAAAGTATATGTACCGTCAGATGCAGTTATCTCTACCCGTGCAGAAGATACAAAAAGAGCCTTAGAATGGATGGCTGGTTATTGTGCGACCGTTAAGACTTCAGAAAAGATTGTAAATTTGGTTAAAAATGAATTAGCAAAAAAATAATATGCAACTATCAAAAGATTTGAGCACCATTATTTTAGATCACGGTTCTGGTGGACTACTGAGTCAGGATCTTGTCACGAATATCATAGTTCCAAGATTGGGTAAACGATATCTTGGAAAAATGGAAGACAGCGCTGTATTTAAGTTAAAAGAGTCAACTATCGCCATGACTACCGATTCATTTGTCATAGATCCCATTTTTTTTGGTAATGGAAATATTGGCAAGATATCAATTTGTGGAACTGTGAACGATTTGGCAGTTAGTGGTGCGAAACCCCTATATTTAACATTAGCAATGGTCATTGAGGAAGGATTCCCCTTAAGTGATTTAAAAAAGATATTAGAAGCTATAACAGAAACTGCTAAGGAAGCTGGGGTTTATATTGTCGCAGGAGATACAAAAGTAGTGAGAAAAGGTGAGGTTGATAAAATTTTCATAAATACAAGCGGGGTTGGAGTATTTACTCAAGATTCAACCAAATTAACAATGTCATCTGTAAAAGAAGGTGATGACATAATTGTTACTGGACAAATTGGCAACCACAGTATTCATATTCTTTCTATGAGAGAGGGATTAGGCTATGAACAAAAAGTATTAAGTGATTGCGCACCATTAAATAAAATGATAGATAAAGTTCTTAAAAAGCATGCTAATAATATTCATTATATGCGTGATCTTACTAGAGGAGGGCTGGGTTCAGCTCTCAATGAAATATCAACTGCTATAAACAAGGGTATAGAAATAAAATTGTATGAAATTCCAATACAGCAAGAAACGCAAATGGCTGCTGATATGTTGGGAGTAAATCCGATATACTTGGCAAATGAAGGAACTTTAGTTATTTTTTGTTCACCCGATGTTGCCAATGATGTTATAGCTGTTTTGAAAGCCGATAAATATGGAAAAAAGTCTTCAGTTGTAGGGAAGGTTAAACGAACAAAAGACAATAAAGTTATTAGCGTAAATAATGAGGGAGAGATCAAATTAATAGACCATTTATATGGTCAGGAATTGCCCAGATTGTGTTAAAATAATCACTATGGTAAAAGCAGAACAGCCTTCTGATAAAAATATGAAAGAGCCAAAAGAAAAAAGGGAGAGATTCACTCAATCTTCTTCGGCATTTTTGCTTTTAATCGATACACGAGAACCAAATAATGATAAAATCCTCCTCATAAAAAGAGCCAATACTGGATGGATGGATGGATTTTATAGTATCCCAGCTGGTGGCGTTGAGAAAATGGAAACACCGCTTAAGGCTGTAGGTCGAGAAGCAGAAGAGGAGGTTCGAATTAAGGTAAATACAAACGCTCTCCGCTTCGCACATCTTCAGCATAATCTTACAGAAGGCGATCAATGGAACGGTGTTTATTTCGTTGCAACAGAATGGCAAGGTGAACCAACGATACAAGAGCCAAACAAGCATAGCAAAGTAAAATGGGTGCCTATAAATGATTTACCTGAAAATACTATACCGTATGTAAGACAAGCTATCGAAGGCTATCGCAATAATGAGCCATATTCAGAGTACGGTTGGGATAAACAACTTAAATAATACTCATCATGCATTTTCTAGGCATAAAATGGGACAACAAGCAAAAGATACCATATATAAAGTATAAAGATAATTCAAGTGATATAGCAGAAAAATATCTTAAGCTAGAACAAAATAAAAGATTAACAATTACGATAGAGGAAGAAAAATATTGTATTGGTTTTTATGAACCCTTAAATTATTTGAGGGCACCATGCAATAATATTTCAAAAATTGAAACTGAAGAGTATTCACAATGTAATATCTGTAGACTGAAAGATTCTACATATTTCTTGCCTCTCAATGTATTAAATTACGAGCAGATAAAATTATTAAAGACACAACCCCATTTGAATTATATCAACATATTTGGAAAAGATATTATTAAAATAGGAATAGCTGCAAAAGTAAGAAAATTTACTCGTATTCTTGAACAAGGTGCAATAGCAACAATTTTTTTTACAGATACTGATGGGTATATCTCAAGAATTCTAGAATCATTACTTTCAAAAAAACTTAATATAAAACAAGCCGTTATGTGGGATACAAAAATAAAAAACTTGAGGAATATATCAGAAGATAGTGATGCATATAACGAACTAGAAAAAATATATAAGCAAATAAAGGATATTTTCCCCTTGGAGTACCAAAAATCAATGTTACTTCAACCTGAGTATTATTTTAACTTCAACTATTATGGAATAAAGATATCAGATAATTTATCATCAATAAAACTATTGAACAAATTTAGCTCAAACGATGTTATTTCAGGTGTAGTAATTGGTATTTATGGAGAAATTATCTTTATTAAAGACAATCACAGTGAGGATGTATACGGAACAAATACAAAATCACTACTCGGATATATAATAACTATTTCCGATAAAGATTCATCGATGAAATTAAAAAATGAACCGAAGCTAATTCAATTCCCAACAATTCAGTTTGAAAAGCTATCTCTCTTCTAAGTGATTTTGTGTGATTTGGGGACTGTCCTGAGAAAGATTGTTGTAGTAAGCTGAAAATAAACACTTTGATTTATGGTTGCGAAATTTATTTAAATCACCCCAAAGATAAGTTTCATTAGTATGTCCGCAATACTGAACAGATCCGAGTAGTAGATCTCGGGAAAATTAAATGATAAAATAAAGTCATTATGTCAGAAGCAAGTAATGAAGTGTCACAAAGGGAATCCAGTCCTTCGTGCTCCGGAATATTCCAATCATGGCTAGTGCTGATTTTGGTCATACTGACCCAAAAATAACTATTCCAGTTGGAGGAATCGCAAGGATACAAGCATCATCAGGGGGGTGTTAGGTTACGATACGTTGTATAGAGATATTTTTTGTCTGTTTCAAATATTCGGCTGGCGTTTTATATCCTAACTGTTTTAATTTTACCACAAAGTTGTAATGATTCAAGTAAGCAATTAGTTTTTCTTTTAAATCAATCTCGTTCTCAAAGAGATATCGTTTGATGACATTTTTCTTGATCTTGCCGTTAAACCTCTCTATCATGCCGTTTGTCCATGGATGACGAAATCTTATGGTTCGGTGTTGGATTTTGTTTTGTTTACAAATCATCGCTATTTCTACTAATGTAGGCTCCTTTTGTTAATCCTTTACAAACAACAGGATAGCCTAGAGTGTCCGCATATTCGGAGGCCTGCTCGGTATTTGTAAAAACTTTTCCTCTTGGAACCAAATATTTACTATCCTCTACCCTAACTATCTTGCTTAAATTGTATTTTCGTAACTTTTTAATCGTTTGCTTAGGTGGAGCTACTAACTTAATTTTTAGAAAATCAAGAATATCGATTAATTATATCAACGCGAAATACCATTTGGCCCATACTTTTTTACAAGGGTCCTATATTATTCAAGGAGTACAATAAGCCATAAACGAGCATAATCAATACACAAAGGGCTAAGATTTTAATAACAAGATAAGAGGATTTTGGAAATTTGTTGTTCGAATTAGCATAAACATAAAAACAACAGATAGCAGATATAGTAAATAAAATTAAGTAAACTAATGGTGCGTCTACATTGGTAAATGCTTTCAAATTATCTGAAAGAATATTGAGGATAATAATCAATATGGAAGCATAGGAGAATAAAATTCCAAATACGATTGCTAAAATTTTATTTACCGTCTTCATTTTATTCAATTGATTGAAAGTTATTTAATAAAACATTTAATGATCCATTAAAACTATTTTCATCTCCGTATACTACGGTAATAATGTAATAGTTGCCTTTGTCGAAAAATCTTATATATCCCTCGTAGTATGGTGAAATATGACTAACATTCATTGTTACAATATAGTCTCCAATTGTTCTTTTACTCTCAATATAATTGAAAGGTTTAGACCAGCTTGGACCACTATTGATATCTTTAATATAAATGCTTAAAGTTGTATCCATTTGTGAATTTTTTGACGAGTCTATGTAAAATATTGCACCTTTTGGCTTGGTGGATGATATTTGATAATCAGCGGTAACTAATCTAAACATTTGTCTTAATCCCCCGTAGCTTGAACTTAAATCATCTTCTCCAAAACCCCATGTGCTAGGGAATTTTATTTTATATCCACATTGCTCACATTCATATGTGAATGCTGAGCCCGTATCAACAATTGATCCCCTCTTAATGCTGTTAAAATCTTGTCTTTTTGTTTGAATAGATTCTTGAGCATCGCGTCGATCATTGTTTATGTTGTTGACAACAATTGAGGTAAAATATGCTAATGGCATAGAGATGATGATAAAAAGTGGGACAATAAAAATATGTAAAAGAGGGCTGATTTCCTTTTTTTGACTTTTTAATACGACAAGGATTCTTGCTGAAACGATTATGCCAATAATAAGTGAGATAATAAATACCAATGCATATATTAAGAAAATGCCATAACCGAACGCTTGTGATCCCAACAAAATATCCAAAAACAATAAGAGAATTGTTAGTCCTATCGCAAGTTTCATATTTTACTGCCTATTTCACCTGAAAGGTGCAACAGATTCGCTACCTGAACTCGTGAGCGGGATAGGGGAGTCGAACCCCTCTTCTCACCTTGGAAAGGTGATGTTGAACCGCTCAACTAATCCCGCAGTCGGGGATAGAGGACTCGAACCTCCGACCTCACGGTCCCAAACCGCGCGCTCTAGCCAACTGAGCTAATCCCCGGTGCGACTATATGATATCGCTCGAACATAATGAACTACCCCGCAGCTTGCTGCGGGGTATCCTATCACAGATCAAGTCTTAGTTGATCTTTGTGAAGGATAAT
>ERZ1292623.4376-Hain-H51-01um-R1-4376-length-11589-cov-11_pt1 | contig 11589 bp, 12 predicted proteins | sample MGYA00564398_ERZ1292623 | MGnify/ENA primary metagenome ERZ1292623 (study PRJEB36523, sample SAMEA6512633) | groundwater metagenome | collected 2019-01-07 | study: AquaDiva: Metagenomics assemblies of 32 groundwater samples | reverse complement strand
CCAAGCATTTCAAAGAAAGTTAAATGTGTTGAATCACCGACTTCATCAATATCGTCTGTTCTTAAACACTTTTGGCAATTTACTAATCTTTTGCCAGAAGGATGCTTTTGTCCGAGTAAATATGGAACTAAAGGATGCATTCCAGCTGTTGTAAACAAAACAGTTGGATCATGCTCTGGAATTAAAGAACTAGAATGAATAATAGTATGCTGTTTAGATTTAAAAAATTCTAAATATTTCTTCTTTAACTCACTTGATTGCATATTCTTAAATTTTTTAGAATCTTTATATAATTTACTAAGTTTAAAATAGAAAAATTTATATAGTAATGCATGCATGCATTTATTATGGGAAAAGTAATTACCATATCAGAAGAGGCTTATAATTTGCTATCTAAGTACAAAGAACCAAAAGAATCTTTCACTAAAGTTATTATTAAAAATTTTAGTGGTAGAAATAAAAATGCAATAATGGGCTTAGCAGGTACATGGAAAAATAACCCGGAGGTCGTTAAAATAATGAAGAGGGTTTATAATGAGAGAAAAAATTTTAAATTGAGGGATATAAAATTTGATTAAATACTGTTTAGATAGCGATGTTATAATTGATTTCCTTCATGGAGAGAAGGCTATTGTGGAAAAAATAAAAAATCTTTTAGAAGATTCAATACCATTTATTACTTCTATTACTTTATGCGAACTATTTCGTGGAGCATATTTGACTAAAAACCCCGAAATCGAAATTAAAAAGATCGATACACTTATGGATAATATGCTCGCAGCAACTTTGGATAGAGAATCATCAAAAGTATTTGGCAGAAAGAATAAAGAATTATCGGATAAAGGTAAGCAAACCGAAATTCCGGATTTAATGATCGCTTCGATATGCATTGCAAATGACTTGGTCTTAGTAACTAGAAATAAAAAACATTTTGAGAACATATTGGGATTAAAATTTGAAGTTTGGTAAGGTATTTAAATAGCCTTTCTAAATTTTTAATTAATCTAAATAAATGGCAGGTTTTCCAGGTTTTGCTTTCATTGCTTTATTTTTAGGATCATGTTTATTTTTATCGCTCACAGCATAAATTTTAACATCCTTAGAATTTGTTGAATCTTTTATAATTTCTCTATTTTTTTCATAAATATTAAGTTCTTTTGGAATGACATAAAGATAAGTTCTTGGATTATCAATATTAACTAATTTTTTAATATTTAAAATATCTTTAATTGTATTATTAATATTATTTTCTTCTTTCTCAAGTTTTTCATTAATTTTATTCTCATTAGCTTTTGGCCAGTCTTCTACTGAAACAAACCCCTTATTTCCTAATTTTTCATACATTTCTTCTGCTAAATGCGGTGCAAATGGAGAAATTAAAAAAACTAATTTTTCTAGAGTACCTTTGCTATAATTTCTTTTCTTGATGTAATCACTAAACTCGATTATTGAAACTATTGCATTGTTAAATCTGAATTCTTCTATATCTAAAGTAACTTTTTTAATTAATTTATTTAATTTACTTTCAACAATTTCGTCATCTTCTTTATTAACATTTTCAAGTAAATAATAAAATTTATTTAAAAATTTAAAAATTCCTTCTATTCCAGAGTCATCCCATTCCCATTCTTTTTCAGGACTTGCAACAGATAAAATAAAGGTCCTTAATGTATCGATACCATATATTTTGATTATATCTCTGGGGTCAACAACATTACCTTTGCTTTTACTCATTACCTCACCATTTTTTAATACCATCCCTTGCGTATATAATTTCATGAAGGGTTCATCAATATTAAGCATTTTTAAATCTCTTAATGCTTTTGTGAAAAATCTTGCATAAAGTAAGTGTAATATTGCATGTTCTATTCCCCCAATATACTGATTAACAGGCATGAAGTAATTAACCATTTCTTTTGAAAATGGTAGTTTGTCATTATCGGGATCACAATAACGTAAAAAATACCATGAACTATCAACAAAAGTATCCATTGTATCTGTTTCACGTCTAGCCATTTTGTTGCAGTTAGGACACTTTACATTGACAAAACTTTTACTTTGAGATAAAGGATTTCCCTCACCTGTAAACTTAACATCCTCTGGTAATTTAACAGGAAGATCTTTTTCTGGCACAGGAATCATACCACAATTTTGACAATAAATTATAGGAATTGGAGTACCCCAATATCTTTGTCTAGAAATTAACCAGTCTCTTAATTTATATTGTATTGTTTTCTTCCCGAGTTTTAAACCAGATAAATGCTTTGTAATTTCATTAATTGCTTTTTTGTTTTCTAAATTATTAAATTTCCCAGAATTAACTAAAATTCCTTCTTCAATATAAGCTTCTTTTAATTTCTCTAATTTTTTATTTTTTGGAGTTATAACTAATTTAATTGGAAGTTTATATTTTTTAGCGAATTCAAAATCTCTTTGGTCATGTGCTGGAACTCCCATTATAACTCCAGTTCCATAATCAAGTAAAACAAAATTAGCTATATAAATAGGAATTTTTTCATTTGTTAATGGGTGTATAATATATTTTCCTGTGAATAATCCTATTTTTTCTTTGTCTTTTGCTGTTCTTGAAAATTTATCTTCTATGACAATTTTATTAATGAATTTTTTAATTTTATCTTCATCTTTTGATCCTTTAATTAATTCAAGGACTTTTGGATGTTCTGGTGCAATAACTAAAAATGTTACTCCAAACAATGTATCTAGCCTTGTAGTAAAAACTTCTAATTCATCTTTTGAATTTTCTAATTTAAATTTAACTAATGTTCCTTCTGATTTACCAATCCAGTTTTTCTGCATTACCTTGACTTTTTCAGGCCAGTCTAATTTCTCTAAATTTCTTAATAATTCTTCAGCATATTCTGTAATCTTGAAAAACCATTGTTCTAAGCTTTTTAATTTAACATTACTATGACATTTCCAACATTCTCCATTAATAACTTGTTCATTCGCTAATACTGTTTTACATGATGGACAAAAATTAACCAAAGCCTCTTTTCTGTATGCCAAACCTTTTTTATAAAATTGTAAAAATATCCATTGATTCCATTTGTAGTATTCTGGTAAGCATGTTGCTATTTCCCTATTCCAATCATAACTTAAACTAAGTTGTATTTGTTGTTCCTTCATTAATGCTATGTTATTAAAAGTCCATTTCTTTGGATCAACTTTATTCTTTATAGCTGCATTTTCAGCTGGTAAACCAAATGCATCATAACCCATTGGATAAAGTACATTGTAGCCTTGCATTCTTTTGAAACGAGCATAGCAATCACCCATATTGTAGTTTCGGGCATGCCCCACATGTAAACCAGAACCAGAAGGATACGGGAACATCTCTAAATTATAGAACTTCTTTTTTTTCTTGTTTATATTACTTTTAAAAATTCCAGCTTTATCCCAGCGATCTTGCCATTTCTCTTCTATTTTTTTAAAATCATACATATCAATGATGCTAGGACGAATGTATTTAAAGTTTTTGAAAAGATTTAAATAACTTAAATATCGAGGTTTTCTTATGGGCCTGTCGTCTAGCCTGGATAGGATATTAGCCTTCTAAGCTAAGGATCGTGGGTTCAAATCCCATCAGGCCCGTTTGCGCACATGGCGAAGTGGTCTAACGCAACCGCCTGCAGAGCGGTCATTCGCAGGTTCAAATCCTGCTGTGCGCTTTTACTTTCTAAAATTTCTTATTCTGTCCTTAACTTTTTCCTTTCCAATTTTATAATAGCCGTACAAGAATATTAGAATGTAAATTAAAGCGATAATAAAGAAAAATAGTTTTAACAAAGGACTTTCTTTAATAAAAACTTCACCAAAATAACTTATGATAATTATTGTCGGTAATAAACCCAAGCTTGTGCTAATTATGAATTTTTTATAAGACATCTTTATTATTCCAGCTAAATAACTAAATATATCAGAAGAGGTAATTGGATTTAACCTCAATACAAAAAGAACTAAAGCACCATATTTTTCATTGTATTTATTAAAACGCTCTAATTTCTTTTCTCCAATTAATCTTCCAAAGTAAAAACCACCATAACGCTTTGCTAAGAAATAAGCTATGCTTGCTCCGATAATATTTCCAATTAAAGATAATAACGTTGCATATAATGGCTTGAATATTATTGCTGCAGAACTATACATCACCACCCCGGGAATAGGCGCTAATAATACCTCAAATATAATCACAAATAAATAAACTAACCATGAAAGATTACCAAAAGTATTAAGAAAATTTAATGTGTCTTGTAAGTTATTATTCGCTAAATCATAAATAAAGCCCTGTGTAAAATAATTATATGAAATTAGGATTATAATAATCATTAATAAAATTAAAAATCTTTTGCTTTCTAAAGCCCTTTTGTATAAACGATGGTTTTTAATTCTCTCTCTAAACTCTTCTTTATCAAACTTTTTCACAATAGAATTAAGAAATAATGATATATAAAATTAACTTAAAATAAAAAAGAAAAAAAGTTTATTTAGGTCTTAGCAAAGCGCTTAAGACATAAACAACTAATGTAAATACAATTACAACAGCTGCTATCCAGAATGCTGTACTTTGTGCAAGATTTCTCCATACCGAGGCTGCTGTTACACTAGGTTGATATGTAGTTCCACCGGTTATACCTTGACTGCCAACACTTACTTTAACATTTTGAGTTGTTAATAATCTGTCATTTTGCTTTACATTTAATGCTGCTGTATATTCTCCACTTGGTAAACTTGGTCTTGGTGTTAAGTATACATATGCTGTGGTTTGTTCTCCTGCAGCAACTGTCACAACTTCTTCACCTGCAACATCTGCCCAACTATCTGCTGTTACATCAACTGTATATGTTATAGGTTGTGTTCCAGGATTTTTTAATGTTAATGGAATTGTAAATACACTTCCTTGTGTTGCTGTAAAGCTTGTTTGTGTTAAGCTTATAATATCTTGAGGTGTGAAAACTTGACATTCTCTTACTGTTAATTTATCTAAACTTGTGGTACTTCTGCTTCCAAAGAATATTATTGTTTCAACAAAATAGTCTCCTGGTTTTGCATTGCTTGGAACTTTGAATGTAAATGATTCTAATGCTGTATCTCCAGAATCATCAAATTCATTTAAGCTGAATACTTCTGAACTTAAATCTACACCAAGTTCGCTTTCCTTTAATCTTACCTGTACACTATCTTGGTCATCTGTTCCAACGTTTTGTAAATCTACTGCAAAATTAACTGTAGCAGAGCAACTTACTACACTTGGGCTTATTGTAACTTTGTTTATTGCAACATCATCGCTATCTCTTTCAAATTCCATGTCTAAACTATCATAGTTGCAATTTTCATCTTCATTACCATCATCATTTGTTTTTATGAATAATACAAAGTCATCTCCTTCATCTAAATCAGAATCACTTACTGGAACTTTTAATTCTAAATCAAAGTCATCGTCATTATCTTCATCTATGTTTTTAGAATCTGATTGAACGCTTGCAATTTCACTGTTTTCATCTATATTGTATAATATTGCTTCAACAACAACGTCCATGTCATTATCATCATTATTTTCTACGTTTGCTCTTACTTTTATTTTATCTCCAGGACCGAAGTTATCTCCGTCATCTGGATCTTCAACATCAATTATTAAATTACCGCTGTCAACATTATTAACTTGGTTACCATCGCTTACTCTGCCATCTTTGCATATTTTTGGGTCAACCCTTATACTAATAGGCATATCAAAAGTTGGATTTGGCAATGTTGTACCTGTTGCAGCAAATTTTAATGTTCCTGTATAAGTACCTATTTTAACATTATCAGCAATATTTACAGTTATACTTATAGTTTTAGGGTTTGAAAGATCTGTTCCATTTACAATAATTCCAATAGTTGGTAATGTACCAAATGTTATAGCATCACCTTGTGCATCTGTAAATGTACCATTAGTAACTAAAACACCAAAATTTAACGTTTCATTACCGGTATTTGTAATTACAATGTTTCTTGTTAAAATTATATCTTCTTGCCCAGAAACAGTTAATGTTGTTGGACTTGTAGTAAAACTAGCTGTTGCGCTTGCATTAAAAGCGAATAAACTAACTAATAATAAAATTAAACTTATGAATAATGTTCTTTTCATTTTGTATTAACCCCCTTGACTAATTGTAAATATGTTGCTATTTTAGAGTAAGAAAGATATATAAAGCTTTCGCTAGCGATTTTTTTTATTATTTCTATGTTTTCTAACTAATAAAATGCTTAAATCACCTATAAAACTTCCTAATAATACTCCCGCAATAACATCACTTAAATAATGTACCCCAAGATAAACCCTGGATAAAGAAACTAAAATTACAATAAAAATCCAGACATAATAAAGAGTTCTATTGAAGTTAAAATATGGTATTAAGGTTGAAACAGCTGTCGCATGCCCGCTGGGAAAACTTTTGTATGGATTATTATCTAAAACAAAGGCATTATTTAATTCTGTAAAAGGACGGGGTCTTGCTACTATAATCTTAATTATCTCGGTCAATATTAAGTAAGAGATAAAAGAAAGAATTAATGGAACTAACTTTTTTTTCTGTTTAGCAAATAATAATATTAAAAATACAATTAAAAATAAAATATATCCTGAAATATTGTTAATAAAAATAGAAATTGTATTAAGAAAACTTGCCCTATAACTTGTGAAAAATATTGAAATCTGCTTATCAAAGATAAAACTTAATATCAATAATAAAGCTCCAATAAAATAATAACTTTTTTTCATAAATTTAAATAATTATCTTATTATAAATAGCTTACTAAAACAAGCTTCTTATCCCTAATGTGGTTAAAGTAACAATTATTCCTGCAATTAAAATTCCTAAAAATATTGCTAGATAAGATTTTCTTCTTTTTAGATCAAAGAACCATGCTATTAATGCTCCAGAATAAGCTCCTGTCAATGGCAGTGGAATAGCAACAAAAATCATTAGAGCCCAGAATTCAAAGCTTGTTCCAACATGTTTCTCAAAACTTTTTCTTTTTATCTCAATATATTTATTAAAAAATCTATTATAACTTTTAATTTTTAAAAAATGCTTATGCAAGTTATCAAGAAAGAAAAAACCAAATGGGGCAACTAAGAAGTTCGCTAATACGGCTATAAAAAATGTCAATAATGGATTTATATTATTAGAGATTCCATAAGGTATAGCCCCCCTTAATTCAGATACCGGCAGAATACTTAATAATATTATATTTATTATTTCATTCATCTTTGTAGCATAATTAAATCATCCTTTGTTAATTTCTTTTTTGTTAATAATTTTTCTTCAACTAACTTCTCTCTTTCATTTAATTCCAGTTCTTTTCTCTTTTCCTTTTCTAATTTAGCTTGGTTATTAATTTCATCTAACCGTTTGTTTATTTCACCAGATTCTTTTAATTTTCTCTGTAATTCCTCATTTACTTTTAAAAATTCATTCTTAAACTTAATAAAATTATCAAATGCAGCCTGTTGCTCCTTTCTTATATTGTTTATCTTGCTAGAATATTCCTTAAATTTAATATAACCGGGATCATTAGTATTAAAAGTTTCTCTAATTTTTTTATGTATTTCATCTGATTTATTTCTATCCTCATTAATTTCCTTATCTACTTTATTAATTTCATCCATAATATTTTTTAAACCGATATTTTCTTCATAAATTTTCTTTAAGCTTTTAATTTCTTTCATAATTTCTTTTTCTTTATTCATGGAAAGAACTTCTGTTTCAATCTTAAATTCTAAATCCTCTATTTTTTTCTTAATTATTTCAGGATTGCCTTTAATTTTATGACTTTTAATGAATTCAAGTTTAGATTTATTTAATTCTTTTATCTTAGAAATTAATCCCCTAACTTTTTTATTATAACTATCTCGTTCTTCTCTTAGCTTTTTAATTTCAACATTACTAACATCTTTATTATGCTTGATATCTTTTAATTCTTTAACAAATTTAGAAATATCTTTTTTTAACGATTCTTTTTTTCTAAACCAGGATTCTTTTTCCCCGTCTGACTTATTTAAATTAGATTTTAGATTATTAATAGCTTTTTTTAATTCCTCTAACTTACTAAGTAAATCTTTCTTTTCCATTTTCTTGAGTCTAGTTTACTATACATGTTAATGAAAAAAATAAGAGCTTTAACCGAATAAAGCTCCTAAACCAGCTGCAGCAGCCTCTTCACTTTTCTTGTCGTCTTTCTTCTCTTCTTTCTTTGCTTCTTGCGCGCCTGCTTGTGGTGCAGCTACTGTTACTATCGGCATTACACTAGCTTCTTTGATGACTTTTTCCATGTCAACGCCCTCTAACGATGTAACTAGTGCTTTTACTTTTGCTTCTTCAACATGCGCACCTGCTGCTTCCAGGACTTTTTTTACATTAGCTTCATTTACAGGTTTGCCTAATTTGTTTAACAATAAGGCAGTGTGTATATATTCCATTTTATTTTTCCTCCATAATCATTAATCCCACATACTCTTTTGTTTTGGTTTTTGCTCTTTTGCTTCTTGAATCTTTTTATCTTGCAGTTCTTTTAATATATTTTGAGCTTTTTCTTCTGCGTTTTTATTATAACCCACAAAACCACCATTTTCTCTTTTTTCTTCTTTCACTTCTTTGATTTCTTGCTTAACTTCTGTCTTTACTTCCCTTATTGCTTCTGATTTTTCAACTTCTGTACTTGTTTCTATTTTTAATTCTTTGCTCAATAAAAATGCATCTCTGTAAGCTTTAATTAATAACATCTCAACGTTATCTTTACTTACATAACCAATTTCTTCTGCTAATTTTACAGCTTGATTATAAGCTAACTTAATATTATTAATGTAATCTTCTTGGTTAACATCTAAAACTATTTTTTCATATAATACATTATTATCGTAAATTGCTAAAACATTAACACTAATTTCGATTGGCTCTATACTAAGTTTAGCTAATATTGAAGCCACTTCTGGTTTAATAACCTCTCCTTGTTTTACTACAAGTTTATCTTTTTTAATAACTATTTTACCGGCTTCTACACTAGTTTGTAATCCTATTGCACCAAGTTCTCCTATAATTGGACCTGGTGTGAATTGTGTAGGACCAGCTGGAATAGTTAAATCAAATGGAGCTAGCTGCCCTGGTTTTGCTGGGGCATTTGTTTTATTTTCTTTTATTAATTTAAATAATCTAAATGGATCTTCATTGCTTAATAAAATTGCGGGAATTGAATTTTCTAAGAATCGTTTTAATGAACTTAAATCTCTTTCTTTTGATTCATCTATTGCTATTTTTATTAAGCTTTTTTTAACAACTTTAATTTCTATTTTATTCATTAATTTATTCTTTATAGCCTGCAAGTTTGGAGAAGGTAAACTAGTTAGATCAATTATTCCTATAACCTTATATTGCTTCATTAGCTCGATTAACTTCTTTACTTCTTCAATTTTTTTCTTGCTTACATGCTTCATTTTTCTACCTTCAAAGCTGGACCCATTGTTAATTTTAATAAAACATTTTTGATATTAGCTTCGTTCTGTGGCAATACTTTTACAACAGAATCATAAATTATAACAATGTTGTCTGCTATGTCCTCATCCTTCATTGTTTCATTTCCAACATATGTTTTTAAGATTGGTTCATTTTTTGTTTTTACCCTTACAGTTTTTTCAAATTTTGTTTTTAATTCATTTAAATTTGAAGTCGGCATAACAACAGCACCAGATTTGGGGTTTGGCATTTTATTTTTAGGACCAAAAGTTCTACCAAATATTTTAGCAACATCAGTCATTAAATTCGCCTGAGCTATAAAATAATCATAATCTTGTGCTAATTTCTTTAATTCTCTTTTATTATCTATATATTTAGAAAATTCCTCTTTCTTTATTACCTTATCAAAAACTTTAGCCTGGTCTTCTAGTTCTTTTCCAATTAAAGCACAAATCTTGATTTTTTTTCCTGGTGAATGTGGCAAATTAATAAATAAATCAACATTTTCATCTGCATTTTTTAAGTTAATATTCCTTAAATTAAGAATTAGATCAATCTTTTGAATGAACTTTCTTTTAGGCGATTTTTCTCTTAATTGTTTTAATAATTCAAGTAACTTTTTCTTATCCATTTAAACCCTCCTACATTAAGTAGTGCTTTCGGGATAATTTTTAGCAATTTAAGAGATTTATAAATCTAACGTTTTAATAAATTTTCATAACTTTTATAAACGACTTTCTATTATTGATTATATGGACATTTCAAAAAATTCCAAATATGTTTTCTTTGGAGTATTTATAATAGTCACAATTCTAGCTTTTTTGGTAATTAAATCCTTTATAACGTCATTATTGAGCGGTGTTGTATTATCGTATTTATTCTCTCCATTATATAGAAAATTAAATAATGTAATAAAAAATAAATCTATAGCCTCATTAGTAATGGTTTTTCTCTTAATTTTAATAATTTTTATTCCTACTTTCTTTGTTATAAACTCATTGGTAAAAGAATCTTTGCCGTTATATAATTCATTAAGATCAAATGAATTTGATTTAAGTCCTGAAATATTAAATGCAATAAACAAAGTTGTCCAATTTATAATAAACGAAGCTTCAAAAATTGCCATTTCAATACCGACATTTTTAATTCATGCTTTTGTTACATTATTCTTATTTTATTATTTCTTAAGGGATGGTGAAAAAATAGTTAATAACATAAGAGATTTAATTCCATTGGATGAGAAACATAAAAAAAATCTTGTAAATGAATTCAAGAACGTAACATACGCAATTGTTTATGGTTTAATCTTAACTGGTTTAATCGAAGGAATTATTGGGGGTTTGGGATTTTATATCTTTAAAGTTAGCTCACCATTATTCTGGGGGATTATTATGATGATTCTTAGTATATTGCCTGGAATTGGAACTTCTTTTATATGGGCGCCTGCAGGAATAATAAAATTACTTCAAGGAGATACATTAAGCGGAATAGGATTATTATTATATGGATTTTTCTTAATAAGTGGAACAGCAGCAATATTAAAGCTAAGATTTATAGGAAAAAAATCAGATATTCACCCAATGCTAATTGTTTTAGGGGTATTTGGTGGAATTAGTTTACTTGGATTTGTTGGATTATTCTTTGGGCCTTTAATATTGATAACATTTATAACATTGCTAAAATCTTTTTTAAATGATTAAGAATTTCTTTTTAACCACATAAATAATGATAATGCTCTTGTACTGTTTAGGTTGACATTATTTTTAAATATGTGTATCAAATAAATTTCATCTAGAATTAAATGTAAAATTAATCCTAAACCGATTAATAGTAAATAAATATTGCTTGAAAAAATTGTTAGTAAAATAAATACCGATATAAATTCTAAAGTATGAAAAATATGAAGCTGGTCTTTTTCTATTCTATCTTTGTTCATATGCATTTTATATACTTCTATCAAATCCAATTTTTTATTTTTAATCATTTCATATAAGTAATGGTCTGCATCTATAAAAAATCCGAAAATGAAAATTAAAAGAGAATAGTAACTAAAAAAAGGAAATAAAAACAAACTTAA
>ERZ1292623.4374-Hain-H51-01um-R1-4374-length-11595-cov-7_pt1 | contig 11595 bp, 15 predicted proteins | sample MGYA00564398_ERZ1292623 | MGnify/ENA primary metagenome ERZ1292623 (study PRJEB36523, sample SAMEA6512633) | groundwater metagenome | collected 2019-01-07 | study: AquaDiva: Metagenomics assemblies of 32 groundwater samples | reverse complement strand
TTATCAAGAAGTATCTTTTCTCCCTTAAAGGCAGGGTTTTTATTAATGACCGTAACCTCGCTGGCAATGTCGGCCATCATGAGGGCTGATTCAAGGGCGCTGTTGCCGCCGCCGATGGTAACCGTGCGCTTGCCCTTAAAAAGCGGGCCATCGCAGACGGTACAGTAGCTGACGCCTTTCAATCGAAACTCTTTCTCACCAGGAATTCCTAGTTCGCGCGAGTGCACGCCCGACGCGATAATAACCGACTTAGCCTGGATTGTTTCCGGCTGTTCGGTCGTAATTGAAAAAATTCCGTCGGCGCCCTTGGTTATTGAGCTAACACCGTAACCCTCTTTAATATCCGGCGAATACGCTTTCATGTGTTCGGAGAACTGAATGGAAAGATCAACGCCGGTTGTTTTCTTTATTCCAAGCCAGTTTTCAACATCGCCCGAAAGCGCAACTTCGCCCCCCAAATCTTTAGCAATGACAACAAATTTTAGTCCTCTGCGAGCGGCATACACAGAAGCCGAAGCCCCCGCCGCTGAACCTCCAATAATTGCCAGATCGTATGTCATAAAATTATTATCCTAGTGACGAACTGTCGGTGTTTAGTATATCATAGTGAATATGCACAACAAATGGATTGTCCTGGCGATTCTGGCCGCCAGTCTTTTGACCCGCTTTATATTTTTTGGCCAGCCGGACAGGGTTGTTTTTGACGAGGTTCACTTTGGTAAATTTATTTCCGGCTATTCAACGCACGAGTACTATTTTGATATTCATCCCCCGCTCGGGAAACTTATAATCGCCGGGTTCGGCAAGCTCACTGGCTTCCGTCCGGAGTTTTCTTTTGCGACCATCGGCGATCGGTATCCCAACAACGAATATCAAGCTCTGCGGTTTTTACCGACTCTGGCAAGTGCGCTTTTGCCATTAGTTATCTTTGGTCTAGCACTTGAGCTTGGATTTAAGCGGCGCGGAGCAATCGCCGCCGCAAGCTTAGTAATCCTGGACAACGCAATCTTGGCGCAGTCCAGATTTATATTATTGGATTCGTTTTTGCTTTTATTCGGGTTTGCCGCGCTCTGGATGTACTTCAGATGGCATAACGGCGGAAGCGGCCGTAATCTCATTGGCATGGCCATTTTTGGAGCCCTGGCAGCATCAATCAAGTGGACAGGTTTAACATTTTTAGCGCTTCCGTTTCTTATGGAAGCCGCCCGGACTATTTCCAATAAAAACTGGAGGACATTTTTAGCAAAACAGATATATTTTGCCGCCATCCCGCTCGTAATCTATTTCGGGATATTTTGGATTCACTTCGCCCTGCTCACAAAATCCGGCACTGGCGACGCATTTATGAGCGCCGGCTTCCAAAAGACGCTCGCGGGCAATATTCATCAAAAGGATCAAATACCTACTCCGAATATTGTAAGTAAGTTTGTGGAACTCAATGCGGAAATGTACCGCTCCAACGCGCGCCTGGACGCCACCCACCCCTATTCTTCCAAATGGTACACCTGGCCGTTTATGCTCCGCCCGATTTATTACTGGGTTTCCAGCGACGCGCCAAATCCGGCAGACATTGTCCCCCGCACAGAGCGAATTTATTTCATCGGCAACCCGTTTATCTGGTGGCTCTCAACGATTGCGTTTGTTTGGGGCATAACCCACTTCTTTTCCGATAAAGACGAAAAAAACAAAAAGGTCGCGGCCGTTTTGACCGGCGGTTTTGCCTTAAACCTTTTACCGTTTATCGGAATCGGACGAGTTATGTTCCTTTATCACTACCTGACCGCTTTCGTGTTCGCGGTTCTGATGCTGGCGTATATTCTTGATCGAACCCGTTCTTGGAAACCTGCAGTCGCGGTGATTGCCGTCGCCGCGGTTTTCTTTATTTATTTCGCTCCCTTAACTTACGGCACCCCGCTTACCGGAGTGCAATATAATCAGAAGGTTTGGATTCCAACCTGGAGGTAATTTGAAAAAGCTAGGACTTATTGGTATAACTCAATTCTGACAAGGAGGAGAACATGAGGTTGCGCGAAATGACGGCCGAAGAACGAGCTGTCCTGGACGAACTCGGGAAGGAAATCCCCGAGGGCTCTCGGAACGTCGCGAGGCAGTGGACGCTTCCGTATCCGGAACAAGTCGGACACGACGGAATTTCCAACTTGTTCTACAACAAGATGCAGGAAGTGTGTCTCGGCTTGGGTCTCGGCCTCAATATCAAGCGAGGAGACACAATCGACGGTATCCTCTACTTCACCATCACCATCAGTTGAGCTGGAAGACAACTTGTGAACGAAACCTGTACAGTAGACGTGATGGCGGCCGCAAGAAACATTCTGGAACAACAGCGTGACGAAAAACTTCTCGGGTTGGAGTGGTTCATGCGACTGGAAGAAGTAACACCAGGCCTCATTTCAGAGCTGGCAAGGCTCGGAAAGGAATTCGGCTTCAGACTTAAGATCAGAGTTCTCCGCAACCGTTGGCGTTATCTCATTCTCAAGAGGTTGCCAACGTGAAGTGCCCCGGGCTTGCCGTCCCGGGGTGCCTTTTTATTTACGTTAGAGTTTCACTTCCCGTGCTTTCAAATAGAGTTCCTCAGCCTTTGCCCAGTTGAAGTTTTTCCAAAAGTCTTCAATGTACTTCTTTTTATCGGAGCCGTAGTCAATAAAATACGCGTGTTCGTACACATCCAGAACAATAATCGGCAGACATCCCCAAACTCCGCCCTGGTTGTGTGAGTCCCCGTTATATTGCCGCAAAGATTGAGCTTTTGTGTCCCAACAAAGAACAGCCCAGCCCCTGGAGGCCATGCCGCACGCGGAGAGATATTTAAGCGCATCTTCGATACTTCCAAACTTTTCCATAAGAGCTTGAGATAGTTCGGGCGCGCTAGAAGTAGCTCCGTCTCCACCGAGAACATCAAAATACCACTCATGAAGATAAGCTCCGTTGGTCGCAAATGTTTCCGCATCTTTAAGAGACCTCAACTCACTATATGTAGCATTACCTTGATTTTTTCCGGCCAATCTTAGCTCTTTAAGTTTCTCTCCTATCTCATTTACTTTTACCACATACCCGGCGTAGAGTTTGTCGTGGTGGATTGCGAGGGTCTTTTCGCTGATGCCTTGAAGCTTTGTTTGATCAAATGGAAGTGGTTTTGGATCCATGATTGTGAGCTTAGGCGAGCAATCACCCTGAACGAGTGAAACAAGCCGAAGGGTTACAAATAATTAAACGCTAGCCATTAACTCGTCAATTTTTGGTTTGTTAAAGCCGACGACAACCTTTCCACCAATATCAATCACCGGTACGGCGAACCCTCCAGACTTCGCAAACAGTTCTTGCTGTTTATCAGGCTGTTCAATGACGTCAATCTTTTCGTAGTCCCAATTCTTGGATTTAAAGTACTCTTCAGCCATTTTACAAAATCCGCAAGTTGGGGTACTATACATCGTTATCTTGGCCATATATGTAGTGTTTAACTCGTTACTTTTTAAGTATAGCACAGGTGTCAAATCCAACTTTTACAATCACGGGTAGAGACTCCAAAACCCGGGCTCGTACCGGGGTTTTACACACAAAACACGGCAAAGTAGAGACCCCTTCGTATGTTATGGTGGCCACGAACGCCTACATCCGAACCCTAAAACCAAGTGATCTTAAAAAACTGGGAATCCAGATCGTTATTTCCAACACCTACCATCTCTGGGACAAGGCGCTTACCAATAAAAAGGATCCGCACCTGACCCACACTCTTCTTGGAACCAAAATGCCGATGATGACCGACAGCGGCGGATTTCAGGTATTTTCTTTCGGCGCGGCGCGCGAACACAATGTTGGAAAAGTTCTCCAGCGCGAACGCCGTAAACCGACAGAAAAAAGTTTGATTACGATAAAAGAAAAAGGTGTTTACTTCACTATTAAAAAATCCTTCGGCAAGCTCAGGACAAGGCGGTTTTTGAGCCCGGAGATTTCCATGGATATTCAAGAAAAACTCGGCGCAAATATTATTTTTGCATTTGATGAGTGTACTTCCCCGCTCCATTCGTTCAAACACAATAAAGAGGCTTTAGAAAGAACAAACCGCTGGGCGTTGCGATGCTTGAAAGCGCATAAACGCACCGATCAATTATTGTTTGGGATCGTACAGGGCGGAAGATTTAATAGTTTAAGAACAAAGAGTGCCAAGGAAATCGGCGCTATGCCATTTGGTGGGTTCGGTATCGGCGGTTCGTATGGTAAAGATGAGATGCGAGAAAAGCTTGAAGTGGTCATCCCATATTTACCGGACGAAAAACCACGGCATCTTCTCGGCATCGGACGCGTTGAAGATATATTTATAGCCGTAGAAAACGGTATAGATACGTTTGACTGCGTCATTCCCACGCGTGAAGGGCGCCATGGGCGCATCTGGACTAAAAACGGACACTACGACATTCGTCGCGGTAAATATAAAACTTCAAAAAAGGTATTAGAGGCCGGTTGCAAATGCCCAGTATGCTCGCCTCGCCGAAGCGGTGCGAAGGCGGGCTCAAAAGGGGTTACCCAGGCAAAAGTACATACACTCTTTAAATCGCCGACTACCGCCAAAAGTACGACTGAAATCTTACCGCCAAGCGCGCCTCGCGCAAAAGCCGGACGCTACGCCACCATCCACAACATCTGGTTTTTTAATAACCTCCTCCGCGAAATCAGAGCATCTATAAAGCGTGGAAAGTTTAAGGAATTTAAAGATAAGTATTTAAAGCAATACGGGAGCGCGCGCGATACGCATAAGTAGAGGCTTTCGGAGCGCGACGGCGCGAGAATGAAACGCGCCGCCAGTAAGGCGGCGACGTTGTACTCTACGAAGGCGTATCGCGCTAAGCGACAACGAAACTACTTATTTTCTCCTTCTGCGATCTGCTCCGGCTTTTTATCCGGCGCATTTTTCTCCGGCTCAAACTTTGGACGCGGGCGAGGGCCCGAGAATACATAGATATACAGGATTTCCAGTATACCCAAGGTGTTTATAACCAATAGGGCTATAAACCACCACTTTGCACCCTGCCGTGCAGCCTTCCAAAGCGCAAACCCTTTCCACACAAAAACCCAGGCAAACGCCACGATTACCCACCATTCGTTGGCAATCGGGAACTCCAGAAAATCTTTAAACATGGCTCTACGGTACCACACTTGCCCTGTCTAGACCAGCCCCTCCCTCTTAAGCTCAGCCAGCAATCCCGCCGGCAAAGGAATGACATCTCTGATGGGACTGGTGCCCGGGTACTTCCAGGCAGTGATGATTAACTTTTGCGACATGTGACCAGCGACACGCGACATGTTACTTGTTGCATGTTGCTTGTTGCCTTTTTTCTGCTCCAGGTACATCACCCAAACCTCCCACGGTTTTTTAGAGGTCCCAGCCGGTTGCATAACCGCTAACGTGCCCGGAGCTACTCCCGCTTCCATTCTGCGAGGCGCGCGAATCACCCGTTTCACTCGATCGGCGGATAATCCATATTGCATCATCTTCCGACCCGAGTGCTGGGTCCAATGATACTTCGCATCGTCTTTTGGAATCTTAAAATGCATAAATTTACCACTCAACACCCTTTTTACCTTTAACGCCGGTGTTATAGATGTGTTTTATTTCTTTTACCTCGCTCACGATATCGGCGCGGTCAATAAATTCTTGGCGTGCATCGCGGCCAGTCAGGATTAAATCCATGCTCTCGGGCAGGCCGTCCACCATCGGCATCACTTCTTCAACAGTAAGAAGGCCGAGTTGAATGGCATTATGAACCTCGTCTAAGATTAGCAGGTTCCAATTTCCTGAAAGCATTTCTTGCCGGGCCAGTTCAAGACCTTTTCGTGCGGCGTTAATATGATCTTCGCGCGGAAGCTTGTCTCCGAGAATGCCCACAAACCCCAAACCCGTTTTTATAATTTTAAAATCTGGAGCAAGGCGCTGGTACGAATCGTCTTCGCCAGAGCGCCACGGACCCTTGATAAACTGAATCATGAGAACCTTCCGCCCATCGCCGACGGCCCGCAACGCTTGGCCCAAAGCCGAAGTGGTTTTACCTTTTCCGTTGCCGGTAATAACGATCAGCATGTGTTACAAGTTGGGCTTATACTTCATCTGAAACACTCCGCAGTAGGCAGGCTTGGTAAATATGGTGAAGTATGTGCGTGGGCATACTTTACCATATTTCTGCCGTCATGAGGACAAGGCTCCGACCTCGCTGGAAGGTCGGAGCCGGTGTTGAAGATGGAGTATAAAGTCTAACTTATTTAAAAACGCAAAAGCCCCCGAAGGGGCTTTTGCTGAGTGAAAAACTCGGAAACGGTTTAGTAACCGCCGCCAAAATCTCCACCACGGCTTCCGCCACGGTTGAAACCGCCGGAACGAGGAGCGCGAGGCTCCATCGGGCGGGCTTCATTGACTACGAGAGAGCGGCCTCCAAACTCTTTGCCGTTAAACATCTCGATAGCTTTGAGGGCTTCCTCATCGGAAGACATCTCAACAAACCCGAAACCTTTTGAACGACCGGTCTGGCGGTCGATGACGATAGTCGCCTCGGCAACCGTACCAGCTTGTCCAAAAAGCTCTTTCATCTCGACGTCAGTCGTGCTCCATGGCAGACTTCCGACGAATAAACGCTTAGCCATTCATGCGAGGGTATCAGTGCGCCAGAGGGCGACGAAACGTCGAACTCCTTTACCCTGTACCCCGTATTGCTTAGTAGGACGACCTCCCGTCGAGATCCTACTTGAGGAAGCTGCGACTGAGAAAAACCTACCTTGAAAACAGTATACCACAACCGGCACAAAAACACAATTAGCCAATGTTTTCGGGTTTGTTATACTTAAGTGTATGCTCCGTCGCAGTACTACCGAGAAAATAGGATGGCTGGGAGTGATCGCAATTCTTGCAGCTTATATCTCGTTAAACTTTGGCTTTTTATCTCCCAAAAGCCTCGTCTACCTCATTTTGAATATTGCAGGCTCGCTTTGCATTATCACTGATGCTCTGCGCCAAAAAGATTACCAGCCAGTGGTGTTGAATATCATTTGGGCAGCAGTAGCTGTATTCTCAATCATAAAAGCGTTATCATAATTGTATGCCATCACGAGCACAAATTGTTGCCACTATTGGTCCGGCCAGCAAAGATTTAGAAATACTTCGCCAGCTTATCGTCCATCAAATGGACGTAGCGAGGCTTAATTTTTCGTGGGGCACTCACGAAGACCACGCCGGCTTTATCGTCAACATCCGGCAAGCCGCACAAGAAAACGGAAGAACGATTCCTATAATCCAGGATCTTTCCGGTCCGCGCGTGCAGGACGAATCCGGCCACCACATTAATCCAGACGCTGAAAGCGTCATAACAGAAAAGGATTTGAATGATTTAGATTTCGGGCTTTCACAAAAAGTTGACTATGTCTGCATGAGTTATGTCGGAAGCGCAAATGACATGAAGCGCCTGTGGGAAGAGATTAAAAAGAGAACCCCTTCGGCAGGCTCAGGGCAAGCCGGTACCGCAAAAACAATGGCAAAGATTGAACGCAAGGAGGCGCTCGAACATTTAGAAGAAATCATCGCTGAATCGGACGCGGTTATGATCGGGCGTGGAGATTTAGGCCAAAGCATTCCCATTGAACAGATTCCGTTTGTTGAGGCGCACATCATTCGACTCTGCAAAGACGCAAAAAAACCGGTAATCGTGGCAACCGAGATGTTAAAAACAATGACCGACAGTCCGATTCCAACCCGCGCCGAAGTAACCGACATCGCTTATGCGATTATTCTTGGCGCGGACGCGGTGATGCTCTCCGAAGAAACCGCCCGCGGAAAATACCCGATTGAAGCCGTATCTGTTATGGAAAGGGTTGTCCTAGAAGCCGAGAAATATGAGCGGGATGTAAATCCACTCTAGGCTGTGCACAACTCATCTTTACAGTCTTTTTAACGGCGTTAGGATAATCAAAGGGTGCAGGAGACGGAAAGCCAACCGCAAGGGTAACTGGTTAGTGTTTCACTAATATTGCTCCTGTACCCTACTAAAAATCCCCTCTTGTCTTGGGGATTTTTTGTTTGCACTTTGTAAAGACAAAGTGCAAACAGGCAGATTTACAGCCCGGAGGGCTTTGGTAAATCTTACATTTCAATTAATCATACTAATCATTAGGTAATTTACAAATATCGAAAAGTAGTATAAGATTCGGCACCAAATAGGAGGAGTCATGGCAATATTGAATCTTGGTACCGCACTGGTGCTTGGCGGAACAAGCGGACTTGGACTTGAGCTCGCGCTTCAATGTCGCGACTCCTGCTATGGCAGGGTCATCGTGGCTGGCAGACACGACCCAAGAAGAGAGGGCAACCAGGATCGCAACTGGAACTCCGTCGAGTTCAAGCACTGCGATCTCACTTCGTGGGACTTAGCCATCAAGCTGACAGGCGAACTCCAGGAGGTAGGCGTTTTCCCGAGCATGTTCATCTGGGCCGCCGCGCAGCACTGGATGGGACACTTCTCGGACATGAAGATGAGACAGATGAAGGAACTCGCCGTGACCAACATGGTCAACGCGCTCCCCATCGTACAGTGGGCCTGGGACCGAATGAGAGACCTGCGCTCCCAACGGACACGCTTCGTCATCATCAGCTCCACGTCGGCAACTAAGCCGCGCAACCAGGAAGCGATCTACGCCGGAACTAAGGCGTTCCAACTCCAGCTGGCCAGGTGCTTGGCTAAGGAGCATCCCTACACCAAGCGTACGGTAACCGTGGCTCTTCCAGGGGGCATGAAGACACAGCTGTACCGCGAAGGGATGAACCCGCACTACAAGGAGTTCATGGATCCGGGGAAGGTCGCCCGGTTCATCATGGAAAGGGTAATGCGCCAGCGTTGCGCCCTCAACGTGCTCAAGATCCCGCGCCAGAAAGAACTCATGTAGCTGGTGCTGGAAACGCGAAAGGCCCTCGGACGTTCCGAGGGCCTCGTTTTTTAGTTGCTAGTCGTGCGTTTGGCTCTGTCTCTGTCGGTCTTGGTGAGGTAGCGCTTACGGAGGCGAATGTTTTCCGGAGTTATTTCCAAAAGCTCGTCATCTTCAATAAAATCTAATGCCTGTTCAAGCGACATAATAACCGGCGGAGCAAGAATAACGATACCATCCGAACTCTTGGAACGCATGTTGGTTAGTTCTTTGCCTTTGCAGACGTTAATTTCCATGTCTTCTTTTCGGCTGTTCAGACCGATAATCATTCCGTTGTAAACGGGAGTGCCCGGCGCGACAAAGGTGATTCCGCGTCCTTGCGCGACTTCAAGACCAAACGAAACGGCTTGGCCGGATTCGCTGGCGATAAGAACGCCGTTGCGGTCGCGTGGGATTTCGCCGCCCAAAGGCTCGTAACCCATAAAGATGCTGTTAATGACTACGGTACCCTTAGTGGCGGTCATAAGAATTGTTCGCAACCCCAAGAATCCACGAGTGGTAACGTGATATACCATGCGAGTATAGCCGTTGCCATGATTGATCAAGTCAATCATTTTTGCCTTGCGCTTGCCGAATTCCGCCGTGATCACACCGACATGTTCTTCGGGAATATCAACGGTAACTTCTTCAATAGGCTCGTGTTTTACGCTTGCCACGACGGAGCCATCGGGCGAAGGAGGGCCGTCAACTTCTTTCATGATGACCTCCGGCTTTGAGATTTCCAGTTCAAATCCTTCGCGGCGAAGCGTTTCAATAAACACCGAGAGGTGTAATTCGCCACGGCCGGATAACTGGTACTGTCCGCCGCCGGTAGATTGCAGACGAAAACCGATATTGGTTTCCAGTTCTCGCTCCAAACGCTCGCCAATCTGGCGTGAAGTTACAAATTTTCCTTCTTTGCCCATAAACGGCGAAGTGTTCGGACTAACAGTAATTCTTAAGGTCGGCTCTTCAATATTAATAACCGGCAAGGCTTCCGGCTGTTGAGGATCGGCAACAGTATCGCTGATGTGTGAGTTGGCAACGCCGGTGAGCGCCACGATTTCTCCAGCCTTTGCGCTTTGAACCTCAACCCTTTTCAGACCTTGGTATACAAAAAGTTTATCTATCTTACCTGGTTCGTTCCCATGTTCATGGCGCATGACAGTAACCGACTGACCAGCAGTAATTGTGCCGCGCGCAACGCGTCCGATCGCATAACGACCCTGGAAGTTGTCGCGGTCAAGGGCAGCCACTAAAAGCTGTAACGGTGCTGAAGGATCGCCGGCGGGTGCCGGAACAAACTCAATAACTTTTTCAAAAAGCGGTTTCAAGTCCCCGCTCGCGCGCTCTTCAACTGTTGGGATATGGTCCCACGCTTTGCCTTCGCGACCGATGGCATACATGATTGGAAATTCAAGCTGATGCTCGTGCTGAATAAGCTGTAAGAAAAGATTCGTGGTTTCCTCAACGGTTCGTTCAATCTGCGCACCTGGTTTATCAATTTTGTTTACCACGACAATAATCTTTAGACCAAGATCAAGCGCTTTTTTTAAAACAAACTTGGTTTGAGGCATGGGACCTTCCTGGGCATCTACGAGCAAGAGGGCCGCATCGGCCATATTCAGCGTGCGTTCAACTTCGCCTCCAAAGTCAGCATGGCCGGGAGTGTCTACGATGTTAATTTTGACATCGCCGTAGGTAACCGCGGTGTTTTTGGCCAAAATGGTAATCCCGCGTTCACGCTCCTGGTCATTGGAGTCCATGATTAGGTCTTCCCCCATCTCATGAGACGATTCGCGAAAAGTGCCGGATTGCTTAAGCAAAAAGTCCACGAGCGTGGTTTTGCCGTGGTCAACGTGAGCGATAATTGCGATATTGCGTATATTGGATGACATAACAAAAATGCTTGCAAATTATAGCACAAGTTCCCAAAAAAGAAAAGCGCTCCGGCGGCGTCTCGGGGCGAACCCGAAACACACACCGGAGCCTGCGTGAGCTAACCCGTCCGCGGCCGCGGGCATAAGTGGAGGTGGTCGTGAGAAAGTGTCTTCTGCCTGGTGGCTTCTAGTTTGCCAGCAGAACGACCATTTTCTCTCGCCCGCTCAATCATCGGCTCGTAAAAGGATTTTGCTTGTGCATAGCCCCACCAGAACGCCAGCCCAGCGATGAACCCAGCCACAACCACGAAACTGACGTAAATGGGAAAGACGGCTTCCTCGGGACCATTGATCTTGATCAGTCTGCGGATCAACCACTGGCCGATCAGACCAGAAATGCTCATCAACAGAATACAAGCAATGGCTTTGGCAAACAGTTTTACCACACTCATCGTTCCTCCTTATTTCCAATACATATTATCTTTCTCTAGCTTTTTCGCAAGTGAGCCATTGCGTAATCCCAGCTCGCATTTATCTTTTTACCGGGGTTGAAAATATTTTTAGGATCAAAGATATTTTTTATCTCCTTAAAAATTTGCATAATTTCTGGCGAGTACATTTTATTCAGGAACGAGCCGCGAATAAGCCCATCGTTGTGCTCGGCGGTAATTGATCCACCAAACGAAACCACAAGATCGTAGACCTTGGGGGCGAGCTCATTGATGATTCGCTTGGTATCCGGATCGTTTAATTTCAT
>ERZ1292623.4372-Hain-H51-01um-R1-4372-length-11597-cov-5_pt1 | contig 11597 bp, 16 predicted proteins | sample MGYA00564398_ERZ1292623 | MGnify/ENA primary metagenome ERZ1292623 (study PRJEB36523, sample SAMEA6512633) | groundwater metagenome | collected 2019-01-07 | study: AquaDiva: Metagenomics assemblies of 32 groundwater samples | reverse complement strand
TGATAGGAGCCCGAGTCATCGACCACCACGCGCTTGTCCGACGCGGGCCGCGTGCGCGGCTTCGGGGCGTCCTCATGCTCCACGACCGCGTCGGCCACGGGCTGCATCGCGGGGGCCGCCTCGGCCGCCTCGGCGGGCTCAGCTGCTAGCGCATGCTCGAGCGCCCACCCGAGCCAGCGCGCGGCCTCGACGGCCTTGGGATCTCCGGCCTCGGTGCGCTCGCGCAGGACGTCGTGCAGGCCAGCACGAGACGCTGCGGACGCGAGCCGGCCGATGTAGTGCAGGGCCTCGCGATCGCGCCAGCGTGGAGGCGAGAACATGCCGCTCACGAGCGCACGGCCCTGGGCCTGCGGCGAGCAGGCGCGGTCTCGGCCGGCGGATCGACCGCGTCAGCGAGCTGCTGGTCTCCGATGGCGTTCGCCGCCGCGCGGGCGCCGGCCTGCGTGCTCTCGATGGCGCCGGCGAGCGCCTGCTTGACCTCGGCCGGCAGCGCCTGCATCGCGTCGGTCCAGCCCGCGGCCGGCTCGCCCGGGTCCTGTGCCTGCTCCTCGGGCTCGTCGTCCTGCTCGGGCTCCTGGATCTCGTCCAGCCGGACCCGCACGCGGTTCAACACCTTGGCCACGAGCGCGCGATCCAGCGGCGGCCCGGTCACGGCCTTGCCGCACCAGGCCATCGTGCTCGCGCGCTCGGGATCCGGCAGCGCCTCGGCCAGCGCGCGGATCTCGGCGAGCGCGTCCTGCAGCTCCTGGCCGGTCATCGTGCTCGCGCGCCCGAGGTGCTGCGCGATCGTAGCCCAGCTCATCTCCATCACTGGAGGCAGGCAGTGCCTGTTCTTGGCACGCCACGCCGCGCAGCTCTCGGTGTGGAGCAGCCTGCGCCCGCTGCCTGCGCCCTTGCGATCCCACTTGTTCGCCTTGCGCGCGCTCCAGTCCTGCTTGGCGAACAGGACCATGGACGCCCACTCGCAGACCAGCTCGACCGCGCTCGCGCTGTCCTTGTCGTGGAGCTTGAGTCCCCAGCGCACGAAGCTCTCGCCGTCCGGCGGATCCCACTTCGCCACCTTCGCGTGCGCGATCAGGATGACCATCATGCCGCGTGTTCGGAGCGCGTCGCAGGCGCGCAGGAACACGCGCCACTCGTCGAGCGCCTGCTTGTAGCCAGCAGCGTACTTGATGTCCTCAATGTGCTTCACGTTCGCCGCTCGGGCGATGTGCGCGTGGATCAGGGGCTCGATCCAGTCGAGCGTGTCGGCGATGAACGTCCTGTATCCGTGCTGCCCGCTCACGAGCGTCTGCATCCAGTCCAGCACGTCGCTCCAGCGGGCGATCTGGTTGGTCGGGATGCGCGGCAGGTCCAGATGCTCTGCCCCGTCCTCTGGCCCGAGGAACACAGGCGCCGGCGCGTCCGCCGCTATCGTAGTTTTCCCAACGCCATCCGTCCCGTAGATCACGATGCCTGGGGGTCGTGTTCCTCGCCCCTTCGAGATGGTCGATAGATCCTTGAGCGCCACGCGAGCCACCGCTTTCGCTTCGGGTTGGTTGTTGCCTGCGGTGAACTCTACCGGCCGGGTAGGACACCACTCGGCCGGCGGCGGAAACCGCGCAGCCACGAAGGCCGCAAGTTGTCTGCGGGCGCCGGAGATCATCACATCCTCGAGCCCGAGCTCGCGCCTACGAGGAGCCTCGCGGTCCAGTTCCATCCGCCAGCGCTCAGCTATCGTTGCGCGCGCCGACCCCGTGAGGCTGCGCGCCCACGCGAGCATGAGCTCGATGCTCTCCTGCCGATCGCGCGCCTCTGCCTCCGCCGCGATCACGCGCTGGCGCTGCCTGGACTCCTGCGCGCGCTTCGCCGCGATCTCGCCCCGGACGCGCGCGAGCTCCTCGGCCGTGATCCTGGACGCCACAGCAATGCGCCACGCGCGCGGGCTCGCTGGCGGCGTGCGCCGGCTGGCCTCGAGGTGGTCCAGGACGTCGCGAATGCGCCACGGCCAGTCGGGCTCCGCGCGTTCTCTCCAGAGAGGATCAGGGAGAATCACACGACGTCATCCGCTGGCCATGCACGAGAGCTGCACCGAGGCCGAGCACGCGCGCAAAGAATCAAGCCCCACCCCGTAGGTACTCCAAGGCGCCGGGTTCCGCGCTACTCCGCACTGTACGACGCTGGCGGGGTCACCGAGAGCATCCGGGCCTACTGAGGCGGATGACGTCGTGTGCTTCTCCCCGATTCTCCAGGAGCCTTCGACCCGCTGCCTGCAGCGGCGTCTTGGCCTTGTCGGAGGGGAGTCGCGCTAGGGTGGGGGGGCCGGGGGGCAGGGCTCGGAGGATCGTACCCGGCATCTGGGACAGACGCGGATTTTGTTCGCAAGTCTCGTGGCCGCATAGAAACGAGTTCGGCTCGTGTTAGGGAGCCAACCGCAGAGCGATCTCTCGCCCGCGCACCACGGCCAGCTGTTCGGATTGTGTTAGCCTGGCCACCGGAGATCACAACCTCGCGCCGGGCGGCAGACTGGCCGAGGAGCCTATTGGCCACCACGCAACGGAGCCCGCGGCGCGGGCGGAATTCTAGCGGATCCGACATAAACTCCGACCGTGTCGGATCCGGCTGGTGTTGACAGGGGTGAACACTGGATGTAGTATGTGGATGTCGAGAGGAGATGCCGGTGAGCGCAGGAAGTGGTTGCAGGGCGCGCAAGCTGGCTCGGTCGCCGAGCCAGCCGACCGGGACCTGGATCCGGCCGGTGTCGCGCCTGGCGATCTACCTGCGCGACGGTTTCCGCTGCCTCTACTGCTGCGCCGACCTGCACGGGGCCGACCCGCGGGACGTGACGCTGGACCACCTGATCGCGCGAGTGGACGGCGGCGGCAACACGGCGGCGAACCTCGTGACCGCGTGCCGCACGTGCAACAGCTCGCGGCAGGACCAGGGCTGGACGCGGTTCGCGTCGCCCGAGGCACGGATCGAGATCCGCCGGAATGTCCGGCGGTCGATGACCACCTACCGCGCTCTGGCGGGCGCGATCATCCGGGGCGACACCCAGGCGGAGGAGACGCGATGACGGCGATGACGGCGACATTCACCAAGCTCAAGAGCGGGTCCTGGGGCGTGCGCGTCCTCGGCGCCGCGCCCGAGGTCGGGCAGCAGGTCGCCGTGACCAAGCGGGACGGCACCACGCAGCATGTCACGATCGAGCGCGTCCTGGTCACCGGGGACGGCACGAGCATCTGCGCGATCAAGCAGGAGCAACGCAGCGGCAGCGGCAGCGGCTCGCGGGGTGGCGGCGGGCGCAAGCAGCGCGGGACGCGCACGGGCTGCAGCTGCGGATCGGTCGAGGAGTTCACCAAGTCCAGCGACTGCTGGACCTGTAAGCACGACGCGGAGTAGCGCGAAACCCGCCACGGGCGGGTCCCCTGCAGAACAGGGGAGAGGGGCCTGCAGGGCTGACGAGCCCCCTCTCCCGGAGGAGACGCGATGACGGCGAAGAGGAAGAATGGTCCGGCGGTCGAGGCGCGCAGGGCGGTGGCGCGGTGATGCGCCCATGGAGCGAGCTCAGCGCGCAAGACCAGGCGGACGCGCTGGCCGAGGCTGGATGGGCTGGGGACGCCGTGCGAGATGACGACTTCGAGGCCGCGCGGCGGATGGAGGAGACCATCATGGAGATCCGCGCGCTGTGGGCGGACGATCCCCGGTCGCAGTGCTTCGCCCAGCGGAGCCGCGATTGCCCTGGTTGCCGCTATCGCGCGATGGCCAACGAGTCGCGCGTGCTAGCCGAGCGCTGCGCACACCACGCCCAGCGAGTCCGCGAGCGCTCCGATGCCATGACGATGCCGGGCATCACGGCCCCGCAGGAGTCCATCGACGCATTCAACCGCTCGGTGGGAGCGGTCGAGCGAAACGCGGAGTAGCCCGCGTCCCCCGGATCAACAGAGCTGCGGGCATCCGGGGCTGACGTGCCCCGCAGCGAGAGGAGCAACAAGGCCGTGACCAAGACCCTGACCAAGACCAAGAAGCGCAAGCCGCCCGAGAAGAAACTCGGGTGGCAAGGCGACAACCCGAGCAAGGCGTCCAAGATCGAGGCCATCCTGGCAGCCGCGTGGAAGGATGACGACGGCCAGCCGCTCGACGCCCGGGCGCTGCGCGGGCTCTCGGTCGAGACGCTCGACGAGATCCTGGTCGACATCGGGGTCGCGCGCGAGAAGCGCCTGGGCGCGACGACGCCCGAGGAGCCGGAGGAGCCCACCGTGAGTAAGGGCGCGGTCGAGACCGACGAGTCCGTGACCGAGGACGACTGGACCGACACGCCGGCCCCGGAGCGCGCGAACAAGCGGTGCAAGGCCGCGGAGCGCGAACAGACCGCCGAGGCAGCGAGCGAGCACGCGCCCATCGCGGACGCGCCTCCTCCGCTCGTGGCGCCGGGCGAGCGCATCAAGGTCCTGACGCGCCACCACGGCCAGGAGCACCACGGTCTGTTCTCGCCCGACACCGGGGAGCTCACGCTGCTGGATGCGCACGGCAAGCACCTCGAGACCTACACGAGCCCGAGCGCGGCGGGCCGCCAGATCACGCAGCTCGGATCGTTCATCGGATGGGGCCTCTGGCGGATCGCCGCGACCGGGCAGCCCATCGACGTGCTGCGCGGCGGGGAGAAGAGGCGCCGCTCGCGCGCGCCCAAGAACGGCGACGGGTCGAGCAGCTCGCGCGCGGCGCTGCCGGCCGGACCCGCGGTCGCGACCCAGGAGCGCGTGCAGGACTGGATCGCGGTCATGCGCCGCCTGATCGTCGACATGGAGTCGTGCGCGGCCACGAACGGCCAGGAGCGAAACGAGGCCTAGGGCCTCGTCCCCCGGGACCAGGACCGAGGCGGGCGCCCGGGGCTGATGTGCCCCGCCTCGAGAGGAGTGGCCAATGTCGAGCGAGGTCGAGATCAACATCTGGGGCCAGCGCGTCGAGGAACGCATCGGGCGGAGCATCCGGGTCCGGGTGGGCGAGCACGACACCGCGTTGGGCGCGGCCCTGCGCTCCATCGCACGCCGCACGCGCCGCGTGGTCGTGGCCAGCCGCCACGACGGGACGAGCCTGGCGCGCGTCCACGGGATCGAGGTCGCGAGCGCGAACATCTACCACGTCTCGCTCGGGACCCCGGTGCGCAGCGGCGGCTACGATGGCGCGGGCGAGCTCTGGATCTCGATTCCGGCCGGCGCGGGGAGGAGCCCGTGACGGTCCGGCGCTTCTGCGCGTGCGGCGGGCTCGGCTGGGTGCTGTACCGCCGGATGGTCGAGTCGGACGAATGCGCCGTGATCCGCTGTCTGGACTGCGAGGCATTCGCGAACGACGCCGAGGCGATCGACGCGGCCGAGCACGCGGTCCGGCAGCTCCGCGAGATCGCGCGCGAGGTCCTGCGCGGAGGCACGCGATGAGCGACGAGACCGAGACCGACGCGCGCGACCTGAGCGACGAGGAGCGGTCGCGTCTTCAAGCTGGCGCCATCACGCCCGAAAAGCTGGTCACGCCGGAAGACCAGGACCGCTGCCGGAGCTGCGGGATGCACTCGAGCCTGCTCCTGCTGGACTACGTCATGTTCGGCTGGGCCGGGTGTGTGGACTGCCCGCCCGTCGAACCCATGTTGCTCAATTGGCTCCGCCGATGAAGCTCACGTGCTGGGTGTGCGAGCGCGCGTTCGACGGAGACCGGCCGGAGTTCGGTGATCCGGCGCGCGCGCTCTGCGCAACGTGCGAGACCAGGCTCGAGCGCCACGCGCAGCGCGAGCTCGAAGCCGAGGCCGAGCTGTCGCGCCGCGAGCACGAGCAGGAAGACGAGGATCAGGCGTATCGGGACGGGTGGCGAGACCGTGGCGGGTGGCTGCCGTAGGCGAACGTTAGGCGAACACGGACAAGGGGGACAGGTGGCTCTGTCGTGCGTGCACGAGTTGATTGACGTGATCCGACTTCGAGGGACCCAGGAGGTGCACTACCAGGAGTGGTGCCTGGACGCGTGGCCCAAGCTCAGCGAGGGCGCGCAGCTCAAGCGCTGGTGCCGGCTCCGCCTCGGCCTGCGGGACGCGCCCGTCGAGCTCTCGCGCGACTCGATCCGGGTCGCGAACCCGTCGCGCGCGCTCGAGTGGATCCACCAGCAAATCCTGCTCGACCACCAGCGCCGTAGCGCTAGAGCGCGCCCGCGCGACCAAGTCGATCTCGTCGCGAGCGTGTTGGACCTCCTGGCCGAGATCAGCGGCCATCCGGACGACCGTCGGCTCGTGCTCGTGAGCCCGGGCGATCTCCACTGGCGCGATGCCTATCGGCTGGCCCAGCTCGGCTGCGCGCCTGATCTCCCGGTGGTCCGGGCCTCCATCCTGTGCCGGCGCGACGCGGACGCGCTACTCGATGCCATGACGCCCAGGAGCGAGCCGGTCTCGTGGCTCGTGATCGGCCAGGCAAGGAAGTGGATGGGGCTCGCGCGCTTAGCGGACTACTCGAGCGTGGGGAATCTCCGCGGGATGCCGATGCCGACCACGATCCTGCGCGACCAGGAGCCAGCCGCGCGCGCCTTCCTGCTCCGCGTGCGCTCGAGCGCAGACGAGCTCTGGGGCCCGGAGCCCGCGGCCCTGCCCCACATCCCGACCCGGCACCGCGTGCACGCCCGGGGCTCAGCTCCGTGAATGACGCGCAGGTCGAAGAGATGCTCACGCTCGCGCGCCTGATGGCGGAGAGCATCGACGACCGTGTCGGGAGCGTGTTGCTGGAGCTCGACCGCTTCTGCGGGCTGATCGAGGACCTGGCCAAGAAGATGCGCGAGCGCCGTCCGCGGGTGCCCGGCAAGATCGGCCGGCCGCGCGAGTCCGGCTCACTGGCATCCATGGCCGAGTCCGCGCTGCACGACCTGGCGATCGAGTGGCCCGACGAAACATTCAGCCCGCGCGACATCGCCACGTCCCTGTTCGACGACGAGGCCACGATCCGGCGCGTCCAGATGCTCGGGACCGCGCTGAAGTACCTGAGCCGCCGTGCGAACGCGACCATCGAGGAGGTCGGTCGCGCTCGCTACCGCGCGAAGGCTCAGAGCGCAGGAGAGAGCCAGTGATTCGTCCACTCATGCACCCCGGCGCGCGCTTCGGCGAGTGGACCGTGCTGCGCGAGCTCCGTGGCCGGCGGAGTCATCGTCGCGTCGTGCTGGTCCGCTGCTCGTGCGGCGGGCGGCACTACGTGCTCATGGCATCGCTCACGAGCGGGACGAGCACGCGCTGCTACATGTGCGGGCGCGCGTCCGCGGGCAACAAGCTGCGCAGGACCGCGCCGTGGGTCTGCGCGTGGTGCGGGCAGGACTACACGGACGCGATGGAGCAGCTACGCGAACGCAGGAGCTTAAGCGGCCGCAGCGCCGGGCCCCGCATGGCGGCCGAGTGCCCGACCTGCAACCGCCGCGCGACCAGGAACGGCCGCTGCGCCGAGCACGGCTTCCCGCTCTACACCAGGCGCTTCGCCGACACGGGCGGGTGCGGGATGTGCAATTCGTGACGGTCCCAGATGGCAATTACTATCCCGGTGTGAGCACATCTCTAGCGATCATGGCGGACGCGCTTGGCGTGCAGCGCATCTCGTCGATCCAGCCATGCGCGCTCTGCGGTGACTCACCATTCGGGCCCGGGGGTAAGCTCGGCGATGGCTTCACAGACCTCAGCTTGCTCGCCCGCCCAACGCACCGAGTGACGTGCGGTGGCTGCGAGCGCGTCCTCGGAGGCAGGCCAGGAGACGAGGCCGTGGCGCTGCGCACGCGCTCGTTCCGCGCGTCGGCTGGCGCGGTCGAGATCCTGGACCGCCCGGGGCTATGGGCCGCGCTGCGCGATCCGCTCGACATGCCGCACGTGGTCTCGTGGGCCGTGAGCGGCAAGCGGCACCACCAGCTCCGCGCCGGTGTCTCGACGCGCACGCGGATGCTCATCGGCTCCGACGACGGGCAGATCGAGTACGTGCCCGAGCGCGACGCCTGGCTGCTCGACGCCGTGTCGGAGCTGATGGCGAGCGCCGCTCCGCCGTCCTCGATCCTGTCGCGCGAGGCCATCCGGACCGGGCGCTATCACCCAGCCGCGGTCGCGAAGTTCGGGGTCGAGGAGCACGCGCGCCTCGAGGCCTTGGTCGCGCCGCGTCGGCCCTCGCTCCTGCTTGACCTGGCGGTGCACTGCGCGCCGCTCTCACCCGTTCGCACAGCCACGGAGGACCAAGACGTGATCGATCCTGTAGACGACAACGCGGCGCGCCTGCTCGGCCTGCTCGCCAGCTCGAGCAAGATGCGCCGTGACGACGGACTCGTGTTCTGGGGCGGGGCTTTCCGCCACCGGGTCGAGCGCCGGCGCCGGCTACCGCTCACCGACATGGTGTCGAGGCTCATGGATGACCTGCGCTGCGCGCCCATGGAGGGCGAGAGCCGCCAGGCCATCGCGATGGTCGAGGCCGCGACGCTCGATGAAGCCGCTGCCGTGAGCCGCGCCATCCAGTCGCGCCCGGCCTACCTGATCGCGCTCGCGTTCGACCGGCTGAAGCGCGCGAAGGCAGCGAAGGAGACCGACACGAACAAGCTCATCAGGGAACTCGACAAGGCCATCAAGGATGGGGAGAGCGAATGAAGGTCGTGGTGACGTGCCTGGCTCCGCTGAGCCACGGGTCGTTCGGGGACGAGGCTGGGAACGCGATGCCGATCCGGCGCATGGCGCTCGTGTCGCTGCCCGGGGCGCCGCGCGTCCCATGCGTGAGCGGCAACGCGCTTCGCGGAGCCCTGCGCCGGATCGTGATGCGGGATCTGTTCGCACGCTGCGAGCTGTCGCGCGAGACCGTCCCGTCGCCGGCGTGGGATCGGCTCTACGCCGCGCTCGCGAACGGCGGTCACCTCGAGGGCAGCGAGGAGCGCGTGTCACCGGACAGCATCCGTGAGCTGCGGGCCGCGCTCCCCCCGCTCTCGGTGTTCGGGGCCGCACTCTACAGCTACCTGCTCCCGGGTCACATGAGCGTCGGGATCCTGTGGCCGCGCTGCAAGGAGACGCTCGAGGCCGGGCTCGTCGCGGACGCGGGCAAGGGCGGAGGCGGGATGCTGGCCGAGGACCTGGTGGAGGAGGTCTCGCACTGCCGCCACGTGGATCGCGAGCAGCAGAGCCCAGAGCTGAGCGGCGTGACGCCCATGCCAACGACGGTCGAGGTGCTCTCGACCGGGACTGTGCTCGAGAGCGAGATCACGTTTGCCGCTCACGCGAGCGACCGCGAGCGCGGCGCGATCATGCACGGGCTCTCGCTCATGCGCGCGCTCGGAGGCAAGGCGGCAGGCGGGTTCGGCCGCGTGTCGATCGACTGCGGGGAAGCGCTAGAGCCGAGCGACCTCACGTCCTACCAGGACTGGCTCGGCAGTAAGCTCGCCAAGGGCGCGCTCATGGACCTCGTGGCGCAGCTCGGGCCGCGCAAGGCGAAGAAGGGCAAGTGAGCCTGCTGCGCGTCACGGCCCACATGGCCTCGCCACTCGCCGGTGCACAGCACGACCTCCATCTGGACGGCGTGCTGCTCGCCGCGAGCCCGGGCATCCGCGGAGACAAGGCGCCCATCACGCGCTCGACCCCGCTGGCCGAGATCCTGTACCCGCCGGTCCCGATCGCGACCATCCGCGCGCGCGGTCACTGGGTCTACGCCTGCTCGGGCCTGGAGCACGACGGGCGGCCAGGGCTAGAGCGTCTGACCAAGCGGCGCGACCCGACCGACACGGAGTCGCTCGCTGCGAACTACTCCGCGCGCAGCGGCCCTGGGCGCAACTACTGCCTGCCGATCCCGACCATCGAGACACCGACGTGCTCGTGGCTCGTGATCGGCAGGCGGCGCGGAATCCTCGAACTGCTGCGCTACGTCAAGCAGCTCGGGTCCATCCGTCGCCAAGGCTACGGCGTGGTCACGCGCTGGACGGCGGAGCACGAGGAGCGCGATCCGGTCGAGGTCCTGGTGCGCGACGGGCGCGCGCGCCGCTACATGCCTGCTGAGTGGACGGCGGGCGCTGACTGGACGCGCGGGCCGACGCGCCCGCCCTACTGGCACCCGGCGCTCTCGGAGCCGCGCGTGGTGCCTGGCCAGCCGTGCGAGCTGCGGCCCGAGGTCGTGGCCGCCGTGAGCACGCTCCGGTGAGCTCTCTCGGTCTACCACTCACCGCCGTGGAGGTGACCTGCTCGCGCTGCGGCAAGCGCGCGGACGCAAAGACCGAGCGGGCTCCGCGCGGATGGAAACGGCACGCGGAGGCGCTCTGGTGCGCGCCCTGCTGGGCAGCATCGTGGTGCATCCGTGCGGTCACGATTCCTGTCTCCGGACCACTCGATGCGCCAGACATGTGGATGGCTCTCAATGAGGCCCTGCGGGCGTCATGGGGCGACTGCACGCGCGTCGCAAACTGGGCCACGCGCCAGCTCGCGCAAGCCGAGCCTCCGAGGACGGCCGGCCAGGCGAAGCTCTCAAAGCACGAGCGCGTCTACCTCTACCCAGGCGCGCGCGCGCTCGCTCCGGACCTCACCACCGGATCCGTGGTGGCGCTGCTCCACTCCGTCGAGGGGCGCTACCGAGCGCGACGCTTCGACTGCATCTGGCGCTGCGCCGAGGCTCTGCCGAGCTATCGCTACCCGACTCCGCTGCCACTCGGCAAACAGGTGTTCTCCGTGCTCGAGCACGACGGCCGCGTAGTCGTGTCGGCGCCCATCCGTGGTGAGCGCTGGAGCCTTCTGCTCGCCGGCGGGAAGCGGCACAGGCGCGCGGTCAAGCAGGCGCTCATGATCGCCAGGGGCGAGGCCGTCGCGGCCGAGCTGGTGCTGCTCGAGCGCCCGCGCGGATCGAAGCGCCACTCCACGCGCGACCCACGAGACGCCGGCGCCACGAGGCGCGGAGCACAGCTCATGGCTAAGCTCGTAGCCTGGTTCCCGCGCGAGCCACGCGGTCCAGCCAGCGGACAGCTCATGGTATGGACGAGCGCGGATGGCCTGCTCGCCTATCGGCGCGCCGACGACGAGGGCGACAACTCCGTGAAATGGATTCGCGGCGACCACATCCTGAGGCTCTCGGCGCAGCGGAGAAGACTCATCGACCGCCTGTCGGACGACCTCAAGCGCGAGCTGCGCTGGCCGCGCCGCACGCGCAGGCGGATGGTATCGGCCAACCATCCGCGGCTGCGCCGCCTGAACGACGCGATCGGAAGCGCGCTCAAGGAGGCCGCACGTCTGGTCTGCGGAGTCGCGCTGCGCCGCCGTTGCTCGTCCGTCAGTTACCAGGACAGCGATCGGAGTTTCGTCGCTGAGCTACCATGGGCGGCGCTTCGCGAGCGCATGCTCGTCGTGCTCGGCGAGGCAGGCATCACATTCCATCGCGTTGCGAGCGGCGAGGTCGTGCCGGACGGTCCGGCAGCGCTCGCATCGACAGAATTACTGGAGCCGCAGTGAAGACTGTTGGCTGGGCCACCGCTAGGCCCGAGCGCGAGAGAGGCCGGATCGCCGTGCGCACCGGACCGCTCGCGGAAGGCTGCACAAATAGCCGGAATACCTCGCGTTGTGCGAGCAGCTCCGGCGGAGGCTGAACGATCGTTGAGCTTCTGCGGCC
>ERZ1292623.2468-Hain-H51-01um-R1-2468-length-16538-cov-10_pt2 | contig 11598 bp, 13 predicted proteins | sample MGYA00564398_ERZ1292623 | MGnify/ENA primary metagenome ERZ1292623 (study PRJEB36523, sample SAMEA6512633) | groundwater metagenome | collected 2019-01-07 | study: AquaDiva: Metagenomics assemblies of 32 groundwater samples | reverse complement strand
GCGCACTGAACAGCTGTGCTCCATTCAAGGCAACTATCAGTGTCATAGTTCCCGCAGGTTTGATAACTGGTTATCACACAAAGTATCTCTCCAGAAGCACAAGCATTTGCACATTCAAAATTCAATGTCTTTGTCTCGTTTGGGGCAACGGTGATTGTTTTTGTTGTGTAGATGTTAGAAAGAGAAGGTTTTACCGCAACTTCATGGAGAACATTTGCAGTTATTTGTATAGGGGAGGTTGTTGTTTTATCGTTTGCATAATTCCCATTGATATAAACATTTAGATTTGAGGGTGATGAGCTAACAATTAGATAGCCATACTGCTCGTGTGTTGTTCTTCCAGTAATTTTCTGCCAAAAATCAGAAAACCAGCTTGCTGAAACAAAATTTGAAAACAGAATTAATAATAAAAACAGCGAGAATATTAAAATTAGTTTTTGCCTCTTTTCTATCATTTTTCTATTAATTTTAGATTATATTTATATCTATTGCTTAGAGCTTCCAGCCGTATGTTGTTAGATGTTTTGGAAAAGCTGAATGCGAGTGATAGCTGAGATTTTTCAGATATTTTTCTAAGAAATGAGAAGTTGTTTTGCCGTTTACAATGTGGTATGAGGCGATTGCGACATAACAATTGCTTTTTTTTAATGTTTCCTTTGCTCCTTGTATTGCCTCTATTTCTGCTCCTTCTATGTCCATTTTTAAGACATCAATCTTGCTTATTGCTAATTTTTTTAATTCGTCGTCTAAACGAGCTACTTCTATTTCCTGCTCACCTGTTGTTTTGGAAAGAGTTGTATGCAACCCGTCTGAAGTTTTTATTTTAAGCTTGGTGTTTTTATTCCACAGACCCTTTGGCAGAATAATAAAATTGCTCCTTCCCTCTTTTTCTAGATTTTTTTTTAATATTTTTATATTTTTTACGTCTGGCTCAAAACAAATTACTTTTCCGCTTTCCCCAACTTTTCTGGAAGCGAAAACAGCATAATCTCCAGGATATGCTCCCGCGTCTACAACAATATCTCCGGGTTTTAATTTTCTATTTAATTCGTAACCTTTGACTGGCGAGATGTCTGATATAAAATTAGGCATTAATTTGTTAAATGCAAGGAAATATCTTAAGTCGTTTTTTACAGGCCATTCTGGTATTTTCTCAAAGGCTTTGGATAACAAGTAACCTATGCTCATTCTATATTCTATTAAGATAGTGTTATAAATATTTTGGCTAGACAATACAGTCTATGAAGAGTGAAGCTTTATTGTTGTTTTCGTTTGTTTCGCTGACTGCGTTGAAGCGGTCCAGTGTGACATTGTAAAGATGTGGATACTGGCATTCATAATCATCAGTGTAAGTGACAAAATTTCCAGCTGCCAGGAAGCCATATGAAGAATCTCTTATAAAGTTTAGTCCCTCGATGAAAATGTTGAAAGAGCCTGCGTCGGCGTTTCCTGTGTTTTTTATTGTTGTTGAGACAAGGACTCTTTTAATTGTTGAATTTCCAATGAGTTTATAATATTTTGTGACGTTAAGATTTGAAATTAACAAGTCTGGGAGAGTTTGATTAAGGGTTGAAACGCAGGCTCCGTTTTGGCAGACATAATTGCCAAGTGTTGAGCAATCTATCACAGAGCCGTTTAATTCATCGCTATTAGGAGAAATACAAGAAGTCTCAAGTAAGAGATTATTTGTTCCACACCAGTCAGTCATAGAGCCAGTGCTGTTTGTAACAGTTCCTTTTAGAAAATAATTTAATCCTCCGTCGGTGTCTGTGCATGTCTGATTTTGAGTTGGGCGACAAGAGAGAGTATTTTTTAGATTGTTATTATTTTCATTGGTTTCTGTAATAATTTTTGATGAATCAGCTGTTACATCAAAAGTTATATCTGCTGCTCCGCAAACCTTTCCATAGAGGTGAGTGGTTGACTCGTTTGGTCTTAGAGAGTACACATAAAGAGGCAGGGTCCCTGAAGAAACAGATACAGATGTATAAGACGCAGGAGCAGTAATTGCTCCTATGTTCTTTGTTGTAATAAGCGCTGTGACTACTTCCCCTTCATCAGCAGGATTTTTTGAGAAAGTTATATTTTCGACTATTAAGTCCGGCAGGGTTTGATTTGGGCTTACACAAATACCGCCTGAGCAGGTTTGTCCGGATGCGCAGGGAGTTGTTAGTGTGTTCCATTCTAAGCAGCTGTCTGTGTCATAGTTGCCACAAGTTTGATAGCCTATTCCTCCTGAGCATCGTTTTGCTCCAGAGGCACATTCATTTGAGCAGGTATAAGTTAAATTGAAAAATAAATTTCTTGTTTCTCCTGGGCTGACAACTATTGCCTGAGTTTTATCACTAACACCAACAATATGCGTCACATTAGATGTTATTCTTATCGGATCAGTTGGTGTTTTGTCCTTTGTATAAATTCCATCTATATAAACTCTCATATGAGTTGGTGATGAACTGACAATTACATAGCCGTACTGCTCGTTTGCAAGAGAGGAGGGCTGTGGATAAATGCTTGCAGCAGCTGCAAAAATAATTAAGATAATAATTGAGAATATGCTAAACAAAAATAAAGTGTCTCTCTTTTTTAACATAGGATATTGAAAAATCTTTGGTATATAAGTATTATTGATAAAGGATATATACATCTTAATTATAATTTATTTCATAAACAACTAGAACAGCATTTTTCTGCTCCTCATCGGCGAAATAAGCTTTTACTGGAATTAGTTTGTCCTGGTTTTTCTCAATCCATGGCTGGAGCCATGCAGGATGTTGCTCAAAAAGAGAATATGTGATAAATTTCGGCTTCTTTTCTTTTATGTATTCTTCTAATTCCTTCTCTGACTCGTCTTCAAATTTCTTATAAGTTTCTCTTTCTGAATAATATGTATTCTGCGTACGCGACATTGATAATATAATATCTGAAGGGTTTGAGTTGTCTTTCATCCATAATGCTGCCAGCTTAACTGGGAGGTAAGAATCTTTTTTTTCTTTTATAAGTGTATTTGCCTGGGATAACTGAAGATAGCCAACAATTAATACTAAGCCTATTAAGAGAAATATTGCTATATTTTTATCTATTTTCTTGATTAAAGAATAAGCGTATATTAACGATTTTGCTGAAACAAAAAAGATGAACGGCAGCCATAAGAAAACCCATCTATCCTGGGCAGCTCTAATGTAAAATATATAAAATGATGACACTATTAATAAAACTAAAATAGAAAATACTTCCGGATGTTCTAATATCTTCTTCTTTTCTTTTATTATAATGTCAAAAAATAATAAAAATTTCAGGGATATTAGAACTCCTGATATAAAAATAATGAATAACAAAACTCCTGTTAGGTCATAAAATAAATTTAAGTTATACCACGCGAAAGGAATTTTTTCCTGCACGCCTGCTGAGTATCCTGTGCTGAAGGCAGTTGAAGTGTTAAATGTTACCTTTGACCAGATAAAATAAGGAGCTAAAGAAAGCAGGAAGGATATTGCAAAGTAATAGTTATGCTTGTTTTTGAATGCCGAGAGCCTGTCTTTTATTAATATGAATACTGCGAAGGATATTGGAACTAAAAGACCTGATACTTTAAAATAAAAACCTAAGCCTGCGAATAGCGCTGAGAGTATTACCAATAAATGATTATTATTCTTCCAATAGCGCCACATGAAGAAAATTGAGAAGGTTTGAAATGTCATTGAGATAAAATCCGGCTGGACTCTTGAGCCCCAGAAAAGAAGCGTCCAGCTTAGAGAAGTCAAAAAAGCGGCAATAAGCCCGACCTTTTTGTCAAACATTTCTTTTCCTAGAAGATATACTGCTAAAACGAAAATAAGGGAAGGCAAGAGGACGAGGAAGAACTTTATGAATTGCTCTCCCAGACCTAATTTGAAAACAAGAGCTGCCAGAAACTGAAATAGCGGCGGACGCTGCGGATTCAGCTCGAAAGGAACACCAAATGCCCAGTGCTTTGCTGTGGACATATACTCTGCCTCATCCCACCATACTGTCTGGTCTTTTGTGACAAAAAAATAATAAAGACGCACAATAAAGGCGAGGAATAGAATTGCGAGAAGCATTAAATTGTTTTTGTCTTTAAGCCATTCTTGTACTGCTGGTATTCTTTTCTTTAAAGTATCTCCTTCTGATTGCATTAGTTTATCAAAGAAACTAATTTTTTAATCTTATCTATTTATTCCTGCATGAGTCGTATATTTTGCTCCAGTTGTTTTCGAAAAATACTGCCCTATCGTCAATTATAATGTCTGACTTTGGCTTTCCCAGATGCAATTCATGATACTTAACACCCCATTTATCAAGCTGTTTTTTTATGTATTCGTGCCCTCCTTCTCTATAAATTTTTAAAACATCTCCTTTGTTGAAATCCATAAACCTTGAAGTAAAAAAGATTATCTTGAATCCTTCATCATAAAGCTTATTTATCGTGCGAATTGCTTCAGAATAGGGCTCGATGTTATCGTATCCCTCTCCTTTTGATGCCTGCGGACAAATTGTCCCATCAATATCAATCAATAAAGTCTTGCCTGCCATCTGATTAAAATAATGAGAAAGTTTTTAAGTCTTTGTTTTTGGAATTTTATTCTCTCTGCTTGTTTATCTAAGAACTAATCCCTGCAGAACTTTTTTATTACCTCTTCAATAATTTTTGTTGTTGACATCCCTTCAACTTTTCCGATAATCTCGTATTTACCGCCCCACTCAGAAATTATATTTCTAGTTTCACCAGAAACTTCAGCAGCTTTTGTATGGATGTCCGGCTTTATCCTGCTTAGATAAGAAAGGGGCTTCTCGTCATTAAAGATAACAACGTAATCTACGCATTCTAATGCGGACAATAAACTGGCTCTTTCTCCTTCCGGAATAATTGGGCGCTTCTCCCCTTTGATCTTTCTTACAGAATTGTCGCTGTTCAGCAGAACTATCAATATGTCTCCTAACTTTTTTGACTTTTCCAAATAGTCGACATGACCAGAATGCAATATATCAAAGACTCCGTTGGTTGTGATTATTTTCTTATTTTCTTTTTTTAATCTTTCAGATATCTTTTCTATTTCGCTAATTGTTTTGACTTTTTCTAAACTCATTTTTTATCTATATCAAACAGGAGTATTCTTATTTCTTCCATCCTTCTAAATCCTTTAAGAATCCATCGACAGATTTATCTGTTGATGGGTGAAGCGTCATTCCAGGCACTACTTTATAGCCTGCTGTTACAATATCTGCACCATTTTCCCATCCGTTTGTTACGTCATAAGGATATCTTATACTTCCAAGAATTATTTCTGAGTTAATGCCTGAGTTATTGTCTAGAAATTTTCTTGTACTTCTTAAAATAGCTAACGCTCTTTCTTGTCCGTTTCCGGATGAATTATGCGAGGCATTAAAATCATCAATCAACCTGTTATAAAAAAGAGAGACATATCTCGCGCCGGCTTGCGCAGCTAGCTCTAATTGTGATTCTGCAAAACAGCATGTGCAATTTATATTAAATCTTTCTGAGGTCAAATGTCTTATTACACCCAAATAATTTTTGTCTTTATAGGAAATAGGAATTTTTATTGCCAAGTTTTCATAGTTAATTGCCTCCTTTATTTTATTTGCCTGCTCAATCATTTCATTCGGCTCGTTAGAGAATACTTCTACACTTAAAGAGGGTTTTTCTCCCCCAAAAAAATCTCTGCTATTTGTTCTATATTTATTACAAATCTCTGCTATTTTATTCATAAGACCAGCATATCTATCAAAAAAGGGAGTGCTTGCATCTCCTTTTGGAATTTTTGATACTAAGGAAGGATTTGTTGTAACGCCTTGAAAGCCAGCTGAGAGAGCGAGCGAAATTTCTTCTGGGTCTGCGCTATCAATAAATAAAACACTTCTTTGCCTTTGCATATTTTTTCTATTAGAGCGATGCTTTTAAAGATTGTTGATATTAACTATCTATTTCTTTGTGCTCGTAAGTTTGTCCGTCCTCAACAATATGAGAATCTTTGTCATCATCTTTTGTTGCTATTTCCATTATAACTGAGTCCTCTAAAGCAATTCTCATGTGCATTAAACCTGGAGGAATTACATAACTGTCTCCTGCATTTAATACAACTGAGCGATTTTCTGCTCTGCCGACACGCAATCCTACTTTTAATTTTCCAGAATTCAAGAAATAAGCTTCTTTTTTTTGGAGGTGGTATTCTAAACTACTTTGTTTTCCTTTGTTCATGAATATTCTCTTGGCTGAGAGTGTTTCATCTGAGATTATACTTTCTATACTCCCCCAGTATTTCTCACGGATATCGAATGTTTTTTGCGCCCGTAACATCTCTGTTTTATCAGCAGTTTGATTATCTGAGAATAAATAAAAAACGGAGTCTTCTTCAGCGGATAAGTGTGATATGTGAGAAGGAAGAGATAATACATCCCCGTCTGTTAAATTGTATTTTAAAGGAAGATATATCTCGCTCTTATGGGGCTTTGCTAATAATCTCCCCTTTTCTAAAAATAAAATTGTATTGTTTATTCTACGGAAAGACAATTCTTTTCCGCTCATTAAATAAAATCGTTTTAGACAGAATTCTGGCTTGGAGATAGCATCTATTTTGTGACCGTAGAGAGTTTTTCTTATACGCGGATGGTTTACTTTACTAACGTTCTCAAATTCTATTCCATATGTCATTTTAATTATTGTCCGTAGTATTTATTTTTTCCATGCTTTCTAGAAAAGTGCTTTTCAACCAGCTCCGGTTTAATTGACATTGTATTGGCTGAACGACTTTCGTTTCTTCCCAAGACAAGAGTATGAAATGCTAGTTTTGCTATTTCTTCCAAAGCGAGAGCTTTCTCAAAGGCGCTCTCAATTGTTTCTCCCCAGACAAACGGGCCGTGACTTGGGACAAGAACCGCGGATATATCCAGAGAATTTAATTTTTTTTCTCCAAAGAATGAGACAATTATTCTTCCCAGATTTTTTTCATAGTTATTCTCAATTTCTTCACTGTATAAATCACGAATTACTGGAATGTCTCTCCTGAAATAATCTGCGTGTGTTGTGCCAAGACAAGGAATTGATTTTTTTGCCTGTGCAAATACTGTTGCATAATGTGAGTGAGTATGAATTACTCCGTTAATACTACTAAAGTTATTGTAAATCTCGATATGAACCGGAAGGTCTACTGAAGGTTTGCTTTCTCCGTAATTTGCCCCTTCTGAGTCTGTTCTTACTATGTTTGTAGGAGTTATCTTTGAAAATGGAACTCCAGAGGGCTTTATGTAAATATCATTGTTCAATGGGTCTCGCGCACTTGCATTTCCAAAAGTTTGAGTGACCAGGCCAGATTTATCTAGCTTTCTGTTTATTATTGCTACTCTCTTTCTTATTTCCGGCTCATTCATTTTCTGCCTCTTTTGTTAAATAGTCTATAAGCTCCTGTTTTTTTGGAGTTGTTGTTCCTGTCTCCCTGACAGATAGTCCTGCCCAGCAATTAGCGATATAAAGAGATTCTTCTGGATATTTTTCAAAATCTGTCAATGCCAAAGCTCCTAAAAAACAGTCTCCGGCACCACAAGAATCTTTTTCTTCAACTTTAATTCCGCTTGATGAATATTTATTTCCTTTGAGGTAGATAACTGCGCCGTTTGCTCCTAGAGTTATACAGACACTTGAACCTAATATCGTCTCTAGCAAATTTCTGGTTTTTTCTGGAGAGAATTTAGAGTCCAGACTCTTTGCTTCATTTAGATTCATGCACATCAAATGAACTCCGTGATAATCTGCATGATTTGATTGTTTTTGAGATAATTGCGAACTGGCTATTATTTTCTTCCTTTCCTGAATTGAGAGTGTTTTTAAGTCTTCTATTAATCTTTTTGTCAACATTCCATGACGGTAGTCAACCAATAATACCAAATCAGAATCTTTTATTTCTTCTTCTGTTTTTTCTAATATCTTTTCACGTGTTTTTTCTGTGATTTCCCTGTTGTCCAGATGATCCAGCTGAAAAACTTTGTAATAAACTCCCCCCCTCTCAACCCAGAACCTTCTTTTGACTGTTGTTTCCCTGCCTTCTTCAATTATTGGAAGAAATTTTGATTCTTTATTTTTTTGAGAGATGTGATACTCGAAGTGTTTTTCTTGGTTTAACCCTGAATATCCGTTATTTCCTAACAAGGTAATAAATGAGAGATTTGCCCCGAGCTCTAGAATATTCTTAACTACATTTCCCGCTCCCCCGTAGGAGTATTCTGTTTTTGTATGCTCTGCTTTTAATGTTGGCGTCTCCAGGGATAATCCTATTGCTCTTCCGTAGACAAATTCATCAAGTATCAAATCACCGATTACCAAAACTTTCTTTTTATTGAAATTTTCTGTTATGCCGGTTATTATCTGTCTTCTTGTTTTTTTATCCATGTTTCATCCTGTATTTTTCTTAGGGTTTCAGTTGTTGAATAATTTTTTATTAAAGGGAATATCTTTACTTCTATTTCCTGAGGAATTTTGTCTCTTCTTCTTACTTCTTCTGCTGTCCATTCCCCTCCTTTTACAACTATGTCTGGCTTAATCCTGCTTATTATGCCAGTTGTTTCTATCTCGTCGAAGATAACAACTTCATCAACTTCTTTTATTGACTCCAGGACTTTTTTTCTGTCCTTCTCTTTATTAATCGGTCTTTCTGGACCTTTTAATTCTTTAACTGTCCTGTCTGAATTTATTCCTACGACCAGCTTATTCCCCAGAGATTTTGAGAATTTTAACAGCTCTATGTGACCTGTATGCAACATATCAAAAATTCCGTTGGTGAAAACAATAGTATTTGGTTTATGGGAAATTATCTTCTCGATTCTCCTGACATGCCTTCCTTCTCCAAACTCTGTTGTTAGCCACGAGTCTACAATCTCTTGGGCAAGAGAGGGGGGCGTCAACCATGAGCCGAGGCATAGAACATTAGAATCGTTGTGCTCCCGCGACTTGGGCGCTGTTTCAAGATTATGAACTAAAGCGGCTCTTACATTCTGAAACTTGTTTGCAACAACGCTCATGCCGACACCTGTTCCGCATATTAAAATTCCTTTCTTAACGTCGCCGTTGTGGATTATCTGCCCTAGCTGAAAGGCGTAATCTGTGTAGTCCACGCTTGTTTTATTTGTAAAGGGACCCAGGTCTATGCAATTGTGCCCCTTTTCTTTGAGATAGTTATAGAGGAGACTTTTCAGTTCTACGCCGTTATGGTCTGCAGCAAGCACGATGGTTTCAGCGTTATTTCCTAGCATTTAATAAGAGAAGTGTATGGATTTTTAAAGATTATTATAGTTATATCCTGCTTGCATATATCATCCCTCTCCTCTTGCTGTATGGATTTAATAAAACATTAAATCCGGATTTTTCCAAAAAGGACTTTAAGTCTTCTCCATTGTATTTTTCAGGGGCATTTTTAGATAACCCTCTTTTCTCAAGAATGCTATTTAAATTGTGATATTCCATACTTATTTTGCTTATCTTCTTTAAGATATCCTGCGGACAGTTGTACAATATCTCGTACTCAGCGCCCTCGCAGTCTATTTTTAAAAAGTCTACTTTAGAAATTCTGCTTTTGCTCATAAAATCTTTTAATGCGATTGTTTCAACAGTTATCTTCTGAGGGTTTTTGCTTTTGTTGAAAAAAGAGTGCGCCTCCTGATTTTCTTCTGATAGAAAGAGGTCCCTTGATTCATTTTTGAATGAGACTGCTTTCTTTATTGGGATTATATTATCGGCTTTATTAGCTGAGATATTAAAATTTAATAATTCGTAGTTTTCCGGGTCTGGCTCGAAGACATATACTTTTCCATTTGGCGCTTTTTTTGAGGCAAGTATTGAAAATAAACCTACGTGCCCGCCTATATCAATAATTAAATCGTCTTTGTTTATATCGAAGCCGTTCTTAAGATAGATGTTATAAACCCAAATTTCATTTAGTGCTTCCCTGTCTGTTGTTTTTGCGCGCACTCGGAATTTTAAGCCATTTCTTAAATTGTAAGTTATGTAACCATTGCTGATTATTCTGAAATAATCTCTGAAATAGAGCGGATAATTCTTCACAATCTTTATCATCTGCAATCCTTGTTTTAGTTTCATTTTAATTTATTATAATAAATAGTATTTATTTGTTTTTATTAGGTTATAAGGAGTAACCTCCGTCTATTACAAATACCTGCCCTGTGATATTTTTTGAGTCATCAGACGCCAAGAAAAGAGCTGTTTTTGATATGTCTCCCGGGGAATTTGTTCTTCCCAGAGGTATTTTCCCCTCTATCTCTCTTTTTATCTCGCTGTCATTGGCGTAAACAGACATTTTTGTGTCTATAAATCCCGGGGCTATGCAGTTTACTCTTACATATGGCGCCAAGGTTAATGCTAAAGATTTTGTAAGATAAACAACTCCTGCCTTTGATAAAGCATATTCTATTCCTTTATCTTTTTTTGGCATTAATCCTGAATTTGAAGAAATATTTATTATTGCTCCGCTTTTTTGCTCAAGCATTAGTCTTCCTGCTAATTGGGATGCAAAAAAAACGCTTTTTAGATTTGTGTCCATTACTTTGTTGTAGGATTCTTCTGTTGCTTGAAAGAAATCATGCCTTGGATATACTGCTGCGTTGTTGACTAAAATGTCAAGCCTCCCGTATTTTTCCTTAATATGCTCAAACATTTGTTTAAGCTCGTCAACTTTGGAGACATCTGCTTTTATTGCCTCAGTGTAATATGCTTCTCCAAGATTTTTAAAAATTTTTCTTTCATCTCCCCTGTAATTCAGAATAACATCTGCTCCTTCTCCTGCGAACTCTCTGACAATTGCAGCCCCCACGCCTGAAGAGCTTCCTGTAATTAACGCTAATTTATTCTCAAGCTTCATGGTGTTTGTTTATAGTCCTTGCTTAAAAAGATTTATATAATTATTTGAGAACTTCTATATAATACAATCTATAAAGAGTGAAGCTTTGTTATTGTTCTCGTTTGTTTCGCTGACTGTGTTGAAGCGGTCTAGAGTTATGTTATAGAAATGCGGAGATGAACAGGTGTAATCATCTAGAATAGTAACATAGTTGCCTGGTGTCAATCCTCCGTAATTAGAATCTCTTGTGAGGTTTAATCCCTGAATAAAAATATTAAAGGCTCCTGCATCACCACCCCCGATGTTCTTGATTGTTGCTGAAATAAGAACTCTTTTAATTGTTGAATTTCCTATAAGAAGATAATACTCTGAAGAGTTTATATGTGAGATTGAGAGGTCTGGCTGAGGTGGAGGAAGAATTATAGTGTCTCCTTTATAGAGGGTTTTGCCTGCTATTTTTACATATTCGTCATTTGCAACATTTCTATTATCACGATAACTAATTGGATATGATATTCCTAAAACATTAATAGTTCCTATTCCATCTGCTGTTACAATTGCTCTTGTCATTTGTAATGTATTTATGTTCATGAATTCTATTGTGCTACTTGTGAAAGAGCTGGTGTCATTCATAACGGTTTTTAGCTGAAGAGTTACGCTGTCTGGCTGAGGTGGAGGAAGAATTATAGTGTCTCCTTTATAGAGGGTTTTGCCT
>ERZ1292623.4370-Hain-H51-01um-R1-4370-length-11599-cov-65_pt1 | contig 11599 bp, 8 predicted proteins | sample MGYA00564398_ERZ1292623 | MGnify/ENA primary metagenome ERZ1292623 (study PRJEB36523, sample SAMEA6512633) | groundwater metagenome | collected 2019-01-07 | study: AquaDiva: Metagenomics assemblies of 32 groundwater samples | reverse complement strand
GCGGGACAGCCACGGCTGCTGCAATTACTGCTGACTCCAGTGCTACAGGTGGGACCATTGCCAAAGTCCGACTCAAGAATAACGTCGGCACAGACAAGATTATTGGCTCGGTGACGGCCACCGGAGGTGGTGGGGACATCGAATTGAATAGTATCGTCACGTCAGCCGGGCAGCAAGTCTCTGTGACCAGTCTCACCTATTCTGCACCAGCATAAGGACATTATGGCCATTACAACCCTTGATGGTGTGATTGCAGGAATGCAACCTCCAGAAGAGTTTCTTAAAGTCGGTGCAGGAACCCAGGTTGTCGGACGGATGTACTCTCCGTTTTATGTGACTGGAAGACCAGGGGCAGCTGTGGCTCCTACGCCAGGTATTGCGGGAGCTGCCCTCACCACCTATGCTGGGCAAATACCATTCACGAATGGTGCGTCTGATCAATATCTTGCTCGGTTTGCTGCGCAGTCACTCACAACAGGGGTACTCTTCTTGTGTGATAGACTGTGGCACAATTCTGGTATTTCAGTCACGACGATAACTGGACAAACCATTAACTCTGCTGCGTGGCCCGCGAGGGACAACGTGGCATCAACCAATGGTGCGGGTGTACGAATAGGGCTTGAGGTGAGTACAGCAACTGGTGTAGGGGCTTCCACGGTTACGTGTACCTATACCAATGAACTTGGTACAGGGTCAAAAACTGCCACATGCCGGCCTGCATATACGGCAAGTTCAGTGGCCGGGACATTTTATGATTTCAGCCTCGCTGCGGGTGATGCAGGCGTGCGATCAATCCAGACGTATACCTCCACAGTGTCGATGTCGTCGGGCGTGATTCATCTTGTGGCGTATCGTGTACTCGCGAGAGTTGGAGTCAACGTCGCTAGTCTGGAGTATGCAGTGGACGCTCTGACAAGTGGTTTTCCAAAGTTACATGATAATACCGTCCCATTTTTACTCTTGTTGCCTGCTGTGACAACAGCGCCGTCACTTATTAGTGGCCAAGTCATTTATTCACACGGGTAAGCTATGGCAAGTACAGGACGAGGGAAAGATCCTATTAGAAGTGTCTGGCTGCACCCTCAGGGTGCAGTCCCTTGGAATCGGCAAACGGCAGCGGCAGAGGGGCCTGACCAGTCGATCTGGTCAGACTGGATATTTGACGCAGGAAACCCGACAGGGACTGGTGTCTTACTCGCACAGCCGTCTACGATGGTAGGTGCCGGGCTTGTGACTTCCCTCTCTACTGTCGGCGTACTTGTCTCGCAAGCGACTGACCTGACAGGCGTAGGGCTTTCTACCTCGCTCTCGACCACAGGGGTGTTGGTGGCGCAATCTGCGTTGATGGTCGGGTCTGGGACCGTGAGTGCCGGCGTGATTACCGGCACAGGGGTCTTGCTGGCTGTGGCGGTCGATCTGACAGGGAGCGGACTGAGTAGCTCAAGCGGGAGCGGTATACTGCTGAGCCAAGTCAGTACTATGGTGAGTACGGGCCTTGTGGCGTCAGTCGGCACAGGGGCACTGGTTGCACAATTTGCGTCAAGTGTTGGAGCCGGGCTTTCGCGCAGTCTTGGAACGGGTACCTTTCTCGCCGCGGTAGCGTTTCTGTTTGGTGTGGGGCTTGTGGGAGCCTCCAGCGCCTATCCGTCTTATATGCGACGGTTACGATTGATGACTTTAACGATTGCGCGACGGTCTCGATTCCGTGCAAGAAAGTAACCCAAGACCTACCTAGTGGGCAATGCTGAGTGGCTGCCTTTCGTGCCTCTGAGAGGCAAACAGGGCCCCCTCTAGACCCCTTTTACCCCCTTAAGGATACTTATGGCTGTGACGACCGTGGTGAAGACAATTGGCGCGACCGGGGCATTCTCGACTGTACAATTGTGGGAGGATGGAGCCCCGGTCAACTTGGTGACGGCAGAGCGATCGGCCTGTACCACGTTCTTGGTGGCCGCGTTCCAACAAGGGGAGTCTCTGACGTTTTCTATTTCAGGTGCGACCGGCAAGTTCCTGGATACGGATAGTACAGGGCCAGGAACAGGCTCGTATCTGACTTATGGAATTACGGCTGGGAATCCTGGGGCAGCGGATGTCATTACGGGAGTCACGAGTGGAGCGACGTGTGTACTGACCAGTGGGACCGCAGACTTTACAGGGATCATTTGGGAAGGGCAGTGCCAGAATCAAGAGTTTTCTGTGGCAGGGACGGTGGTCACGTTTGCAGGGTCTACTGCGAGCACGACCACATACAAACACCTGACCGCAGCCCCCGGTGCCTCCTTCAGAAATCATGCAGATGTCTTGACAAATGCCCTACGGTATGATGCCACAAAAGGTGCTTCGTTAAATAATACAGCATCGAGCGGGTTAACTGTCTCAATTTCTGAAGCGAACGTTCACATTTCAAATTTACAAATTACAGAGTCAAACGTGTTTGGGCGAGCGCTTGTAGCCAGTGCTGGTACTACGTCTGTCTTTGTTGACAACTGTATCTTAGAAGGTAGGTCTATTTCTACCGCAAGCAATGTAGGGACAATCGTTATAGGAAGCAATAATACGTTTAGAAATTGCGTGATTATTCAGCGAGGAAGTGGGGCCGATCACATCATTGCCACACAAACGAACTCCCCCTTCTTCTATAATTGTACCATTGTGGCTCCGACAGACCTCGGTGCTGCTCCCACATCTATCTTTACATCAGGGGCATCAGGCACGGTGACAGCGCAAAACTGCGCCCTCTTTGCTGGTGATTCAAGTAAGGCGATCAAAGCTGGGTCAGCGACGTTTAATTTTACAACGTGTGTCTCAGACATTGCCGGGACATCCGGCGTGACAGAAGTCAGTTTTGATTCAGAATATTACAATGCAGGGAATACCACAACAGACTTGCGCCTTTCGATGATGTCTGCCCAGATCGATGCCGGCACCACTGACGCCACAAATGCGGCCACTGATATCAAAGGTACGGCCAGACCAGCAGAAGCAGCCTATGATATTGGCTGTTGGGAAAGTGCATTTAATGTTGCAAGTAAATTAAGTAATCCCTATCTTCGAGCACGCCGGCCACGAACCCATGATGCGATTTCACGTAGGAAAGGCAGACGGTAAATGTCGAGTACAACCAACGTCCTTGATTTTTCTGATATTTACACCGAGATCCTCAACAAGATGCGCCAGCCCACCAACGTCACCGCGATCACGGCTCAGGCGAAGCGGTATGCGAATACAGCACTACATGACATGGTGTTTGGGTTTGAGTATAAACTACCCTGGTTAGAGCGGAGTTCGTTTATTACGACGATGGCTCCGTACACCACAGGGACTGTGGCAGTCACGCGAGGTAGTACGACCGTGGCCGGGACCGGCACCTTGTGGACCACCGCCAACGTCTACAACGTCAACAATGCACGCACCTCCGGTAAGCTGAGTTTTGGTGGTGGAGATATCTACACGATTAATGCTGTGGGTGGGGCTGGGACGATTACGATGCACCAGCGGTATGTAGCAGGTACGGACCTTGCTGCCGGCTCAAGCTATACCTACTTTGAAGATGAGTATGCCTTGCCGGCAGATTTCTTGAAGCCGATTGACTACCAGTGCTTTTCGCAAGCCTTGAATATTTCGATCGTCGGCAGGAACGATTTTAGGAGAATGTATCCGTCTCCGCGCATCAGTGGGACGCCGACGGCGGCGACGATCCTTGACAAAGCGTTCACGACGACTTCCACGCAACCCATGTCTGTCCAGTTTTATCCGTACCCGAATACGAACCTGATTATCCCCTATACCTATATCACGAAGAATCTTGCTGTGAGCGCAACCGGCGTTGAATCAACTTCAATGTCAGGAGATACGGATGAACCCGCGTTGCCTGTACGCTACAGGAATGCCTTGGTCTCGTTTGCGATTGCCAAGTGGTACCGAGATAAGAAAGATGATGCGAGAGCTGACGCCGCCAACAACGACTACATGACAGAAGTCACTCGCATTGTCAGCGATCAGCGTATTGGAGCTAACACGACCATGCAGATTACTCCCAAGGTTGACTTGTATGGGAGTCGGCCATATAGCGGGAGCCGAACTCGATTCTCGACGAACAATTCATTCGATAATTTTAGGACGTAAGGAGTCCCATGCCTTTAGTAGGTTCACGTTGGATTACACACGGGTTCGGGGGTGGCTGGGCCACAGACTTTGGTCCGACTACGTATGGATCTCCGAATCAAGAAGGACAGTTCATTATCCCGTTCTTACTAGATGCTCGCAACACCGTGTTTGAGTTTGATGGTGGACCACGGAAAGCTCCAGGGGCGACAGTATTGAATTCTAGTACGCTTGAAGCAGGGGCACCTGTACGCGGGATGTATGACTATTGGAGACAAGGCACGTCAGACTCAGCCACGCAACAACGGATTGTCCATGTGGGCACCAAGGTCAAGTATGATCAAGGGAACGGGATATTTACAGATCTGTTTACTGGGCAATCGACTTCCTCGATTCCACAATATAGCACTTTTGATGACTTGCTCATTATAGGGTCATCGGTCAACGCTGATGTGCCAAAGTCTTGGGATGGAAGTACCGCTCAAAATCTTGCTGGGTCTCCTCCCGCGTTCGGGTTTAGTGTCCCACATAAGAATCATCAGTTTGCGGCTGGATCATTTGCGAATCCGTCGCGCTTGTACTTCAGTGTCCCGCTTAATCCCGAAGACTGGATAGGGGTAGGGAGTGGGGCGATTGACATCGACCCATCAGATGGTGACATGATTACCGGGATTATCAGTCACAAAGACAAACTGTTCATTTTCAAAGGTCCGAACAAAGGTAGTATCCATGTTTTGTCAGGATCAAGTCTTGCGAACTGGACACGAGAACCGTTTGTCACAGGCTTGCCGGTGGCCTGGATACACTCGATCTTTCGGTTTGGAGATGATATTGGGTTCATTACAACAAATGGGTCCGTTCACAGTCTTAAAGCCACAGCCGCTTATGGAGACTTCAACCAAGCATGGCTATCATACCCCATCAACAAGTACATGCAGGAAAGCCTGAATAACTCACGAGCACGTTTCTTCACGACAGCTACTGACCCAAACCGTGGGTACGTGTTTATCGGGATTACGCCCGCTGGGCAATCGACCAATACACGGTACCTCATCATGGATTATCGGTTCCTTTCACAAAACGAGCCCTATCCACGTTGGAGCTATTGGGACAGTCGAGCCTTTGCCAGCGTGCATCTTGTGCGCGATAGCCAACGCCCGCGGATCTTTGCTGGAGGATATGACGGAAAAGTGTACAAGCTTGACCAGACAACCAGAACAGATAACGGTGTGGCCATCAACATGAATGTCGAAACGCCGTCGATGACCTACGGGGATGAATGGCTGATGAAGAACCTAGCTAATATAGGGGTGTCCTTAAAGGCATTTGGCGATAACACTGTAAACGTCACCTGGACACTTGATGGGGTTTCTTCCTATAGCGCAACCACCACGCAAGGTAATACGGGGAGCACGTTTGATAACGGGTTATTTGATACAGCTATATTTGGTGGTAGTGTATTTGTTCCTCGATTTTTTGGTATCGAGAATGGTGGTGACTTTCGTTCTATCTCGTATACGTTTTCAGACACAGCAAACAACGTCGATCTTGAGCTGCATAGATTCATGGCAAAGATTACGCCTTGTGGTGAAGCGGAGTTTAATACCTAAAGGAGTTTATGGCTATTACGCAACTGTACACAGCAGTAGCCGGCGATGCAATAACAGCAGCTCGCTGGAACAATGAGTTTGGGAACATCTACACTAATATGGTTCCCTTGCTTAACATCTACTCCACTCCAAACTTAAAAGCCACTTTCTCAGCCATAGGCGATGGAATTGTAAACGACCAGGACGCTGTCGCAACCGCTGTAGCAACGTGTTATGCAAGCGGTGAAGAACTTTATTGGCCAGATGGTACGTATCTCACGACAGCTACTATTCCTAATTTCCATGATGTACAGCACCACGGCCCTGGTATATTAAAACGTGGTTCAGATTTATTTTATGTTGAGCCTATAGATGGACAAACAAACATTTTATATGTTGCAACAACCGGAAGCACTTCTAATGACGGATTATCCGCGTCACAACCGTTATTGACTGCCCAGGGTGCTGGCGATACGTTAATGAAGTACCGGTGGAACCTTGGTACATGGAAATTTAAGTTTGAAGCAGGGACTTACGCAAGCACGACAGCTAGATGGGAAACAAAACAGTTTCCTACTGTACGCCGTGTAGAATTCTTAGGCGCACCTGTTGCAACAGGTACAGCCCCCACCACCATCTTTGCCTCTCCGGGTGGTGCAGCGAAGACCGGCTTCTATGTAAAACATTTTCAGAACATTTATATCGAAGACATAAAATTCACTGATTATGCCGACATAGGGACTCCTGTGTACAACAATGGTGGTACGGCCATTATCGCAGATAGCTATTCCGTGCTATCTCTCAAGAATGTCTGGGTCAGTAATTGTGATGAAGGCATACATGTCTCCTCATTTTCCTATCTATTTATGGAAGCGGGGATTGTTAATACCTGTGCCGTCGGCGTGATAGTAATCTTCCATAGCCGAGTTAGTCTTGGGTATCTTGGGTCTGCCGCCGACCCGTTAGGGATTACAGGTACTGTTGTAACAAATTGCTCAAACACAGGGATAATCCTTCAGGAATTATGTACCGGGCACACAGACTACACCTATATCGACACCTGCGGTGTGGGATTATTAGTGACGGTGAATTCCCGCAGCCACTCGGTCGGTGCACGGTTTGGTCTCTGTTCAACGGCAGGGGTACGAGTTGATTTTAATAGTGTGTGGTACGACACGAGTTGCACCTTCACTGGAAACGGGACGAATATTCAGCCGAGATCTGGTGGGCGTGTTGGGTCTGACTCTGGTGCAGTTGATGAGTCTGTCAACTTCGGCCCACCTGTCTACAAGTTTGATTCGAGTTCAACGTCTACACAGTCAGCTACCCCGGTTACGTGGTTTACTTATAATTTCGTTGCAAATGAATTTAGTAGATTGGAGTCATGCTTTAAGCTTCGCCTCTATGGAGAAGTTGTCGGTGTTGCCAATACAAAAACAATTATCGTGACATTGGGAGCGGCGACGTTGCTGACGGCGACCATTGCAGCGGCGACGACGGATTACCAAATTGAAGTATATTTTGTAAACAGGACAGCTGCAACAACAAAACGGCTCCTTACACGAATTCTTGAAAACGGAGTTGCGGTCACGGCTGCTAACAGTTCTCCGAGTATTGATACAACAGCCGCGCTGACATTGACTGTGACACACCAAGTTACCAACGTTGCTGATCTACACAGACCGCTTATGGTTGAGTTAGAGCTTCTCCATTAAAGGAATCTTATGGCACTCTCGCAAGTGTATAACGCAGTCATTGGGCACGTCATTACTGCGGCTCGATGGAATAACGAGTTTGGGAACATTTATGCAAACGGGACAGACCTTGCTTTCCCTCTGACAAAAGCTGTTTCACTTGCTGGCTTTACGCTGACGCTGGACGGAGCAGGTGTGACGACGCTTTCTTCAACCGCGTCTCAGGCGTTTATTCTGACACCAGGGAGTAAGTCTGGGACGCCAAGTATCAACGGCAATTTCTTTCAGGTGGCCGCAGCGACGTTTACGGATAGTAATACCGCAGGCAGTGGAGTCTGTGCTGTGTGGAACGGATCCACCCTGCGGGCTCCGACGCTCGCAGCCTCAAATACGTTAGTGACGACCACAGACGCTTCTACAGTACATATAGAAGCCGGCCCAACGGCTGGCACCAACGAAACGTTAACCAACGCCTGGGCGTTGTCTACTGGCGGTGATGTGAAGGTGGGTGGGGATCTCGTTATTCGGAAGACAGATAGTTCTCGGACCAACACTGTTGACACACCATTGATTGTCGAATCAGTGACAACTGGCACACCAGACGTTGGGATAGGGACAGGTATTCTTCTGAAAGCAGAAAGCCAAGATGAGAATCCGAGTGATGTTGGACAGCTAGACTTTACCTTTTCAGATCGCACCACAGCCTCAGAAGATTCGTATTGTCAAATCCTGCTTCGTGTCGCAGGAGCCGCTCTTGCAGCAGCCTATCGGTTTGCCGCCACGACAGCCTTTCGAGCCATATTTACGCATGCGAATACCGCAGATAGAACGTACACATTACCTAATCGTAATAACTTGCTTGATGTTCCTGATACCCTTGAATACCTTACGTCTGGGACGAGTTGGACTGTTCCTGCTGGCGTGACGCGCGTTGATGTTGAGATATTTGGCGCAAGCGGCGGCGGTGGTGGAGGTGGTGAGGGTGGTACCACTGGGAACAGCGGCACTGCGGGCACAGCTGGTGGTACGACAAGTTTTAATACTGGTGCACTTTCTACGACTGGAGGCGGGGCTGGATATGCGGGATTAGGTGCCGGGGCTGCTGGAGTAGGGTCTGCTGGTGCCACACACGGCGTAGGCTCAGGGGGCACGGTCAACAGAACTGGTGGCGGGCAGTCTGGAGGCAACGGTGGCGAAAGTGGTACGACTACTAACGTGACTGGCACAGAGGGCGGTCGTGGTGGTGATGGTGGCTATGTGCGAAGTTATGTGGCTGTGACTCCAGGAGGGTCTGTTGCGTACGCCATTGGGGCAGCAGGATCAAGCGGAGCTGGGGGGACTGGAACTGGTGGAAGTGATGGAGGCGCAGGGGTTTACGGACAAGCCGGAGTTATCGTCTTACATTATTAAAAGGATACCATGGGATTTTTTGATCAGAAGACCACTTCCGAAAGTAGCTCGACCTACGATAACCCGGAGTTACGGCAATATACCGCAGCCTATCGCGGAGCGGCTCCATGGGGCTTTGCCAGTCTTGACCCAACCTCGACACTGTATGCCATGGGGGAAGGGACGAAACTCGGTGGGACAGACCTTGGGCAAGGCACGAAAGATTACCTCAAAGGGTTGAGCGACGAAGAGAAGAAACAACGTCTCAATACCAATGAGGCACTCGATCGTATTAAACAACGTCAAGAATCAGGACAGTTTCTGACAACGCAAGAAACGGAGTTTATCAATAACAGTCTCGACAAAGCCTTTGAGTATGCCCACAAGACGGCCTATACTGATTGGACCAAAGCCACTCAGATGATGGCCGGGTCGAGAGGGATGCGGATGTCCGATACCCCAGTGGCGGCTCCTGCCATGCAGAATCTTCGAGACCTTGAGCTTGGGTTGGGGAGTAAGCGAGCAGAGCTGGGATTAGCGGCCACGCTCGACTTCAGTAAGAATCAGCAAAACTTCGATGCGTCGTTTGCACAGTTCAACCAGCAGCTCCAGCAACAGCAATGGGGAGCACGCCAGGGCTTCTTGTTTGGTGGTGGGATGGACGCCGCCGGCAAGCTGGGATTCAAGACGACCGAGAAGAATACCGTGACGAAGGGGATGTCAGGGTTCCAACAGGTGATGGCGGGATTTAGTATGGCGAATGCCGCAATGGACTTTGGGAAGAGTGCAGGCGGAATGATGATGGGGATGCCTGGAGGCGGAGGTGGTGGAGCTGGCATGGGCAGTGGGGCTGCTGCGAATAAATGGTTTGGACCGTAAGGAGTAGGAGCACTATGGCTGACGAAAACATGACGGAGAATGCCACATTCAATCTTGGGAACTCTGCCACGACAGAAGGGCTTCCTACTGTGCAGGATACCCCTCCAGGCATGCTCTCTAAAATTGGGGATCAAGCCCCCGCAGGGTATGAGCCTGGTTACTCAGCTCCTGCCCGGCGAGAATATGAGGACAGCTTTACGTTTAAGATTGGGTCAGCCCTGGCGTCGTGGGGCGAACAAATGCCCGTCAACATGAAGCTACGCATGGCACAAGACCAAGCTGACATTGAGAAATCAAAGAATCAGCTGGCCTGGGCCAACTATCATCAGGTACAAGAAACCTCCAGGCGGGTTGCACAAGAACATAATCAGAACATGATGTTCAAGATGTTTGAAGCCGCTCCGTCGATTAAAGGGCGTATTGCCTCGATTACAGACCCCGCAGAACGCCAGGTGGCTGCTGACTGGTATGAAAAATGGGCTGATAGTTTGAGTCCTGGATCAGGCAAAGTGTTTAAGCATATGGGGAAGAGTCCAAGCACAATTATGGGGATGGACCGCCTCTTGAAAAGTAATACGCCTGGCGGGAAAGCGGCTCGCGAGTTGTCGAATACCTTGGGTTACGAAAACGTGGCGACGAACCCGATCTTGAATAAGCTGGTTGAACAGCAAAGCAAAGACCTCATCCCGATTGTGGTCTCACGGTTTACCGATGCTGAAACGAAGCAGTTGATTGCCGGGAAGATGGATCAGACCACGTTTCGTAAAGCCTTTCACACGGCTGCTATGGACGAATCGTTTGGGAGTGATCCGCTAGACATCGCGTATGCACAGAATGTGATTGAAGAACCGCACGCACAAGCCACGATGGCGGCGATGGGGGTCCAACTTGACTCGTCAGCCCTGAAGATGCAACAGAAGGAAAAGCCCACTGGAGAAGAAACCTTGAGCGGGATTAAAGCCAAGGAGTATCACAAGCTCAAGAACCGCGTGGCACTGGCTGAACAAGACCCTGACGCCTTTGCGCCTGCGCACGTCGCTGATATGAAAAAGCAGATGGGCATCTTGCTAGGTACTGAGAGCAAAGATCAAGGGTCGAATCCGAACAATATGGTGAACCAGCGGTTGCAGATTATCTCAAAAGGCAAGGTTGCTGATGTCGAGAGTATCGCCAGCATGCCTCCTGGTAAAGACAAAGAGCAAGCCTACGCCTGGGCCACACAAGCTCGCAAGGAACAAGATCAAGCTTCCGGCATGGGATCACTCGCCGCAAAGATGGCAACACCGGGCGATACGAGCAACTATATCCATGCAGATAAATTGTTGGCCACTGGGCATGCGATTCCTGTTCGTGAGAATGTCACGGAAGGTGAACTCAGGACGAACAAGAATTTCTTGAAGGTCACCCCTGAGCAGAAGAAAGAATTGCGAGAACTCAATGTCAGTATTGAATCCACCAAGCAGATCTTTGAATCGGCTGAAGAAGCGTTTAAAGGTGACTCCAGTAAGATGGGGCTCTCGGCTGCTGAACTCGCAATGACATCAGAAGAAAGTGCCTTGACCCTTGGCCCGAAACTGCTAGCGAAACAGTCGTATCCAAAACTTGCTGAGTATGTCGCACGACGGGAAAGCACTTTAGGTAAGTTTGCTCGTAGTGTCTCTGGCGAAGTCGGCGTCTTGACTGACCAAGACGTTGGTCGAATCAGGAATATGTTCCCCACGGCGACGGATACCAAGACGATTCGCAAGAGTAAAGAAAAATCGATTCATGCCTTGATTGAGCTCAACAGGAAGTTCGCGGTGGAAGTGCTGGCCGGTGAGTTGTCGCCGGACGAGATAGACACCTTGAAGCGTTCAGACAAATATAAGAATGCGGCTCAAGGGATTCTAGGCAGTGCAGAAGGGGTGAGTAAACTAGAGACAGTGGAAACAGTGCGTGGGGAGT
>ERZ1292623.1754-Hain-H51-01um-R1-1754-length-20349-cov-7_pt1 | contig 11600 bp, 12 predicted proteins | sample MGYA00564398_ERZ1292623 | MGnify/ENA primary metagenome ERZ1292623 (study PRJEB36523, sample SAMEA6512633) | groundwater metagenome | collected 2019-01-07 | study: AquaDiva: Metagenomics assemblies of 32 groundwater samples | reverse complement strand
AAAGTGGATAACTTTGTTTGCAATGGTATATACAGTGGGATAGAATGGTACCCAAGTGGGAAGAAGTGTCAAATAGATTTCTATGATCGACCATAGAAAAATATTTAAAAACTTTTTTCCGCAAACATATGCTGATCGGAGAATATCTACACACGATAGATGATAAGAGTAGAGTCTCTCTCCCTTCGAAATTTCGAAAGGAAATGGGGGATACTGTAGTCATAGCTCCCGGGATAGACAGCTGTCTCTTCATCTTTACCTTGAAGGGATGGAAAGAATTCGCGGAGCGACTATCGAGACCAGATTCTTCTTCGGTTCTGCAGGCAGATAATCGTAATTTCAATCGTATTATTTTTGGTCGAGCGACCGAGGTTGAAGTCGATTCCATAGGACGTGTTCTTCTTCCAGACCATCTCTGTGAACATGCTGGTATCAAGACTAGAGTCGCGATTATCGGTGTTCTAAACAGAGTGGAGATTTGGGATGAGAAGGCTTGGTCATCATACAGAGTGCAAGTAGAAAAGAAAACAGATGCACTTGCAGAAAAGCTTGGCTCTGTAGGAATGATCTAAATATGATTCACATTACTGTTCTTTTAAAATCATCGATTGACGGCCTCAATATCCATCCAGGAGACATTTATCTTGATGGAACTATAGGAAGTGGCGGTCATGCTGAATATGCACTAGAAAAGACTAGGGGTTCTATCACTGTGATAGGACTAGATCAAGACTCCGAAGCATTGGAAAGATCAAGAGAAAGATTGAAAGATTTTTCAAAAGTCATTCTAGAAGAAGCCAGTTATGCTGATCTAGATAAGGTTTTAAATAAGTTAAAGATAAAGAAAGTGCATAGAATCATGTTTGATCTAGGATTATCTTCAGATCAATTCGAAACATCTAAAAGAGGATTTTCTTTCAAGAAAGATGAACCATTGCTTATGACATTTAAAAAGAATCCAAAGGATGAAGATTTGACATCGTTCAGAATAGTCAATACTTGGCAAGAAGAAAATATCGCAGATGTTATATATGGATATGGTGAAGAAAGATATTCGAGGAAAATAGCTAGAGCTATAGTCAAATATCGAGAGAAGAAATCGATTGATACAACAGGGGAATTGGTAGAAATAATTATGCAGGCAGTCCCTCCATTCTATCGAAGGGGGAAAATACATCCAGCTACAAGAACATTTCAAGCCCTGAGAATAGCCGTGAATGATGAATTAAATACATTGAAAAAAGGTTTAATAAAAGGTTTTGAAAGATTAGAAAAAGGTGGAAGAATGGCGGTGATTTCATTTCATAGTCTTGAAGATAGAATAGTAAAAAATTTTAATAAAGAAAAAGCCGATCTTGATGAAGCAAATATTATAATAAAAAAACCAATAATGCCGACTGAAATTGAAATAAGGAAAAATCCAAGATCTAGAAGTGCAAAATTAAGAATTTTAGAAAAGAAATAAAAATGACACAAATAATAGCAGATAATATAAATAGTATGTTCCGATATAAAGAAAAAGTCTTTGTTTTTCTTGTATTGGGTATTGTTATTACAGCTTCTGTTTATATTTTTCTTGTTCAGAAAGCTATAGTCAATGTGGTAGAGAGAGAAAAGATAACTAAAGAGATAAGAAAGAGATCTACGAGCGTAAGCGAACTTGAAACTAAATATTTTTCTATAAAAAGTAGCGTAAATATAGAATTAGCACATGCTAAAGGATTTAAGGATGCAGAAGTAGTCTCATATATTTCTAAGAAACCCATTACAGCATTTGTCTCGTACAATGAACTCTAATTCAATTTTTAGAATACGTATAGTACTTGTATTTGTATGCTTTTTCTCTTTTATTATTATAGGCAAATTGTATTTTGTACAGATAGTAAAAGGTAATATGTACAGTGAAAAAGCTGATAAACAATATATAAAGCCAAGTACGGTGCTATTTAGTCGTGGATCTATATTTTTTCAATCAAAAGATGGTACGAAGAATGCTGTTGCTACACTAAAAGATGGATATACATTAGTAATGAATCCGAAAATCCTCAAAGATCCAAATAATGCTTATCAAGCTTTATCACCATATCTAAACCTTAATAAAGATTCTTTTATTGAAAAAGCTTCTAAGGTTAATGATCAATATGAAGAATTGCAGAAGAGGCTGGATCAGTCTACGGGGCAATCAATAAATGCTCTAAGAATTCTTGGTATTAATGCAGTAAAGGATAGTTGGAGAATATATCCTGCAGATTCACTGGCTGCTCATACTATCGGACTTATTGGTTATGATGATAAAAATAAAATCGCAGGGCGTTATGGACTTGAAAGATATTATGAAAATATTTTGACTCGTCAGACCGGAATAGCGAGTATGAATTTCTTTGCAGAACTTTTCTCCGGAATAAAGAATTCAGTATTCAAAAATGAAGAAAAAACTGGTGACATTGTTACATCTATAGAGCCAACAGTAGAAGAATATTTGGAAAAAACTTTAGAAGAAGTACAAGATAAATGGAGTTCGGATTCTATTGGTGGAATAATAATGGATCCAAATACAGGACTTATATATGCCATGTCTGCACGTCCGACTTTTAACCCTAATGATTTGAAGGATATAAAGGATCCTAAGGTTTTTTCAAATCCACTTGTAGAAGAAGCATATGAAATGGGATCGATTATAAAACCTTTGACAATGATGGTCGGTATTGATTCTGGAGCTATTAAGACAGATTCTACATATATTGATAAAGGCTTCCTTGAGCTTAATGGTAAGAAAATAGCAAATTTCGATGGTAAGGCGCGTGGTGAAATACCAATGCAGGAAATTTTGAGTCAATCCCTAAATATTGGTGCCGCGACTATTGCCCTTAAAATAGGAGGGGATACATTTTCCAATTATTTCAAAAAATTTGGTTTTGGACAGAAGACTGGTATAGACCAGCCGAATGAACAGAAAGGTCTCACAAAAAACCTTGATACAAAACGCGATATAGAAATAGCTACAGCTTCTTATGGTCAAGGTATATCCATGACGCCGATGCAGACTATACGCGCACTTTCTATTCTGGCAAATGGAGGAAATTTAATAATTCCACATATTGTAAATAAGATTGAATATACTGACGGTACATCACAAATGATTGAAAATATTAAAACCCCAATAGTTTCTAAGGAAACAGTAGATGAAGTGACAGAAATGCTTATACAAGTAGTCGATAAAGCTCTTAAGAAAGGTCAGGTGAAAATGGAAAATTATAGTATAGCAGCGAAGACTGGAACTGCTCAAATTGCAAATCCAGAAACAAAAGGATATTATGATGATAGGTTCTTACATTCATTTTTTGGTTATTTTCCAGCCCATAATCCACGATTTATCATCTTTTTGTATCATGTAAACCCTAAAAATGTGAATTTTGCCTCAGAAACTCTTACCGATCCTTTCATTAAACTCACTAAGTTTCTTATCAATTATTATGAAATTCCACCAGATAGATAATATTAGATAATCGGTAGATCATAACAGTATGAAATCATTTTTCAAAAATATTCTTATTAAAATAATCACTCTTGAAGCTCGGGCAATTCTCAAGAAATATCATCCTTCAATAGTCGCTGTCACAGGGAGTGTGGGGAAAACATCTACTAAGGATGCTATTTTTACCGTTCTTTCACCTTCATGTTACGTAAGGAAAAGTGAAAAGAGTTTTAATAGTGATATTGGTGTTCCTCTGACTATTCTTGGTGTGCAAAATGCTTGGAATGATCCTTTCCATTGGCTTCAAAATATTTTCGACGGTCTTGATTTGATTTTTTTTAAGCATAAATATCCAGAATGTCTTGTACTTGAAATCGGTGCAGATCATCCAGATGATATAAAGAAAATTACAGAATGGTTGAAGCCTGATATTTCTGTTATTACTAGGATAGGGGATGTGCCTGTTCATATTGAATTTTTCCCATCCCTCGATTCTCTAATTTCTGAAAAGGCATATCTAGTAAAGGAATTGAAAAAAGATGGCATTCTTATTCTTTCGGCGGATGATAAAAGGGTAAGGGATTTATCAAAAGATGTGAATCAGAAATGTCTTACATTCGGTATAAAGGAAAGCGCTACTGTCAAAGCGTCTAATATTGAAATTATGTATAGTGAAGATAGACGTCCCCAAGGCATGTCTTTCAAATTGAATTTCGAGGGTAATAGTGTACCGATTAAATTAAAGGGGATATTGGGTATTCAACAAATCTATCCAGTCTTAGCAGCTACTGTCGTAGGTATTGCTCGTGGTATTTCATTTTCAAAGATTATTGATTCATTGTCGAATTATACTTCAACAAAAGGCCGTATGAATATTATTCCCGGTATAAATGATTCGACTATTATAGATGATAGCTATAATTCTTCTCCAGATGCCTTGCATGAAGCTCTTTCTACTCTTTCATATATAGAGACTTCTGGTAAAAGAATCGCTATTCTTGGAGATATGATGGAACTTGGTAGATATTCTGCTGATGAGCATAGGAGGGCTGGTATTCATGCTATAGAATCTTGTAAAATTATTATTACGGTTGGTCTTAGAGCCAAGCTTATGAATGGTAATATAAACTTCGAATCTTCCAACGATGCTTTGGAATATGTGAAGGGTGTGGTGGGAAAAAGGGATATTATTCTTGTGAAAGGCTCTCAATCTGCTCGTATGGAGAGGATTGTGAAGGTCCTTATGTCGCAGTCGGAGAAGGCTTCTTCGTTTCTTGTTCGTCAAGAGCCGGAATGGCTTGCTAAGAAGTAGTTTTTGTTTTATTGTTTAATAAGGGCAAAAGGAATCATTTCCTTTTGCCCCATATACAAGCGGCCCTATCGTCTATCGGCTAGGACACATCCTTCTCAAGGATGGAAGCTGGGTTCGATTCCCAGTAGGGTCATGAAAGAATATGCAAATTATACCTATATGCCAAGCATGACATTTATCACCAGAAAATGAAAAACCATCAAACGGTTTATATGTTATTGCTCTACATTTATTGAAATCTTTTTTTGCAAGGTAATAATTAAATTCACACTTTGCTTGAAAATCAGCATCTTTGATGGTGCTACAAATAGATGGATCATTTTTATACACGCTATATCCAGTTACACAATTTATATTGATATAGTTTTTATCAAGCAATGGATCAACATATTTATCGATATATTCCGCACACAAATTCATATCATTATTCTTACTCGCGAAATATCCATAACAAAAGCCTGCTTCTTCAAAAATATGTCTAGATTTACATTCATCAATTGATGAGAATCTTTCCGGAAAAATGAACTCCACTCTCTTTATTTTTTTTGAATATTCCAGACTTTGTCTATTTACAAATCCCAAAACAGATGCAGTTATTGGTAGCAGGAACAATAACACCGCCACCAAAATTATTTCTTTCTTAATAGTAATTGGTTCCCTATACACCCCAAGTATTGATGTGATAGTAAACACCACCAAGGTAACAATTCCAAAGATAATATATACCGATAATGATAATACTCCCCCACCATGCGAAATAATGGCTCCTTGATTAAAAAAATATGACGAGCATAAAATATCAATATATACCACGATAATTGACTTCTCCTGTAGCCAAGAATTATAAGAAAAAATCCTGAGAATATATACGGTGCAGAGAAAATATAAAACAAAATATAATATGAATTACCCACAGTCAGAACAACGGCTTTTAACAGGGGGATTATAGATAGCAAACCCAATGTTGTGAAAATTATTTTTCTTGTTTTACTAATCAGCATTTTATTACTGTACACTTATTTTTGTCAACTAACTATACAAAAGCTCATTAGAATGGAGGTTATGAGTGTCTTATAGTATACCATTTAATCTTACCTTGCACAGGATAAACTTGTCAATACTGTGTACAGCCTATTGACTTTTCAAATCACTTAATATAATCTTCTAGATAAGAAGTCCTTATCACCCGCTTCGGCAGTGGTAAGTAACGAGAGAGCCTTCGGGCTCTTTTGTTTTGTTCAAAACTCTTGTAAGATATGAGTTATGGATTCAAAAATTCTATCAACAAATTTAAATAAAGTCGCTGTATTTATTGATAACAGTAACGTGTTTAGAAATCTTTATGATCTGAAGATGACTGATTCGTCATGGGTTTGTTTCTATAATCCCTTAACTTTAGCTCAAAAACTTGCGGGAAATCGTGAATTAGTTCATGTAAGTTTTTATTGTGTCAAACCACCAGCATATCTCTTGGAAGAAGGTGAAAAAGGCATTAAGAAATATAGTACAGCATTGCAATATTATTCTGTTATAGAGAAACTATCTCCATTGCTTCAAGTTAAATATGGTGACTTAAGAGGTTCCAAGAATAATTTACAAGAAAAGAATGTTGATACACAATTAGCTACAGATATGGTAACTATGGCGGCTCTTGGTAAATTTGACACTGCTATACTTATTTCAAATGATGGAGATTATGTGAGTGCAGTAAAAAATGTAAAAGAGAGTTTCTTGAAAAAAGTTGAGGTGTTATTTCTTATGAACAGACTTTCAATGGCACTTCGACAAGTGTGTGATCTTACTAGAAGAGCACGTAGAAGTCATTTTGAAAAGTTGAATTTTTGATAAAATTATTTTTTAATATGCAAATAAAATCATCCCTTATCAATCGCTCTGGTCATAAACTCAATCTCATTTATCGTGAGGATGATCCACTGAAAGATCTTGATGATAAATTTCTTCAAGCTGTTCATGGTCTTTGTTTTTATAAAGATAAATTGGTAGTTGTATATTCAGCTAGAAAAGGGTATTGGGCTCCACCGGGAGGGGGTATTGAAAAGGGAGAGACTTATGAGGAAGCACTTATCCGTGAAATCAAAGAAGAAACGAATATGAAAGTCCTAAGTCATAAATTCATAGGATATCAAGATATCTATGAACCAGATCGAATAGTCAGGCAGACCCGTTCTGTCTGTATTGTCGAACCATATGGACCATTTACGAAAGATCCAGATGGAGATGTCACAGAAATCAAATTGATTGACCCCGTTGATTATAGAAAGTATTTTGATTGGGGTGAAGTGGGGGAGAGGATAATGAAAAGGGCGGTGGAATTAAGGGAGGAATTGGAATAATAATATTTTATTAAAATCATGTGGCGAGAATTACTTAAAAATGGTCCTAAGTCAAATGCAACTTCTGAAGAAATTAAGGAATGGAAGGAGCGTATTCAAGTTGCTCGTATAAAAGATGAGAAAAAATTTCAAAATAAAATAAAATCTCTTGAAATGCAGTGGAGTAAAGATGAATGGTTAAATATGAAAAAAGAGCTTAATAAGCTTAGTTTAGAGCAATTAAGAAGATTATCTGATAAAGTCGGTATTACTTTCTCGAATGGTAATGATTCGGTAATTGATAGACCACAAATGTCAGCTAAAGAACAATTTATTATGGTTTTAGATGAAGTACCAAAGATAGACCTTTTGAGGAAATTTGAGATAATAAAAAATATATAGTCCGATATAGCTTTCCATGTCCCTAGAAATCCCACCCATTTTCTGCTACAATTTACCTCATAAACTCACAATTACATATGAATGAAAAATTCTTAAAGCCCTATAATGCCAAGGAAACTGAATCTGCTATTTATAAGAAATGGGAAAAAAGTGGCTATTTTAATCCTGATAATTGCAAGGAAAAGAAAGCTAAGCCTTTTACTATTATCATGCCACCGACGAATGCCAATGGCTCTCTTCATGCCGGGCATGGGCTTGTGATGACGATTCAGGATATTTTCATAAGGTATAAGAGACTTAGAGGGTTTAAAACTCTTTGGTTGCCGGGTCTTGATCATGCTGGTTTTGAAACTCAAGTGGTATATGAAAAGAAGATTGAAAAAGAGGGAAGATCTAGATTCGAAATTGAGCCGAAGAAGCTTTATGATGAAATAATGGCATTTACTCTTGAAAATTCAGAAAAGATAAAATCACAAATGAAGAGTATTGGTGCATCATGTGATTGGTCTAGATTAAAATTTACTCTTGATGAAGATATTATAAAGACTGTATATCAGACTTTTAAGAAATTATCAGATGATGATTTGCTTTATAGGGGAAAAAGGATAATAAGCTGGTGTCCGAAGCATCAAACATCTTTTTCTGATTTGGAAATAAAAGATGAGGAAAAAATCGAGCCATTTTATTATCTTAAATATGGACCATTTACCATAAGTACATCAAGACCAGAAACAAAATTTGGTGATAAATATGTCGTTATGCATCCAGATGATAAAAGATATGAGAAGTATAAACATGGAGAGAAATTCGAAGCGGAATGGATAAATAGGAAAGTCACAGCAACTGTTATAAAAGATGCAGTTATAGATATGAAATTCGGTACTGGCGTTATGACTATTACTCCTTGGCATGATCCTGTCGATTTCGAAATTGCCGAAAGACATAATCTGGAAAAGGAGCAGATAATAGATGAAAGAGGAAAACTTCTAAATATTGCCGGTGAATTTGCTGGTATGAGTATAAATAAAGCTCGTCCGCTTATCATAGAAAAATTAAAGAATAAAGGCCTGCTTGAAAAAGTAGAGGAGAATTATAAACATAATATAAAGACTTGCTATAAATGTGGCACAACTATCGAGCCTCAAATTAAGAGTCAATGGTTCATAAGAATGAAACCATTTGCAGAAAGAGCTTTAGAGAAAATTAAAAAAGGGGAAATAAAATATATTCCAGATCAATATGAAAAAATCACTATACATTGGCTTGAGAATATTATGGATTGGAATATTTCTCGCCAAATAGTCTGGGGTATTCCTATACCTGCTAAGATTTGTGATAAATGTGATACTGGTATTGTTGATCTTGAAGATAAAGAAAAGAAATGCAAGAAATGTAAAGGGGATTTAAGAAAAGATAATGATACATTCGATACATGGTTTTCTTCTGGACAATGGCCTTTTGCCACTCTTGGTTATCCCGATAAAAAAGATTTTAAGTATTTCTATCCGACAGATGTTATGGAAACGGCTGGGGATATTATATTTTTCTGGGTTTCTAGAATGATAATGCTTGGACTATATATTACTGATAAAATTCCTTTTAAGACTATATATCTGCATGGAATGGTTCTTGATGGTAAGGGTCAGAAAATGAGTAAAAGTAAAGGTAATGTTATAAATCCTCTTGACCTTACAGATAAATATGGTACAGATGCTTTTCGTATGGGAATTATAATAGGCAATACTCCCGGTACTTCTCTGGCTCTTTCTGAAGATAAAGTCAGAGCATATAGACACTTTGCAAATAAGCTTTGGAATATTGCCAGATTTGTCATCTCCTCGACTGAAGGTGAAGTCCTAGAAAAAGATTTTGAAATTCCAGATGATTTGAAGGGATTAATTACAGATATTACTTCTGATATGGAAAATTATCGTCTATATCTAGCTGGTGAGAAGCTTTATCACTATGTATGGCATACTTTCGCAGATATTATTATTGAAAATAGTAAAAAAATCCTAAAAGAGGGAAGTGAAAAAGAGAAAAAAGATCAAAAGAGATTATTATTGACGACTTTGGCAACACTTCTAAAGACTCTTCATCCTTTTATTCCTTTTGTCACTGAAGAAATATGGAGCGATATGCCTATTGAAGATAATGGTTTATTGATAGCAGAAAAATGGCCGATTTGAATGGGATGAATTTAAAAGAAAAATTTATAGTTAAAATAATACGTTTTAATCAGTTTTTAACATGGCCAATATTGTTTATTATTTTCCATGCTTTTTTCAAGATCAGTATAGAAGGTAGAGAGAATCTGGATAAACTTCAAAGTTCTTTTATTATTATAAGCAATCATATTGCATTTTATGATAGTTTTCTCTTCAGATTGATACTCGGATATTTTACACCTCATCTCCCTCTTCGTTTTATGGCCGTTACTTCTTTCAAATGGAGATTTTTGAATTTTCTTTCTAAAATAGGAATTATCGATTTCATTTACCTTATTTTCGGAGTTTTCACTGTGGTGCTGGGGCAAGGAATAGATAAGAATTTAAAAGAAGCCACAGAAATCATAAATCAAGGGGGTAATGTAGTTATGTATCCAGAAGGGGGAATCATAGTTGGTGGCAAGATCGCTCCATTTAAGAGAGGTTCAGCGGTATTGGTGAAGCGCGCAGGAGTGAAAGTTATTCCAATAACTTTTCACAAAAAGAATTATTTCTTATTTCGAAAAGAGATTTGTATAAATATAGGTGAAGTTATACACGTCTCAAGAGCTGAATCCGTAGAGAATATAACAGATATGTTTTATAGAAAGGTGGGGGAGTTGTATGGGGGATAAGAGTATATGTTTACAATTTAACCAATTATGATAGTCTAATATCAGAATTCTTCTACAGAAATGTATAATTCTCTTCAATATGAATAAAATAAATGGTGCTTTAGGTATAGATATAGGGAATGTAATTATCAATCATCGTCTTACAGATAAAGATGATAAGACTTTGCATGAAGAGCGTTACTCGACTATTCCTGCTACAGAGGGAGTATTTGACGCTGTTAAGAAATTGAATGATAAGAAGTTTCATGGAAATATCTTTTTGATTTCTAAATGCACTCCGTGGGCACAGGAAAAGATACTTGTTTGGTTGAAAGATAATGATTTTTATATAAAGACGGGTGTAAAACAGGAGAATGTTTTCTTCTGTCGAGAAAGGCATGAAAAGGACAAGATTTGTAAGGATAATAATATCACTTACTTTATTGATGATCGTCTTGAAGTCTTAAGTCATATGATTGAGACAGCACCAAATTTGTTTCTGTATCAACCGGATCAAGCCGAAATAGATGAGTATAGACAGTTTTTGCCAAAAGTTACAAGAGTCGAAAGTTGGGCAGAACTCTTAGAAATCATAAATAATAAATAATATGCATATATTAAGAACAAGATTTAAAAAAGACATCGTAACTGAATTTTTACCTCCGATGAATCCTTCAAGTAAGATCATCATTTTGTGTACAGGTATACCATCGTATCCATCTAAAAAAGAGCTAATGGAATCTTTTTCAAAGAAGGGTTACTGGGTATTTCTACCACGATATCGTGGTTCGTGGGAAAGTGATGGTAGTTTTTTGAAAGAATCACCTCATCAAGATATTATTGATATTATCGATGAATTACCAAATGGATTTAAAAATATGTGGGATGGAAAAATTTTTAGTATTAAACCAAGTAGTATATATTTATTTGGTTCTAGTTTCGGTGGCCCAGCGATGATTCTCACATCAGTAGATAAACGAGTAACGAAGGTTGTCGCTCTTTCTCCGGTTATTGATTGGGTTGAACAAGATAAAATTGAAAGTCTTGATAATTTGAAAAAATTTATTGAAAATGGCTTTGGTAATGGATACAGGATCAATTCTAATGACTGGATTAAACTAAAAACTGGTACATTTTATAATCCAGCAACATTCGAAGATAAGATTGATGGTAGTAAAATATTTATTTTTCAAAATGAAGATGATCAAACTGTACCATATGTGCCTACTGTGGAATTTTCTAAAAAGATTAATTGTA
>ERZ1292623.4369-Hain-H51-01um-R1-4369-length-11601-cov-6_pt1 | contig 11601 bp, 9 predicted proteins | sample MGYA00564398_ERZ1292623 | MGnify/ENA primary metagenome ERZ1292623 (study PRJEB36523, sample SAMEA6512633) | groundwater metagenome | collected 2019-01-07 | study: AquaDiva: Metagenomics assemblies of 32 groundwater samples | reverse complement strand
ACCGATTCCCATATATTCCGAGCCCGGGTCTGGAAAATTCATGTTCGACGGAACATGAATTATTGTGGACCATGTAGATTGCGAGTGCGAAGCATTCTATACTTAAGAGAAATTGATGAAATAAATCATGCTTAATAAAATTGATTTTGAAAATATAGTTTGGGAATTTTTGTTCACATACAGACAGTTTTTGCTCGATGGATATTTACATAATAGAGTCAATCATGCTGCATACGAAGCGAATCTAGCTACTTGGAACACTCTACTCATTAGCTTAGAAAAGGGATTCTTACTTGGTTTAGCAAGATTGCTTGAACGAGAGGATGATTTGGGGAGAACATTTAATGACGGGGAGTTAGATGGAATTTCTAAAAAAATAATAAATCTGAGACATACTATAGCTCATGCAGATCTATCAAAGATGCGCAATATGAATTCCTTTTTAAGTGAGAATGGCTTGACTGGCACTGAAGGTGTCAAAATGTTTGATGCACTTAAAAGTAGACTAATTCAATATCAGAAAAATTTTAAATTTAATATTGATATACAAAGTTTATTTACACAAAGCCAAAACAATGCGCTTAATGACCTTGATAGCTGGTTGAAATCTTTTAAAATACCGCTATGAAAAAACCCCAAACCATCTCCCAATACATCGCAGTAGCCCCCAAAGAAGCCAGAAGTAAACTGCGTGAAATGTGTAGCCCTACTCTCCCAACCCTTTGATAGCTGTTGTTATTTTTAGAAAATCTGATAAGGTTCTTCTAGAAAAAAGAAGGTCAAGACAAAGGAGAACACGAGATGCAAAAAGGCCAGTTGCTCTATAAAGTAACCAAAGAAGAGTGCTCTTGGTTGCCTAAAGATTTAGAAAGAGGAAAAGTGGTCTATAGGTATGATGACCATATTACAAGACCTGTTTCAGACCAGAATATCGCTGTTCTGAATGACCCAAAAGAGAGCGCCTTTTTTGAAGTTCCTTTTGGTGCAGTCTTATGGGAGCCGCCACTTCATGTTCAGGGAGTAAAAGCGCAGATAGCTTTTCTCCTTGAAGAATGCGGTATTCGCTGCAGTAAATGCCGCGTATGGTGGTCACAAAAGGCAATCCAGAAAAAAATACTCTGCTGGGGAAGTAATTTAGGAAACATTTTAATGATGGACCCCTACTATCTCCATCTCTGCCAAGGCCAATGCACTAATTGCGGACACTTCATGTTTGATCGAATACGTGGTACGAGTCCCGCATAATTCGGAAGCTGAAAGACCCTGCGATAACATCAAGGGGTCTTTTTACTTCAAAAGTGCTGAGTTTGATACAATATAAAATCCCCAATGAACCCCCCCCCACCGTCCCCCAACACATCATATCTACTCCTAATTATTTTAGCGTCAGTTTCATGCCGTTTTAACTGCATGGCTTCTCGTTCTAATCCCCGCTCGCACAAGCTCGAATACTCCTAAAAGGAATGCGCTGTACATGACGTCTCCCATGAACATATTACGGAAAAACGGGATGCCGAGTTCGTACGAGTATAACAGGCCGAAAATACTTTTCTCGTACCATGGTGAGAAAAGCCATACCGCACCGTTAGTAATAAAAAAGAAGAGAAGTGACGCTCCCATGACTGAAAGAAAGATGGGAAAGATTCCACCATATTTCCTACTTACCCAACTCCAACATCCGATGAGGGCAAAAGAGCCGTATACGCTCGCCATGATTCTCCAATCATAAAAACCGATAACCATATCCGACAGTAACAACGCACCGATGGGTAGAACTAGAGACCATCGTTTGCCCAGATAGATACTGCTCGCGAAAGCAATTGCGGTTATGGGTGTTGCGTTGGGGGCATGCGGGAGCAAGCGTGCCAGTACACCGAATAAAATGAGTGAGAGAGCGGCGAGAAAGATGAAGACGGTGCTTCGGTTCATAGTGTCTTAAAACGTAGATGTGCCAAAATACCACTCAATCAAATCACCATTATTGAGCTCAAACTTATCCGCGCCAATTTGAGGCATGACACCGTTAACTTTGTACTGCCAGTATTTATTATCCGTGCCATTTTTGTTCCCGTGGATGCTTTCGACTAAAATTCCGAGTCCCGAATATTCTTTCGTAGAAAGCTCTAGCTGTGGATCTTCGGCGTTAAGTGTTTGCAATATTTCAAGCACCGTCTCATTTTGAGATATTGATACTGACTTACTTCCATACAGGCCTTCAACCGTAAGAGATACGGTACCCGTCTGTGTAACTTCCTGAACTGCGGACTTTTCAGGTGGTGTAGTTTTGCTTGTATATGCAAACAGCCCTAGAGCAAAAGCAAGTATCAACAACCCGATTCCAATAATGTGCCGAGTTTGTTTTGGGTTCATAGTGTGTACTGTCTATTTACTAAAATATGACGGCGATGATTCTTTCACGCCTGCCAGAGTTGCAGTATAGCGCGCCAGTGCGTACAAGAGACTTGAAAGACGATTAAGGTATGCGCGAGTAAAAGAAGATACCTCACGTCTGGCGCGCACCTCCAAGACTCTGCGTTCAGCTCTGCGTGACACAGACCGAGCATAATCGAATAATGCTGAAAGCCCTGTGGTTCCGGGAATCACAAATGCATGCGGATTTTCAATTAGCTTTTCAATTTTCTCTATGGTGCGTTCCAATTCTTCTACGTGGACATACAAAATGGACTTCGATGACCCTGCGAGTTCCGCCTGAATAATGAAGAGGCGTTCTTGGGTGTTTTTAATTTCATGGGCTATATCAATCCCCCCTTTTTTATGCGAAGAAGAAGAACACGCACGACAGACGCCGAGCAGAGAATTAAGCTCGTCAAGAGTACCAAGCGCGTCATACACGGGACTATTTTTAGGGAACCGCTTCTTCGTGCCGAGAAGCCCTGATGTGCCATCATCCCCTTTGCGAGTGTAAAGCATATTATTGTAAAGTCGTGGCTTCGCCCGGGACTACCATGTCGATGTCACAAACGCCGCCGACGCACGCAAGTTCTTTTTTCTGTTCGGTTTCATCGGTGCGTTCATAGGTTACAAGTTTGGCGTAATCTATGCTTGGGAAACTCGCTACGAGCTCTTCATATCTTTTTTTGTCTATTGTTTCGTACGGCGCGAGACGATAGATGTGGTCAAAACGAGGCAAGAATGAAAGCCCTCCGACAATATCCCAATTTTTTTGTATCCAGTCTACAACGCCAATCCACTCATTCTCGCTGACCGAGATTGTCGCTGAAGGGTTGTGCTCTGTGTAATTGAGCTTTACTACTTTCCAATACTCAAGCTGCTCAAGAGCGGTTACATCATCCTTAAAGACCGAGCCGCTCGGTGCTTCTACAGGAAACTCCAAGACATAGGTGCTCGCATTTTCTTCTGATTGCCCGACTTCGGGGTAGTACGGAATACCTTGGTCTTTAAGCATTTTAAAGAGCGAGTCGGTCGCGGAAATGCGCACTCTGCGAATATAATACTTTGCATGACGCGGATGAATGCCCGAGGAACAGTTAAATGTTTGGGAGACAGTTCCGGAAGGTTTGATTGCCGTGACGGACATTGAGGGCTTAATGCCGAAACGTTTTGCATACGATGCGTTGGCTTTGATTGCCGTGTCACGCATGGCGCGCAGAGTTTCCGGCTTGCGCGCAACTTCGCTGTCCCATTGACCCGTCACCGATACGCCGAGCAGACGCTCTTCCTCGGAATGTTTCATCCATGCTTTTGAAATATATCCAAATTTTGTCAGCATCGATTGGTATGTCCCCAGAAGTGCGGCGAGCCGCGCCTTGCGCACGAGAGTCTCGCGCGTGTCTCCTGCGCGAGCGATAATTTCAGAAAGATTGCAGAATTGTTTTGATTGCAGAATAATTTCACCGCACGGGTTTGTCCCGATAGAGCCTTGTACAACACCATCATCACCGATAAAGCCAACTTTTTTAAAGTATGCCGCACGACGTTTTGGCAGAGTATTGCCCAGTGCTCCACGATTAAAAATACCGCGTTCGCCCGAACCGCTTTTCATGAGCGCCACCCACTCCTCCATAAGTTCCGAATTGGAAGGCTTCGTCTCATACACTGCGGAATTATTGGCAACCGAGCGATATGGTTCGGTTAGGAAAAACTGACCTTTCTTCGCGTCGCGCAACTCTGTATCATCGAGATCTGAGAGACTAATCATAGCCGTGCGCCGTACACCGCCCGACACGACACACTCGCCGATTTTACAGATGATGTCGTGGGCGTCGATGCTTCGCAACCGCCGTCCCTGCCTACGCATTACTTTCTCGCGCACAAAGGCTAAGAGTGAACGCAGGGGTTCAGGGCCCGATGCTTTGCCTCCCATCGTTTTGAGACGTGCGCCGGCAGGACGGACAAGCGAGTAATCAAATTCAATATCGTGACCGGCATACCAGGTCTTGAGTCCTAAAACAAGCGCGTCGCACCAACCTTCTTTGGAATCCGCTACGATATGCACTGCCAGTTTCTTTTTCGTTTGTTTCTGTATCTGCGGGAGCTGTTCTATATTTTGACTCTCAACCGTAAACCCGACGCCACAGCCTTGCATCGAGAGATACATTATTTCAGCAAAATCTTCGAGCTCACCGGGGGCGATAAAGGAGCAGTTGTACGTACAGGTATTGCATCGACGCGCCGGTTCTCCTGCAAATTGCATGAGCCGCATTGACGGCATGACTTCTTGCCGCACAATCGCGCTACGTAATTCTGCGTATTCTTTCTCGGCGAGCTTATCGCCCACATTTTCTTTCATGAATGCCATATAACGATTGACAGTCTCTACCCATGTCTCACGTCTTCCCTCTGCTTCAATCCAACGCGCGTATGTTCGCAAGTAGACGAATTCGCCGAGCGGGTTGCCCTCGAAGTATTTTTTGCTCTCAGCCGCGAGCGTACGCACATGCTCGGGAACATCTCCCCATCGCTCCCTCTGCCTTGTACGCTCGGCACGATAGAGGATGTATGCTTTAGCCGTTGCGGAAAATGTATGAAGCATAAGTTCCGATTCAACCAAGTCTTGCACTCCTTCAACTGTCGGAGTAAGTAGCGGTTTATTCTTTTTTCGTGCAAGTAATTTCTTTGAGACATCCTCCGCAATTTTTTCCGGCGCGCCGCTTTTAAATTCCTTGGCAGTGTGCATCGCCTTCTCCACAGCGCGAACAATTTTATTCATGTCATATGGGACTACAGAACCGTCCCGTTTGGTAATAGTGGAGAGTGCTGATGTGTGGAGAGCGATATTATTTTTCATGGCGCACGCATGTTATATTGATAATCGTCGATATATTATAATATAGATGAGTGTCTATGTGTAAGAAAAATCCGGGGGAAAAAATGCTGAAACAAAAAAGACCGTAGGGCAAGTACGCACCTACCCGCGTCCGTCCTGGTTGCCTCGCACGGTTTCAGGCGAGGAAGAGCTTTGCACTGACTGTTTTAAGGTTGTGGGAGAGCGGAGCCGCTATAAACTCGTATGTATGTTGGGAAAAGAGTCCAGTGGCATGACCTTATAACCCAACTCACGAAACGGTTAACGCTTAAGCAGCCAACCACATTCACCCACCACCTCCAGGTACTGCGCTCTTGGGTCTTCATGCGGCACAGCGACCAGAATTCATCAAACTTGGAAACGACATCATCACCGCCCAAACACAGGAGATACAAATAATGACAAAGCGGCGTAAAGCGCGGTTTAACCGATAATCTTATGCAGAAAAACTATTATGTAGCGGGAGGGGTTATCATACTTCTTCTCGGTGGTTTGTTTTTTTTCGGCTCCAGTAGCAAATCAACTGAAAATGATTCCGGAAATGCGCTGACTCCGGTGTCCTCGTTCAGTCATCCCCACGGCATAGGCGTGGATATTGCTGACGCAAAGAAAGTCTACATTGCCACGCACGAGGGTCTTTTTCTTCTCTCTGAAGATAAAGACCTGTTCAGGATAGGAAAGAACAAGGACGATTTAATGGGCTTCAGTCCGCATCCCACAGAAGCAAGCACTTTCTTCAGTAGCGGACACTCCACATATGGCGGAAATATCGGCTTTCAGAAAACAGTGAACGGAGGTATAACATGGAAGAAGATTTCGGACGGACTTGGAGGTCCTGTTGATTTTCACTCAATGACCGTAAGCCAGGCAAATCCAAACATCATATATGGTTTTTTCGGAGGCAAACTGGAGCGGAGTTTAGATGGTGGTCTTTCGTGGGAATACGTAAAAGGAGCGGTTGCTCCAATCTCACTCTCGTCTGACACAAAAAATGAGAATGTCTTGTACGCCTCAACTCAAAATGGAGTGCAGATAAGCAAAGATAAAGGAGACAGTTGGCAGAGCATGTCCTCACAACTTGCAGGAGGCGCGGTGAGTGTCTTTGTCCTTGACCCTCTCTCTACTTACGCCTTAACATTCTCCGAGAAGCTTGGTGGAATGGGCAAGAGTAGTGATGGAGGCACAACGTGGCAGAAGGTAGAGGAAACTTTCGGGGGTGAAGCGATATTCTATCTTTCGTTCAGCAAGTCGCAAGTAGGTACTATCTACGCACTGACGAATAGAAATAGTGTGTATAAAAGTATCAACAGCGGAGATAGTTGGACGAAGATACGATAAAACCATATTACGAGTAAAAAACACCCCCTCAAGGGGTGTTTTGCTTTTCTCTAATCCATCACAAACGTGACCGATTTTCCTACTAAATATGCTATCCTAATTACATATGGACATCAAAAAACACACTCATCCGGATATGTTGGAGAAATACAGCTTCTTGTGGTCAGAGGCACGATTAGTGATTGCGGCAGTTGCGCTTTTTGTCGGCGGTTTCCCACCAATTTTTCTTCTGCTTCGCATACTCCCTATCCCTGCCCTCCTTGGCACTATCGGATTATTGCTTACAGTGGCATGGATCGTATCGGGCGTAGCATCAGGCTACCTTCTCTACCGATGGATTAAGGGAGGAAAGAAGCTCTTCGGCGCACATGTGCAGTTGGACATGATTGCCTTTCTTGTTACTGTTGTCTCTGGTTTTAACCTCGGCATCACTGGCATCACAGGAAGAAATATCGGTATGTCTCTTTTGCCGCTGTATCCCGTTTTTGTCATCACCGCACTCGCCTATCTTTGGTCTGCATACCATCTCTACACCCGCTTTAATGCGTCTGGAAAGAAACTTTTCTAAGCAGTGTTTCTTGTAAAGTAAGGAAAAGTCTGTAGCATGAGGCGTATGAAAATTCTCGGTATTGAAACCACGATACCACAACCTGCAACAGGTTGGCTACGGGGCGAGAAGTGCTTTTGCCGATATTGGTTAGAATCTAAACATATTTAAAATTTTGTATGAAGATATTAGGTATAGAAACAAGTTGCGACGAGACGTCAATTGCGTTGCTTGAAGCGACAGAACCCGGACCTCGCTTCTCTGTTATCTCGCACATCACGCTTTCGCAGATAAAAATGCATGAGCAATATGGAGGCGTATTCCCCAATGTTGCCCAGCGCGAACATCAAAAAAACCTAGTCCCCCTTTTACTTGAGGTGCTTAGAGAAGCAGGAGAAAATTCTGATGGGAAAACCGCTTCGGCAGGAGATGTAAAAAAGATAGTGAATATTCTTGATAGAGAGCCCATATTGCTCGAAGCGTTTTTGCACCTGCTCTCCCATAGGCCAATTCCCCACATTGACGCTATTGCAGTCACGCACGGTCCAGGGCTCGAGCCCGCCCTCTGGACCGGGGTGAACTTCGCCAAGGCACTTTCCACTGTGTGGGGTGTTCCTGTCATTCCCGTCAATCATATGGAAGGGCATATTGTGTCGGTTCTGCTTCCTGAAAAAGGTAAGGAAGCGATGGTACCATCGGACGTGAAGTTCCCTGCCCTGGCTCTCCTTGTTTCCGGTGGACACACCGAGCTCGTACTAATGGAGAAATGGGGAGCATATAAGCGCCTGGGTGAGACCAGAGACGATGCGGTGGGTGAAGCGTTTGATAAGGTCGCGCGTATGCTCTTGCTTCCCTATCCAGGAGGTCCGCAGATTTCCCGCCTTGCGGAGGAGGAGCGAAAATTAAGTCCAAAGGTAAAGAAAACATTTACATTCCCCCGCCCCATGATGCACTCAAAGGATTACGACTTTTCATTTGCAGGACTTAAAACCGCGGTACTCTATACAATCAAAAAACTTCCCGAAGTGACCGAGCAAATACGCAGAGAAATTACTCGAGAATTTGAAGATTCGGTCGTTGAAGTGCTTGTGTCTAAAACAGCACGTGCGATAGAGGAATTCGAGCCTCGCACGCTTATCATAGGAGGAGGAGTAAGCGCCAATACACATTTAAGAAAAGAGTGCGTGGCATTAAAGAGTAAGTTCCCGGAGCTTGAGGTTTTTATCCCCACATTGGGTGCCTCGGGCGATAATGCGGCAATGATAGCGATTGCGGGATATCTGGACAGCAATGCCCGCAAAAATAAAGTGAGTCTTGGAAGTATAAAAGCTCAAGGAAACTTAAGACTCTAAAACAAAAAAGCCCCCGCTTTAGGCGGGGGCTTTTTTGTTTCTGTGTATTCTTATTTCTCTTTTAGAGCGAGCAAGCTTTATTTTTTTAGTTTCGAGTCAATGCTTGAAGGGGGAAGGTTAATAATTTTTATAGTTGGCTTTACAGGGTCCGCTACTTTGCTCACAGGACTCACGGGCTTGCGAGATGCTCGCAAGAAGAGAGTGGCAAGGATAGCTACGATAAGAAGAAGCGGAAGGATAAGGAAGAAAATTCTTAAGTAAGCAACAGCTACAACTGTAGCAAGTACGCCCGCAATTGAATATAAGACTTTTCTAGACTGCACTTTCTCCGATGGCCAACTCTTGGTGTCGTGACTGCCAACTATGAGAGACGCAATCATGTAGATAACAACGAGAATGAATGCAAGAAGGAAGAGATAGAAGAGACCTTCAGAGAAACTGCCCGGCAAGCTAAATAGTGCCGTAGCAAGGTTTGAGAGGAACGGACGAGCAAGAGCGTCTGAAGTAAGAGCAACAGGAGAGGTTTTCTCTGCAGAGCCGACGGTAGTCTGGTCGATAACTCCTCCTTCAACTTCGGAAGGATTAACGTTTCCGAATGGGACGTTTCCATCAGAAGCTTCAGCAGAATTAATCACTCCAGCCTGATTTAATGCAGTAAGAAATGCATTGAAGGAATCGATTTCACCCTGTTCAGTAGTCGTTACCGGAAACGCTGCGGCACAATAGATCTCATTAACCTTTTTCTTGGTCAAAATGTAGACGTAGCCAGTAGGGAGAGTGTGTCCCCATGGGGTCAAAATGTCCCCTGCGTATTTACTCTGGAAGAGAGATACTGCGTCAAAGGTAGCACCATCAAAGATACCATTCACTTCAAGAGTTGCTCCTTCAAACTGGTTGAGGAACACCTGAAGTTTGCGCACTTCAATAGGATTGTTGTCGGCGCCAAGTTTCAAGAAATCAAAGAGATAGTAACAGCTTTCACCCGCGGTAGAAACACCGAGCGTAGTAGGAGTTGGAAATACTATCGGGGTAATCGGACCGTTACCACCACCACCGCCACCGCCACCGCCCTGGCCGCCGGTGCTTTCAACAATAACCGTACGTGTTACTTGGTCTCCCGCAAGACCGTCGGAGTCAGTGACATTGTAGGTCAATGTGTAAGAGCCCGGTGTTGCGGTATCAACGCTTCCACCAGAAACAATGTTGAGAGTAATATTTCCGTCTTCATCATCAAGCGCTGTTGCACCGGGGTCGGTAAATGAAGTTCCGACAGTAATAGTAATCGGATTGCTTCCTACGAGCGTGATGACAGGCTTGCTGTTCTCGCTTGTACCATTTGGGTCGTATGAAGTCGCATTGCTTGGATTGCCATCAGTGTGACATGCGGGGTCTGCGGAGTCGGTCTTTGAATCAGTGTCATTGTCCTGTGAGTCTGAACAGACAGGGCTTACAACCGCATCGCTCCATTTGTTAAGCACGACAAGTGTGCGAGATGTTCGGTCAGCGGTCAATACAATGTTTCCATCGGTATTGATATCGCGTCCTGCGTCGTCAGTTGTCGTTGCGGTGAAGAGCGCATCGTCGTATGGGAAGAAATCAAAGACATTATTAACCGGAACGGACTTCTGGTCATTGTATTTTGTAGTTGTCGCCCACTGTACTCCTGAAACTTGTTCCTCTCCGTAGTAATAAGAACCGAGAATGAGATTTGAGAATGTCACACATTCCGCATCATCAACCGTTGAAGAGATTATTTTCGTATTCGGGGTAAAGTTTGTAGGATTCCACACGATGTTCTGGATTGTTGAATTTGTGAAATTGGTTGTCGTAGCGAATATAAGACTGAAGAGCCCGCCTGGAAGACCAGTCGCGTTTGTAGCGACCGCGTTGTTCTGATTGACAATTACTTTACAAATACGGATAGAGCCCGGGTTGGTCGGAGGGACAACATTGACCGCACGGGTTACCTGGTCTCCCGCAAGACCGTCGGAGTCAGTGACATTGTAGGTAAGCGTGTACGCTCCTACAATAGATGTATTGACTGCGCCACCAGAAACAATGTTGGGAGTGATATTTCCATCTTCATCATCTTGTGCAGTTGCACCAGGATTAGAGAAAACGTCTCCGGTAGTCAGGTTTAAAGGATTTGCGCCTATGAGCGTAATGACAGGCTTGCTGTTCTCGCTTAGGGCATTCGGAGTATAAGAACCAGGGTTATTAGGATTTCCGTCGCTGTGGCAAGCAGGGTCAGCGCTGTCGATTTTGCCATCCTGGTCATTGTCTACTGTGTCAGAACATACCGGTGCCTGGAGCGTAGGAACGTTGAGAGCGACACAGTAATAGGTATTGTCGAGGACAGGACTATTAATGAAATCGTAGTTGTCGTAATTGAGAACGTCTTGATAGCACCACATTTCAGCGCTTACATCGCTTCCCGGTGCATCTTGAGGGGTAAAGGTGAAAGGAATGTATCCAGTCTGGAGCACTTCGCGAACCCAAATCTTTGAAGTGTTCTGCAAATCAAAGATGTCTATCGTTGCAATGCCTGAAATGTTGGTAGGACCGAATGTCGTCCATCCGTTTCCCGCTTCACCGAGGAATGTGCTTCCCGGGTCAGTCACTTGAGAATATCCCCACTGGAATTTCCATCCAGGTTCAGAACGGCAGTCAGGATGTGTGTTCAAAAAGTCGGTTGCGGTAGTTCCCGTAATGTCAGGACCAGAGCTCCAGTTAGGAAGGTCGGATTCATTGTCACAGATAATTTTTGTCGCAACGATAGTTGTCTTGGGTGTCGGAGGGAGAGCTTTCTTATCAAATACGGCACAGACAGGAATAACGCTGTTTGGACTTGAGTTGTCAGGGTATGCGTCGTGAACTGCGAGAGCTGTATCAACAGCGCCTGAAAGAATTGCGTCGGAAACAGTAAGAGTTGAAGTTGCGGCAATGACATTGTCGGCAAGGTCGGGAGTTTCGTCCGTCACAAGAATGCTCGTACTGCCATTCTTGAGGTTAAGGTACCAAGACTCTTTCGGCTGACTTACGTTTATGCGATTGGCATATGCGTCAAAAGCGACAAG
>ERZ1292623.4367-Hain-H51-01um-R1-4367-length-11601-cov-8_pt1 | contig 11601 bp, 9 predicted proteins | sample MGYA00564398_ERZ1292623 | MGnify/ENA primary metagenome ERZ1292623 (study PRJEB36523, sample SAMEA6512633) | groundwater metagenome | collected 2019-01-07 | study: AquaDiva: Metagenomics assemblies of 32 groundwater samples | reverse complement strand
ACTGCGACGGGGATTCTATATGGTTGCGCTGGGGCAGGTGCAAACCCCGTCGTGGCTGTGACGACAGACACTGATACCTACTCGCATAGCTACACGTTTGGCTGCAATCAGAATGTGGCAACGACGACCGATTATCTCAACGTGGGGGATCTGACGACTTCTTGCGCTGCTGCAGAGCAAATCGGCTCCCCCAATTCGGTGTTGCTGGTCACAAAGCCTCAGACGCTCCGCAATCTCTACTGCGAGCGCCTGAACGCCCCGAGTAGCTCGACCGAGCGCTTTACGGTTCGGGTTGCAGGGGCGGGCACCTCGATTACCTGTGATGTGGCAAACGCAGCCAAGACCTGTAACGACACGACCAATACGGCAACGATCACGGCTGGCCAAAAGCTGGCCATCGAGCGTAAGGACCAGGTCGGGACCCCAGCAGACTCTCAGCTGATTTGCTCAGTCCAGGGCGACTTCCAGGCTGCTCTGGTGCCAGTACCCCCCGTAACAGACGTGACGGCCCCATCGGTGACAGCATGTACAGCGGTGGCTGTGGCGTCAACGACAGCCAGTATACGCTGCACAGTCACAGATGCGGTTTCCACGATTTTCACGACGAAGGTCCGGTATGGTACGGCTGACGGTGGCCCCTATGGTTCTACGAGCGCTGAAGTCAACTGTGTCACACCCTGTACCGTCAATCTGACAGGACTCACGTCAGCAACAACCTACTACGGTCTGTTCGATGCGACAGACGCGGCGGTGAATACCGGCACAAGTGCCCAGGTATCCTTAACCACGACAGCGGCCACGGACTTCTACATCGCGACCACCGGGGCTGATACTAATGCAGGGACCTCGGTGGCCCCGTGGAAGACTTTTGCGGTTGCACTCCAGCGTCTCACTGCAGGTAAGCGTCTGCTCGTGAAGAATGGGACCTATGACAATGCGAACGGAGCAGGGTTTCCTAACATTAACTGCTCCGCGGGCTATGTCACAGGGACCGCTGGAAATGTCATTACGGTCGAGGCAGAAAATGAGCGGCAGGCATTTATTTCGAATAATGGCTCAGCCGCTCTAAACACATTTGTCATTCAGAACTGTAACTACTGGAGAGTGAAGGGACTACGAATCGAGAATGCTGACTCGGATAATGGGACGATTAGCGACGGGCACGTCATGGTCCTGAAGAACAGCAATAATCTCACGATTGACCGCAACCTGCTGCAGAAGAACAATCGCTACCGGAACTCACACTTGATTTCAGCGGAGACGGTCAAAGATTCTCTCTTCGAAGAGAACGAGTTTTATAACTTCCACCGCCATGCAATCAAGCTCGGGGGCACTTACAGCGCTGTCAGTTCTGGAAACACGCTCCGCCGCAATTATTGCCACTCTCGCGGGTATGCAGATTTAGCCGGGGCAACGACCACGGCTCCCCCGTATAAATCGATACAAAACCCCGGTGGGGACAACTGCATCTCACTGTATCCGGGCAAGACCAACATAGTCGAGAACAACATTACCGAAGACAGCTATACTGGTATTCATGTGCTTGCGAGTGGACCAGCAACGAATAATACGCTCTACGGGAATATCTCGCTCAACGAGGGCTTTGGGCTGCTCTTCACGCCGAAAGCGGGCGACCCTGACTCGGCTCTCACCGAGGGGAACACGGCAGTCAACCAGGTCGCTGTGAAAGTGGGCACCAGCAACTATAATGGACCCAGGATCGAATCCAGCAATGCCAAAGGCTCTCGCTGTGATAACTGCACGGTCAAGAGCAGCACAGTGGGGGCCTTCCGGGCAACCCAGGACACGAGTTCGGGCTTTCCTTTATGCGGAGCAAGTTGTACATTCTATGCAGATAACAGCTTGGCATTCAGCAACACAGGGACAGGGTTTTTTGTAGACTCGGGATTGATGTCCGCCTGGACGCTCAATTATACAGCCAGCTTCGGCAACGGAACGAACTGGAGCCCGGCGGCGACCGATCCGAATATCACCAACGAGGTCACTGCCGACCCGCTGATGGGTTCGTGCCTGGTTCGTATCCCCACCACGGCAACCCCGCTCAAAGGGACCGGACTTGCTGGGGCGGATATTGGGGCAAACGTGCTCTACAAATATGTGGCCGGTGTGCTTGGTAGTAATCCCCTGTGGAATGCGGCAGATAGCTACAAGCCTTATAACTGTGGGACCGTGGTGACTGGCGTAAACTCAGACACAGCGACGTCCTGTAGTGGCCTTCCTACCAGGCTAAATGTTGGGGTTGCCAATGGATGCGCGCTGCCATATTAAGCTGGGATGCAATAGTGATCGCAAAACGGCTGGTATTCATCATTGGTTGGGTCATATTGACGCTGGCTTGGGGTATTGAGGCTGCGGCCCCGGTGACTGGACAGGTCCTTGTCTTTGATAGCACGATCCCTGGTAAAGTTGCAGCAGAGGATCTCGTTGTCACGCAAGAACTAGCCGTGCAAACGCTTGCTGCAGGTGATACGATTACTATCGGGACGGCAGATCGCAAGTCGGTTCGGGTGAAAGGTGTAATCGGGAGTGGTGGGGCAGTCACGCTGACGAGTAATCCGCAAATTGCAGCAGGAACGAATGGCCAGATTATTGAACTCTACGGAACCAGTGCAGCAGATACAGTGACCCTCGTAGCAGGTGCTGGCTTACTACTCTGTGGAGAGGACGCTTTTGTCATACTCTCGACGCACGTAGGCGCATCCTTTCAGTACGATGCAACGGCGACGGTCTGGGAACAGCGGGGCTGCCGCGCGACACAAGGTATGGATGGCACAACGACGCTCGAACAAGCGCGTTTGGCTGGAAATGTTGTGCTTGGTGCTATAAGCGAGGCAACGGCATTCCCGATTTTACAAGGCGCAGCAGGAGAGACCTGCCGCACGTGGATGGCATCTGGTGGGAAGGTGACGCAGTGCCGTGATGCGGCTGGGAACCCGATGAACTTCGGGACACAACTCGCGACGAGTCGTGAGTGGGCTTTGGTGAATAACGCTGGATCGACTATCTTTCGCGTGCAAGAAGCTGGTGGCGTCCAGCTCTACGATCACTCACTGGCCTGTAGCGCCGCGAACGCTGGTACGAAGCGCTATCGTGTGGGTGCAGCGAACGTTGCTGATATGGAAATGATCTGCACCAAGCTTCCAGATGATGCGTATTATTGGGTAGGTCCGCCAGAAGAGCGCCATACGACCACGGGGGCAACTGACGCCTGTGAAGCGACCCCAGCTGATGACTTCTTTGCGGGGCCTGCAAGCTCTGCGACCGAGGCACTTGTGCAGACTCAAAGCCGTGCAGGGTATTACACGAGGCTACGCTCGCGAACCCAGGCGAGTATCCCTACAGGCCAGACGATGACTGTAACGCTGCGTAAGGCCGGGGTGAATACGGCCCTGACGTGCAGCCAGAGTAACGCACAGACGTGCTCAGGGAATCAAGTCGTCTCGTTCGCGGATGGGGACCTCTGGAATATGCTGGAATCGTGTACGACAGGCGGCGCCGCCACGAAGCTCACGGTGATTCTGCTATTTTACCCAAGCTAAGCAAGAGGATATATCATATGAAAGCAGCCATTCGTCTATGCCTTTTCGTTGTGACTCTTTTGACGCTCCCATCGCTCGTAAGCGCCGCTACCTACTACGCACGCACGGGTGGAAACGATGTAAATACATGCACGCAAGCGCAAACGGATAACGACGCGAACGCGAAAGCCTCGGTCAAGTCGGTTATCTTATGCGCGACTGGTGGTGATACCGTCTACATACATACGGGCACGTACACGCAGACAGGCACCTCCGTAAATGTATGGCCCACAGGCGGGACGGCGGGAAACCGGATTTTGATTTCCGCCTTCACGGGGGAGACGGTCACGATTACGTGTGACATCGCAACATTTACAGTCGCGTCGAATTGTTTAGATTTTGCCGGTGATGCGGAATCCTATATTACGATTCAAAACTTCATCCTCGACGCCGGGGGTGGACCAAATCCCCCATCAACGACTCTGGCTCGTGCGGTAGTAAAAGCACAGTATATTGGAACGGACAAGGCAAACCAAGCTCATGATATTTGGGTGATCGGAAACGAAATTAGGAACGGGTTGCAAGGTGTCCTTGGGGGGAGCGAAGCTTCAGAACACCAAGGCTGGTTAATTAAAAACAATTGGGTTCACCACAACGGAAACGGAGAGAGTAATCAGACTCATAATGTTTATATCAGAGGGCAGAATAATACTGTGGAGTATAATAAGGTTGAGAATGGTGGCGCCAGTGGTATTCATGTATGGCTTACTTCTGGCTCTGTAAGTAATAACGCTAACACGATTGTTCGTTATAACACATTGACGCTGAACCAGAATCTTCCATCGGGGAGCACACCCACGATTACCGTTGGCCAGTCAGCGTCAGCAAAGATTTATGGAAATACAATCTGGAATAGCGATGACGTAGCCTCTCCTGCAATCAGGTGTTTCGGATCGACTCAGAATTGTGAGATTTGGAACAACTCGATTCACCATGTACGACCCAATGCAATTGAAGTTTCGGCCGGAGCGACAGGGGCTATCATTCGTAATAACATCCTGCTCGGATGGACTTCTGCGGCAATCTTGGACAACGGGACAGGAACGATCCAGTCGAACAATCTTACCACGGACCCAGGCGTTGTGAACGCGGTCGGTGGTGATTTTACACTACTCTCAACGGCTTCGGCAGCCATCAACTCTGGTCTTGTGAACGCGACGTATTGTGCTGAGCCAACCGGGTTGACGTGTGATATTGGTGCCCATCAGACCTTTGGTACGTTGCTTGGCACCTGTAGCGCAAACAGCTTTTTCGTAACGCTGCCGCATAAGTTTCTCCCAGTGTCTCCCAGCACGGGCATCACTGGTTGGGCTGGCGCAGAGGTCGCAGCAGGGGCGCGCACGATTACAGCAGTGACCCGTTCAACAGATACACAGTACACGCTGACGATTAGCGGGGCGGCCATCACAGCGGGGCAGTCTTGTACTGTGGATTATGCGCCTGGGAATGTTGTTGCATGTGAGCAGATTGGTCGAGGGAATGGTGCTGCGTGTACGGGCAAGCAGCAGCCTCTATTTACGCGAACGGACTTGACGCTCACAAATACAACAGGCGGGACTAGTCCAACGTATACACAGGGAGTGACACGCTTTCAGTTGCATAATGACTCGATCCCTGCTTCAACGACTGATGCGAAGTGGCTGTTTGCCGAGAATGCCGATATTACGCTAACTGCCGGTTCCACGGTGCGTGTCTATGTGGGGACTCGTGTCACTGTGGCAAATGCGGCAAATCAAGAGTACCGCGTCCAGATCCGTAAGAATGCTGGTTCATGGGTGGACTTGACCGATACATGCGGGGATGCTTGCTTAGAGACAGATACCGTCGTCGTCAACTTAGCGGCACTTGGCGATGTCTTGTCGCTTGGCGGAAGCACATACTGTTGTGGCTCATATAGTGAAAGCCCGCTCGCCACGTCTCCGGTGCACACCGTTCTCAGTGGGCAGCAGCTTAATCGTGGAGTCGTCCTCAAGCTCTCGTCAGCACTTGTCGCAAATGACACGATTGATGTTCGTATTCAACCCCAAGACGGGGTAACAGTGACGTTAACACAAATACCAACTATCACAATTGGTTCGGTAACGGCGTGGACACGATAGGATCAAATATATTGGACGAGTATGTGGCTGGGGTGCTCGGGACCGACCCCCTGTGGAATGCGGCAGATAGCTACAAGCCTTATAACTGTGGGACCGTGGTGACTGGGGTCAACTCAGACACGCTTACTTCCTGCACAGGGGTGCAGGTCAGATTAAATGTGGGAGCGGCAAACGGCTGTGCTCTGCCGTATTAATGAGAGACTTGTTGATGCGTGAACTGCGAAAACTCTTCCTGGTTGGATGTATGTGTGGTCGAGCGGCATTGATCGTTGCGCTGTTGATAGTATGGCACGGCCAGACGTTGGCTGCCACACAAACGATCAATACGATTACGAGTATCCGCACGAGTTCCGGCCCGGAGAACCTGGAAACCTTCCTGGCGAATGAGGATGCCCAACGCTTCGCCCACGGTTTTCGGAGTTTTGTCGTCAGTGGAGGGACGGGATCAACGGCAGGAAGCCTGACGCACACCATTAGCGCGCTCATTGCGTATCCCGCAGGCTATTACGTTTCCGTCCCTTCCACCACGCATGCGTATACAGGTGGCACCCGGACGTTTGTCTATGCCCATAAAGACGATACGACCACGATCACCGACTCAGATTGTACGGTTACCCGATCGGGGCATCTCGTCTTTGTTGAATGTGACGTAGGCGCCAGCACACCGACGCAACCAGCCAATACGGTGACCTTGATGACGGTCGATACCAGCGCGGGGGCGATTACTGCCGTCACGGATACGCGGGTCACGTCGCCGGTTGATGTCGGCACGCTGTCTTTTCCAGGCTATACCTACGGGGCATTACCCGCCTCCTGTTCGGATGGGCAAACGGTCCGGGTGACGGACGGCATTCGTGGCTTGTGGCGCTGCCGCAGCAATGTCTGGTTCCGGCTGGAAGGGCTCACCATTAACGTCCAGGAGTTTGGTGCCCGAGGCAATGGGACCACGGATGATACGAGCGCGATTAATGCCGCCATTGCCGCGGCTACCGTCTCCAGCGACGATGGCATTAACCAGAGCCCAGGGAGCGGGGCCACGATTTACTTCCCGGCGGGGATCTATCGCGTCACCGCGTCCATCACCGGCCGTGCCTATTTGACCTATCGCGGCGATGGTTGGCGCAATACGGTCATTCGCATGGATACGAGTGTGGCTGGGAATGTCCCGGTGGTGAGCTGTACGGACTGCCGTTGGAGTGAATGGTATGGCTTGTCAGTAGAGACCACGGCGGTGGCGATTGGCACCAGCCAGGATTGTTTTCAATTCACACGCACAAGCACCTTTGGCAATAAAATCAGGATGGCACATATTGCCACGTTCCGGTGTTATAACAGCATCAATATCAGTGGCGATGCGACAAATATCAGTGTGACGGATCTCTATTTGCGAAGCCCAACGAATCATGGATTCTTCATTTCCTCTGGGTCTACTAGTGGACGATTTGAGACGATGTATATTACTGGCTCTGGCGGGAGAGGGTTTTCTGGAGAAGGGATGAATATGAGTGTCATCAACAATATCGTGACAGAATTGACCCAAGGGGATGGGATGCGGATTGCTGGTGATAATCTCCATTTGGGGGGAATCTATTTAGGTGACAGTGCGGCGATTGCCAATGGTAGTGTCCCATTCTTTTGTTATCAATGCTCAAATGTGCTGGTTGATGGCATGTTTATCAACCAAGGGTCCACCGGGGCTTCGTCGGCCATCATGCTGGATGGCACGAATAATGTGCAAATCCGTGGATTGACGCGGCAAGGGTCTTGTAGTCGGTATCTGGTCGAATGGCAGAATTCCGGGAATGAATTACCCCAACTCCTCCAGGTTGGCAACCACATTGGCCCGATAACTCAGTCGAATTCTTGTACGTTGGGAGAGACAAACGACCGGACCTATGTGGCGTTCCGTGGCATTGCCGGAGTGGCTGAGGGGTACACTGGGAATAGTATCACCTTTCCGTTTTACCGGGAACAAGTGCATGCGGATCACTGGGCGTGGCGGACCATCAATACGCCAGCCATGAGCACCCAGGCCGTCACTGGTTATCCACGACCAGATGCACAAGAGCGCTGGGGCTTTCGCCGTGAATTTCCTGCCGTTGGCAATGCCAGCCCGCAAAATGGATCTGGGCCACGCTATGGCTTCTATAGCTTTAATACCGATGGGTTTCTCGGGGTGTTGCCCGCAACCGAGACCGTCAGCACAGCGCTCGTGACAGGAGACTCTTCGACGTTCAGCGGGGGCTCTATCGGCAGTTGGACCATCCAAAATGGCGCGGCCTGTACGGCGTTGTCGGACAACGCCGTGGCTGCGCACGAAGACACGCGATATCTCCTCCTCCGTTGCACCGGCACAGGGTCGGCGAGTGAAACATTCGGGGGGGTGCGCCTCAATGTGGCCGGGCTGACGGCTGGGAAACTCTATCGACTCACTTGGTATCAGCAACCTGACTCAGGGGCGATGAGCGGCGAGGTGAATGCCGTCATCTTTGATTCGGCCGATGCCACCACCTTGGCCACAGGGGCGCGTGGCGCGGCCACGACCAATGTTTGGGAAGCACGCCATCTGTATGCCCAAGCCACAGATGGCGGGCTCGTGCTGCGATTTTATATCCGCGATTCCGTGGCAGGAGTCATTGGGTTGCGCATTGATACGATTGAGTTGCGGGAGGTAACCAGCGCTGGGTCGCTCACGCTTTCAGGGGGGAGGAAAGCAAACACCACAGCGGGGCAACACGGCGGGGCCTATATCACCGTGTACGGCGATGACCATGCGAGCAATGCTGGACAGCTCCTGCTGGCATCGCGGACGGGCGTCTTGCTGCCGAGCAGCACGTTCGCCAGCCTGGGCACACCCGGCGACGGAACGTTTTTCTACTGTTCGGACTGTACGGTAGCGAACCCGTGCGCGGGTGGTGGGACTGGGGCGCTGGCAAAGCGCCTGAACGGATCATGGCGGTGTAACTGATGACGTATGGTGATCTGCTGGATACGGTGCTGGTGCGGGCCAAACGCCTCAACTTGGGCGAGACCGTGGTGAACGAATTGGAAGCGGCCATGTACGATACGCTGGTCTGGCTGGCGGGGATCTATGACCTCGATTGCTTCATCAAACTCAACGATGCGATCTTTCTGACCTCGACCAGTTTGGAGACTTATCCGTTGCCCAGCGACTTCGGACGCCTCTTGCACCCCGTGAAGCCGAATGCCAGCAATGAGCCCTTCAGCGGCCTCTATGCCTACGATGGGACGAGCCTACTCCCATTGAGCTACCGGCATCCGCTGGAGTGGAACGATTTCGACCGCACCACGACGGGGGCACCCAGCCGCTTCACGATCATGGGTCGCACGCTGTATCTGAATCCCCCGCCGGATGCTAATGGGACGAATGCCTACCGGGGGCGGGGGCAGTACATCGCGGCGGTGGAGCGCTTCGAGCTCGACGATGAGGTGCTGCTGGACCATCCGCACGTGCTGGTGAGCGAGACGCTTTTCCGGTTGGCAGGGGATACGCCGGAGATGCCGGCGAACACGCTGACGCTCCTGGCGCGCGAGGCCACGCAGGACCTTACCGCCCTGGTGAATGACCAGGCGCGCACCAGGCAAGAATACTACCGCCGGTCCCAGGTCGGGGCCGGGAGACGCTAAGGGAGGAGTACGATGGGAAGCCGATATGCCGGCACGGGTGCGCAGAACATTGCGAGCCCCACCGATACCGTTTGCACCCTTACCGCTGAGACGACCACACGCGGTTGGGTCTATTTCTTCTGTCTCAGTAGCGCGGGCACCCCAGCGGATAACGCCATCGAGTGGATCGTCCAGCGCTGCACCGCCGTGGGTACCGCGACTGCCGTGGCCGCTGCGCTGCTGGATGGAGCGGAAGCCGCTGAACTCTGCGACTTTGACGAGAATCATACGGTCGAGCCCACGTATACCGCGGCGACTGAGGTGTTCGATAACGCGGTGAACCAAAGAATGACAATGCAGTTTAACGCCAATCCAGATGGGGAGTTTGTGCTCCCAGCCACAGCTGCGACGGGATTCGGCTGGCAGCCTGTCCATGCCTCGGCGACGGTCACGACGGAAGTAACGGTCCACTGGTACGAGTGATCGGTGTGTGGAGTCGCCTCCATGCCGTCAGACGGGCTTTGTTTTGTATGTCGAGCGCCGGTAACCCCCAACGACATGGGCAATCGCTCTGTCGAGTTTGTCGGGGATGCGCAGTTCGAGGCTGGGCGCTATGCGGCACACATCGAGTGTTGTACCGGGTTGCGACACATGTGGCTCACGCGGGGAGCCGATGGCAGCTTGGTGCCGCTGACGCCAAAGAATGCACCTCCGCGGCCATCGTGGTATCTTAGACTGGTGGCGCGGTTCTTTGCCTGGGGTGCGAGGACCTTTCAGCCCCCACGGAGGTTTGAGTAGTGGGCTGGCTCAGTGGCGGCACGATGCTCGTTCTGCCGAAGTGGACGGCGCGGAGAGCCTCGGCGTATGTGCGGGGGGACTTACCAGAAAAAGACGCTGCATTGGAGAGAGATTGTGCTCAATGCAAGCATTGCCAGTTCTCGTGGTACGTCCAGCCTGGCAGCGGGGCGAAGCGTGGCTGGTGTTACACGTGTGGCGGGCCGACGTGTGGCAAGCCCCGCTGTGAGCAGCATTGTGGCGGCCAACTACATTTCATGCGCGAGATCGAGCGCATGGAAGCGAAAGGCCGTTGGTTTGAAAGCTTGGGGATTGGGAGGAGATAGGCATGGGTGCACCCTGTTTAGTCTGTAAACGAGAGATTCGGGCCAGTCTGGATGGGCGGCTCGGGGAAGAGACCACCTCCATTATGTTCGCGGGTGATGCAACCTATGAGACTGGCCGGTACAACATCCATGAGACATGTATGCGTCCGGAATTCAGCAAGCAGTACCTCACGATGAGCCAGCTCGAAGGCAAAGAGCCGATTCTCCCCATGGTCGTTCGGTAACCGAGTATGCCAGATATCGATCGAAGTTTCTCGTCGATGTTATCCCAGCAGACGTGGCCGGTTCGCCGCAAGGTGTCTCTGATTCATGTCGACCTGAACCTGAATCTGACCGATGCCATGTTCACCGCGTTGCCTCCCATGGTCTGGTCTGCTTGGTCGCAGGCCCCACCGTCGCGGCGGGCGCTATGGCGACCAAGGCTCTGGCGCTTTCGGGGACAGAACATCTCTCCCGATGTCCTCTTGGGTGGACTGGCCGAGACGATTACCGTGGATAAATGGGCGGATACCCGCAACGCTGGCATCTCGGCGCACTGGCGGGATCGATGGGCGTGGCGGAACAAGAGCCGAGCCTCCGACTTCGTGCAGGAGCCCGCAAATATTCGTGTGCTCACGCTGGAGTGGTTACCCTTGATTGCCCCGCAGCATATCCGGGCTCGCGCGCGCATCGCGGCGTGGAAGAGTTATTTGGGCATGTACTCCGCGCAGCAGCAGTTCGTGCAGACCGATACGCAAGCAACCACCGCCCATGCTGGTACAGAGTTTCGCTTTACCGGCGGCCGACGGGAGGCGTCCTAATGCCCAACATTGATCGACTGGGATTGACGGGAGAACTGCTCAGTTCTGGTTTACGTGTGCCGCCGATGGAGTACGATTTGTTCCGCACTGTGGACGAGACCAACAGCCATGTGATCGAGCTCGCTGATGGCGCAACGGATGTGGCGATTACCGTAAATATCGACACCCTGCAGACGCTGAAGGTTATTGCCAAAGGAACGGTTAGCATCAGGCCAGCTGGTGCAGGGACAACCTCCTTTACCCTCGTTGGCACCGTAACAGACCCTGCGGTGTTTGTGCTCTGGCGGATCAGTACGACAAGCCTCCCCGTGATGAGTAATGCCTCGGGGGCGACCGTCATCGTGGAGGTCCAGGC
>ERZ1292623.4365-Hain-H51-01um-R1-4365-length-11609-cov-7_pt1 | contig 11609 bp, 10 predicted proteins | sample MGYA00564398_ERZ1292623 | MGnify/ENA primary metagenome ERZ1292623 (study PRJEB36523, sample SAMEA6512633) | groundwater metagenome | collected 2019-01-07 | study: AquaDiva: Metagenomics assemblies of 32 groundwater samples | reverse complement strand
ATCTCTAATCTTCTCGCCTTGATGTTTCTCTTGATTTAATCTTTCTGCTAAATCTTCAAAATCTCTTCTATATTCAGGCATTTGAGAATAAGCATAGGCAAGAGAAATTTCATCTTCCGACCAAGGAGTAATTCCTCTAGATAGATGACTCAGTCTTAAGTTATGTTGTCTATTTTCAGCAGAAAGACTATGAATTCCTAATCTATCAACTAAAGCCTTGGGACCAGATATTCTTCCTCCAATTTTACCATTAATCGATCTTTCATCTCTTGTCTGAGAATGAATTCCAGACTTATTCGCATAAACTTTATTTCCAGTTCGGGACCGGTGCTCTCTTTCTAATATTTCAAGCTCGTCTTTCGGTATAGCTCCCTCATAGGCATTTATTTCACCATATTTCTCATACCCATAAAGAACTTTTCTTATAGCACTAACAACAATTGCTTTATAAGGAATATTTGAAAATAATCTCTCTGCTATTTCAGGCTGAGAGACACCAGCCCTGTAAAGTGTGGCTATTTCTTCTGCTTGAGACCTCATCTGGACACTAAGCCTCAAAGAGAGCATAAGCCCCAAATATTGATTATCATTTTTCATTACCCTATGAAAATCTCAGAATATTTCTTTTTAAGCTTTACTTAAATCTCACTATCCCCTAAATCTATACATAACCATCTTCTCAATCATCCATTTAAAAAATGCAGGAATTAATCCAGTTAAAACAAATCCTTTGTATTCAATTATGCCCGAATATTTCCCAAGAGAAATAACCATTAATCTTTTCTTAGAAACATATTTCTTCATCTCATTTTCATGAAGCAAAGCAAGTACATTATTAGCCACAATTTTACCATGATTTTCAGCGTTTTGAGCGGTCTTTTCTTCCTTAACAGCAGAGACATCTCCAGCAACAAAAACATTCTTCAACCCTGAAATTTGCAGATATTCGTTAACAATTATTCCTTTAGAAACAAATTTACTCATTTTCTTAGTCATAAACTCAACATTAGGCTTTATTCCAACTGTAAAAAATACAGAGTCATAATCATATTTTGTGCCAGATTCTCCAATAATATTTTTACCAATATTTTCAATTATCTTCTCGTTAAATATTATTTTAACTCCGTGCCTGTTAAGAAAATATTCAGCACATCGGCTAGATTTAATATCATTTCTCTCAATAAGTCTAGAACCCGAGTGTATTAAAATTATTTTCTTTTCAGAGTAATGTGTAGCCAACTCTGCAGACAATTCAACACCAACAAGCCCACCGCCAACAACAACAATTTTTTCAGATTTCTGTATTTTTTCATGAGCTTCAAGTAAATGTTTAACGCGAGTTGCAAAAAAAACGTCTTCTTCTTTAATAGGCGAGTTATAATGACTTCCAGAAGCTATAATTAAATAATCATATTTTATTTTATTTCCATTAGCAAGAATAACTTTATTTTTATCAACACTCTTTACATGTCCAACAACAACTTTAGAATTTGGTAAATATTGAGCATGTTTTACATGTAATTTCCTGTAGTGTTTAGGTTCTACAAGCGTACGCAATATTCCAGGAGTGTATTCAAAAAAATCTTCACAATCAATAAGTGTCAAATCGCATTTACCATCAAGCACTCGAGCAGCATTAGCTCCGGCAAAACCACCACCAATAATCACAACTCTTTTCATAAAAGCATATAGAAATTACAATTATAAGCCTATTGGAATTTTTAAGTCTAATAACTTATAAAAATTCTAATTAGAAACTTCAGAAAGTTTCTTTATTCTCTTTTTATGTACGGCAAGATATCTTCTAATAAAATATTTTACAAAACGTTCTTCATCACCAGAAATTGCTTTATAATATGATTTTCTTTTAGATTTTTCAATAATCAACATAGGATATCCAGAATACCATAAAATATAATTCATAAGTAATCTGCCTATTCTCCCATTTCCATCCCCAAATGGATGAATTTTCTCAAATCTATAATGCGCCCTAGCAGAAAGTTCAACAGGATTAATATTTTTTTGATTTTTAATAAACACGATTAACTTATCAATCATCTTATCAACTTCCTGCCAATCAGGTGCAAGATAAGTTCCAACTCTAACAAGATAATCTCTAAATCTTCCAGCAATATCTTTTTTAGTATTATCAAATATCTCTTTATGCCAATCAAGCAATAACTTTTTACCAATCTCTTCTTTTTTATTAAGCATCTTAAGAAAAACCATACTGTGAGCCTCAGTCTCTTTTACATCACGCAATGATTTATTCGGAGCAATTTTATCATGGATTATCTCTCTAGTTTCTTCAAGAGTTATTGTAGAACCCTCAATAGCATTGGTGTTATATGTAAATGCAATTGAAATCTCTTCAAGCTCTTTTTTTCTTGCGCTTTCAGGAATCCTGTTCCATTCAGCTCCAAAACTCTTCTTTATTAATTCAAGTTTTTCATTAAGGTCAGATTTAAACTCCTCATTAAAATCTTCTTTTACTTTCATTATATCCCTAGGCACTTCAACGCCTAAATATTTTTCTCTAGTAAGCACCTTATCTTCTTTTCTATATGAATGCTGTAAATAATAATATTCTCCGCTTCCTTTTTTTCTCTTAATTATTCTCATATAACCATTACCATTACAAAGTATATAAATACTCGTATTTCAGTTAAAATGTAATGGTAAGATAATATAATTAATAAAACTATAAAAAATCAATCTTTAATGTCTATCTTAATCTGAACACTTCTTGGAATCTTAAGCATCATTAACGGTCTCAAAACTCTATCTTGAGCAGGCATGTCTATAATTCTTTTATGAACTCTCATTTCAAAACGGTCAAAAGTAGCAGTTCCGTTTCCGCATGGAGATTTTCTTGTAGTTACTTTCATATGTCTTGTAGGAAGAGGTATCGGACCACGCACATTTATTCCAGATTTAGTAGAAATGTCCTTAATCATCTCGATAACTGAGTTCAACTGACCAATATCAATGCTCGATAATTTTATTCTTACTACTCCCATGCGAACCCAAGCAAAAATCGGTTTAAAAAGCCTTCTATAGCGAAAGACATGAATAGCTAAACAGAATCGTATGTCTTTCGCTAGATAGTCAAGGCACAAGTGTTTAATTTTCAGTGTCCTTGACTATATTTCTGTGAAATAGAATGGACTAAGATAACGTCAGTTATCTTAAGGCTTCGTTTGTTATAGAGAAGTTTGAATAATTCAGAATTTACAAAGAAATTTTCAAACTTCTTCTATAGAATTAAATTATATCTACAAATATAGACAATTTGGTTGATTGCGTTACCTATTTTCCAAATTGTCTATTAGAGGTTTAGGAACAAAATGTAACTCAATTATCCTAAACCTCTATAATTCAATAACATTTAATATCTTGAATATAGGCATATTTATAAAGATAATATTAAAACTGATTTAATGGCAAAACGTATCGATATTTACAGCAATAAAAGCTTAGATGAATTAGACTTTGAAAGAGAAGAGTTATTAGCATTTGATAATAATGATTGTGATTGGTCAAGCCCTCTTGTTTTAGCAATTCCTAAAAGAATTTTTAGAGGTTACAAAAATCCACAGCAAGGTTTGAGATTATTATGGGCTCCTTCTAATGGAAAAAGAGAAGAATGGACTCTCGATTTCAAAGGAAGGATGCTTGAGGTATGGAGTCCCAGGTATAAAAGTAATGGTTCCAGAGCTCCTAATTATAGTGTCAAAGAAGAAGGTACTCCTCAAACTACTCCTTATTTTATAGAAACAGCAATTGCAGGAAGAGCAGCAATTCAAGATTATCTTAGAACTTCAAAAAGTGGAATGGATTTTTATGTAGAAGTTATGGAAAGTGGAGAATTTAATTTCTTTCTCAAACCTCTTAAAATTTAGAAAATCTATTTATCTCCAAATCGTCTTTGCACAGCCAATCCAATAATATTAAGGGTAAATAACATAAAAGTAACAATTGCAATAGATGCCCAATCACTAAGCGAAAGTGCAACCGTCCCAAACAAATATTGAAGAGGCGTATACACGACAGCTAATTGCAATCCAAACGAAACTAAAACAGCACCAAGAAGCCACACATTACTCAACAAAGGCACACCAGATTCGGCACGAACAAAATAAGCTCTGACAAGTTCAAATAATACAAGAGAAGTAAATGCAATAGTCTGAACGTGAGCAATGTCATTTTGATAAGTCCTCAATCCCCACACAAACAATCCAAGGACACCGGCAGCAATTAATGAAGAAACATAAAATATATTAAATGTGCGAGCTTTAGTCATTAAAGGTTCATTCTTCTGTCTTGGATGTTTATCCATCAAACCTTTAGGATAAGGATCAACGCTCAAAGCCAAAGCAGGCAAACCATCAGTAACTAAGTTAATCCACAACAACATCAATGCCGTTATAGGCAGAGGCAATCCAAACAAAATAGCAATTATAACAATCAAAACTTCAGCAAGATTTGAAGAAATTAAATAACTTACAAAAGATAGTATATTTGAGTAAATTCCTCTACCCTCTTCAACAGCAGAAACAATAGTTGCAAAATTATCATCTTGTAAAACCATATCACTAGCCTCGCGAGAAACATCTGTTCCCTTCACGCCCATGGCAATTCCTATGTCTGCTTGTTTCAATGCAGGAGCATCATTAACTCCGTCTCCAGTCATTGCAACGACAGCACCAGATTCTTGAAGTAAACGAACTATCTCTAGCTTATGTTTTGGCTCAACTCTCGCAAAAATATTTACATTTTGAATGACATTTCTTTTTTCAATATCTCCAAGCTGTGCAAAATAAGCCCCTTCAATACTCTCGCCAGTCAGCCCTATCTCGCGAGCAACTGCCACAGCAGTATTAATATTATCTCCTGTAATCATTATAACTCTAATTCCAGCTCCATGCGATTTTGAAACACATTCACTAATCTCTTCCTTTGGAGGATCAATCATTCCCTGTAAACCAACAAAAATCAAATTTTTTTCAGTCGCATCTTTAATATTATTTATTTTCTTATAAGCAAATCCCAAAACTCTTAATGCTTGATTTGCATAAACTTTATTTTGTTCAATTATTTTCTTCCACATATCTTCTTTGAGTATAACAACGCGTCCTCTAAATAATATATGGCTACATTTTTCAAGTACTTTTTCAGGAGCACCCTTATTATACAAAATAAAACTTTTTCCATCACGATGAACTGTGCTCATCATCTTTCTTTCAGAATCAAAAGTCAACTCATTAACTTTAGGAAAAGATTCACGAAGTTTCCTATAATCGAGACCTGCCTTAGAAGCGCTCACAAGCAAGGCAGCTTCAGTAGGATCTCCTGTAATAGAAACATCATTCAAAGAAACATGAATCTGTGAATTGTTGCACAATGAGCCTATTTTTAAAATTAAGTTATCTTTTTCAGTAAATGGTTTTCCATACAAAGAAATCAACCCATTAGTTGAATATCCCTCTCCACTAACACTATAATCTTGGTCATTAACGAACAAATTCCTGACAGTCATCTCATTCTTTGTTAGTGTTCCAGTTTTATCACAACAAATTACCGTCGTCTCTCCAAGAGTCTCAACAGATGGCAAGCGACGAATAAGCGACCTCTTTTTCAACATTCTTTTAACGCCTATCGCAAGAGATATAGTGACAACGGCAGGCAAACCTTCAGGCACAGCAGCAACTGCAAGCGCAACAGCCATCAAAAACCACTTTCTTGATTGAATTAAAAATTCAGAATAATTTCCAGAAAGCAATTCAGAAAAAAGTTGTTCACGAATTGCTCCAATAACAAAAATTATTAAAGAAATTAAAATTACTCCATATCCGACATATTTTCCAAACTTATCTAATTTTTTCTGCAAAACAGTAGTCTCTTTTTCAACACTGCTCAACAAATGCGCAATTCTTCCCAATTCAGTTTTCATTCCCGTAGAAGTCACAACAAAAATACCGCGTCCTTTAGTAACTAAAGTTCCAGAAAAAACCATATTTTTTTGGTCATTAATTACCAAATCCCTTGTCAAGACATTATTGTTCTTAGAAGATGGAGATGACTCACCAGTCAACGAAGATTCAAAAATAGAAAGAGAATAACTCTCAAGCACTCGCCCATCAGCAGGCACCTTACCCCCTTCCTCGAGAACAACAATATCTCCGGGAACTAAAAACTTAGAATCTATCTCTCGCATCTCAAAATCACGAATCACTCGTGCTTTCAAAGAAGACAACTTCCTAAGAGATTCAATTGATTTTTCAGCACGGTATTCCTGTACAAAACCAAAAAAAGCATTTAGCATAAGTATAGCAAATATTACCCACGCATCAACATATTCACGAACAATAATAGAAAACAGAAGTGCAAAAATAAGTATGTAAATTATAAAACTCTTAAACTGGCGTAAAAAAATAGTAAACGCGCGAACACCACCTTCGCTCTTTATCTCATTCAGTCCAAAGTCCTTCAGTCTCTCACCTGCAATAGCATTAGATAGTCCTTTAGAAGCATTAGTTCCCAAAGATGAAACAACTTTACGAGAATCTAAAGAATAGTAAGCATCACCCATATAGAATATTCAATATAAAGTAGTATAAAAATCTGGCTAAAAATACAAATCAACAAAAATCACATACCTTCTTAGAATTATCTTCTGACTTTTTCTTATTATCTTCTTTCTGCTTTTTGTCTTTAACGCCTTTCTTTTTCTCTTTCATAAAATACTCAAGCACAAGAGATATTTAAGCTTTTATGGTCAAAAGCTGTGTTGCATGACTCTTAAAAATAAACGCAGCTGCTTAACAGAAACATCTAAAAATAGATAAAATATCAAATTAAAGGAGAAAAAATATGACAGAAGAATCTAAACTAAAATACATAGTCTCTCATGATAGTGATCCGACCGTTAGATTGGCTGCTTTAAGTAAGATAATGGATCAAAGTTATTTAAATTATGTCTCAAGTCATGATAATGATATTAATGTAAGGATAGCCGCAATAGGTAGAATGACGGATAAGCATAAACTAGGATATCTAGCAACTACAGATAGCGATCCTAGAATTAGATTAGCTGCTGTAAAAAAGTTGTAAACTTTTTTCTTATAATCAATAAATGTTTTACAAAGATTTCAAATACTAAAATCTCAAAAATGTGAGTCCGGCTCCGCCGCGGAACCGGACCCTTTCATCTCAGTTTAGGAGATGAATATGATATTAAAAAATCAAATTGTTAGCTTTTAAGCTTTATGTACATGTAATTTAATATAGCCAATTCTGTTGATTTTGTTATACGGTTCCAGAATTGGCTTATCAGAGAATTCTGAACAAAATATGATATAATTATTAGAATTCTCTGTAACAACAAACCATTATAATCTTTCAATCAAAAAAGATGCCAAAGCACAACAATAATCACGACCCAACCACAAGACTAAATATTATTAATTATCCTTCTTAATCACAAAGAATTATTAAAAAATAAAAGTTTCACACTCATAATTACAACAAGAGCAACAAACAATCTCTTAATCCACAAATCTCCCTTTCTTACTGCAGTACTAGCACCAACATAACTTCCAATAGACATAGAAACAAACAAAATTAAACCAATTTTATAATCAATAATATTATTGAAAGCAAATATTATTACAGAAGAAATACAAAGCAAAAGCCAAGCTACAACTCCTGTTCCAAGAGATTCAATCATAGTCAACCCAAAAAAGAACGTCAACGTGTAAAAAACCATTGGACCAGTGCCTTGACCGTAAAATCCTGCAAAAATCATAACTGCAAAATAAATTATCGCTCCAATTATCTTTTTTGTCCAGCCAGTTTTTAATCGCACAACCCCTAAATCTTTTTTCAAAAAGATAAATGGCAAAAGAACAATCATAAGCACTCCGATAACGCCTCCCAATATTTTAGGACTTATATCTAATAATATTTTAGCCCCAATAAATGAGCCAATTAAACTCAAAACAGCAAGAACAGGAACATATTTCCATACAATCTTTTTAGACTTCCAAAATTTTAGTGTAGCAATAAGCGCCTGTCCAATTGAACCAAATCTATCAGTAGCAATTGCAATATGCGCAGGAAAACCCAAAAAAACAAGAGACGGCACTGAAATCAATCCGCCAGCGCCAATTATAGAATCAAAGAATCCTGTAACTAACCCAATCAAAGATACCAGCAGGATTAAGACAATTTCCTCCATATTTTACTAAGATATATAAGTTAATAAATTAATCTTCAAGAGGATAATCCTTAACTCTTACCCAATATCTAACGGCAAAAATCAAACAGGCAAATCCAGTAAAGTAGTAAAATCCGTGCATTCTAAGTCCAAGAAACATAAATGAAAATCAAAAAAACTTTGACAGTTAAGTTTTTTGGATGCAAGAAACTTCTTCTTGAAGAGAAGTTTCTGCACAGAAGTTTGTCTTTGTCAACAAACTTCTTGTGCTCAAAGTGTTCTATCAAGACACACTTTGACATGTAAATATAGACAAAGCCAATGCAAGAAAAAAATCACTTCCTTTTTTTGAAGTAAACTCCATACAAAGAAAAAGAACAATAGAGAATTTTGAATAATTCCTAATTTACAAATGAATTTTCAAAATTCTTCTTTGATAACTTTGATTTTGCAAAGGTATGGATAACTGCGTGACTTATAGCTCAGATAGTCGCAGTTTTCCAGATAGAGAACTGCACTGCTCATTCTACAGTTCTCTATATCAATACATTTAAAATTGTTTACATTCTCATAATAAAGAGGAGATGGAAAGCTTAATTCTAGAAATAGGTGTAATCATAGGTATAGCAGCGATAATAAGCTTACTAGGGCGCTTAATCAAACAGCCCCCAATAATTGCTTATCTTCTAACAGGAGTAATCGTAGGCCCTCTAGTATTAAACCTAATTAGTTCAACAGAACAATTACAATCTCTAGCGAGCATAGGAATAGCATTATTATTATTTATTATTGGAATAAGTCTTGATTTTAGAATACTAAAACATGTAGGCGGAACGGCAATAATAGGGGGAATATCCACAGTAGCCATAGTTTCCTCAGCAGTTTTCTTCATAGCGCAAAGTCTAGGATTTAATATTATTTCAGCTCTTTACATAGCTCTAGCGTTTTCATTCTCAAGTGCAGTAGTCGTTGTAAAAATCTTATCTGACAAGAAAGAAATAGAAACTCTTCACGGTCAAATAGCTCTTGGAATTCTAATAGTAGAAAGTTTCATAGCAGCCCTGGCTTTAATGATAATCCCCGTCATAACCAGTGGAGGCGCATTGGTAATAGGTCTTCAAGTAGCAAAATTCATCGCGCTAATTGCCGTAGTAATTATATTTGGAAGGTATGTATTATCTGGAATATTGAGCATTGCAGCAAAAAACCAAGAGGTATTATTCTTAGTCAGTATTGCATGGGCTCTAGTAGTTGGAGTTACTTTTGATTCATTAGGGCTATCAGCAGAAATAGGAGCATTAATTGCTGGAATGGTTATAGCATCTTCCAAATACAGTTTAGAAATAAAATCTAAAGTAAAAGGAATAAGAGACTTTTTCGTAATATTATTCTTCGTTTTCTTTGGTTCTCAATTATCAGGACCAATCTCAGCAGAGTTATTGAAACAAGCAGTAATATTCTCTTTATTTGTCTTAATAGGAAAACCAATAGTCGTTATGGCCCTAACAAGGTCGTTCGGATTCAAAAAACGCACAAATTTCATGATAGGAACAAGTCTTACACAAGTAAGCGAATTCTCCTTAATTGTAATACTTCTAGGATATAGTCTAGGTCATATCCCCATAACTATATTTTCATTAACAATATTAGTAACTTTAATAACCGTTTCATTAAGCAGTTATGCAATATACTTTTCAATGCCAATATATAAGTCGGTATCAAGATTCCTTGGTTTATTCGATGGAAAAAGAAGAGAATTTGGTGCAATAAATAAACATGAAAAATATGATATCGTCCTTCTAGGATACAGCCGTTTAGGTTTCAATTTATTAAAAGCATTCACCCTTGCAAAGAAGAAATATCTAATTATAGATTACAACCCCCTTACAATAATGAGCTTGTCTAAAAAAAGAATTAACTGTGTTTACGGAGACGTAAATGATACGGAGTTCCTTAATAGTATAAATCTCAAATCTGTAAAAATGATAATTTCAACAATACACGAGTATGCTACAAATCTAAACATAATGAAACTAATAGATAAAAAAGAATGCACATTCATAGCAACTTCAAACCAAATTCACAACACAATAGAATTGTACAAAAACGGCGCAGACTATGTAATAATGCCCCACTATCTCGGAGGAGACTTCATGGCAAACATGCTTGTAAGAGATAACTTCAACAAAAAAACATTGCAAGAAGAAGGCAAATCACATATTAGACAGCTAAGGGAAAGAATGAGTGAAGCGCATAGTATATAAAACAAGCCTACTATAAACTTTATAAACTCTAAAGTGGTGCTAAAATCATGGGAAAAGCTCATAAATATGTAGCAGGAACAATTGTCGCAGCAACTATAGCAACAGGAGCATATCTTCTAAATAGAGATTATTCAGCACAAATTCCAGAAAGTCATCAAACAAGACAAACAATTGATGACAAAGTTAATTCATCGCCCATAAGCACAGATTATCAAAAACCCTCTACTAATCAAGTAATCAATCAAGACAACAACTCAAGAACTCAAACATATAATTTAGAATCATTAGAAGGACTTCTAAAAATAGGTGGTCAAGAAATGGAAAACCGTCTTTATGGTGCATTGATTAGCGAGTTTCATGAAAATCTAGACGGTTTAAATTTTTATGGTAGCGAAGAATTCTTCAAAGGAGATTTTATCTTAGAATTTAAAGATACTAAATCAGAAGACTTAATACATGCTTACGAAGAAAAATTAAAGAATTTAAGCGAGAGTGAAAGACAAGACCTAACAACAAGATATGGTGAAGTGATAAATATTCTAAGACAAAATAGCAGTTTATCAATAGAAGAAATAGCCACTAAAAACGGTTATTTAGGCGCAGAAGAAACTGCGAACAGATTATGGAATTCTATGTCCTCAAATCAATTATGGGGAAAATCAAGACTAGGAGAAACTTTTGCAGATGTAATAAATAATGACTTATTAAGTCCAGAAAAACTCGATTTATTCCTAAGGGCAACAAGGGCTTATTGTGAATCTAAGAGTGTAGAAGATAAAGGCATCACTTTAATAGACAATATAAGAAAATATCAATCATCAATGCCAGAATTCAACGCATTAGATAAGAAACGCAATAACGGCAATGAATTAAATTCAGAAGAGACTAAGAAGATGGAAGATTATGTAAGAACATTAGGGGATATAGAAGAACAATTTAAAAAATTCACATCTTCAGACGAAGCAAAATCAAGAATGGAAAAAGAAATCATTGAAAGACTAGGAAAAATAAATCTTTTATATGGCTTCGCAAGAAACCTAACTCACCTATAAAAAATTAATAAATAAAAAATAAAATAAAAATTCAATTTCTAATTATCTTCTTGTAAGAGTAATAGGATTATTTCC
>ERZ1292623.4364-Hain-H51-01um-R1-4364-length-11609-cov-7_pt1 | contig 11609 bp, 11 predicted proteins | sample MGYA00564398_ERZ1292623 | MGnify/ENA primary metagenome ERZ1292623 (study PRJEB36523, sample SAMEA6512633) | groundwater metagenome | collected 2019-01-07 | study: AquaDiva: Metagenomics assemblies of 32 groundwater samples | reverse complement strand
GGGCCGGAGGAGAAGTTGATGCTTTGCAGACCAGATTCGTAGGTAATGGTCGCATTGTTGTCCAGCGTTATGCCGTACGCTGTCGCTTCTTTTGCCGTGGCGTTGTTGGAAAATTTGATCCTCCCCTTGCCGGCATAATAAATGACGCCCTGGGAATTGTTGTCCACATTGATGATCTCTTCCTGCGGCGAGTTTTTGGCGGCAACAATCATTAGGGCGCTTGCCGAATTTCCCGATCCGGAAAACGAGGCATTATTTTTTACATCTATTTTTGCGTCGGAAATAATCACGCCGGAGAGCGCGCCGTATGAAGAGTTCAGTTTGATAATACTATTGTTGTCAAAAACGATATCGCCGACTACCCACAGGGTGCCGTTTACGGTGAGCGCGGCACCGTTGGTAACCGTCAGTTTCCCAGTGATTTTTTGGGAATTCAGGGAGGCGACACCCTCAATGGTTACGTCGCCTGCGGTCTGTCCAGCCGCCGCGGCAGTATCTTTCCAATCCTGTATCATGGCGTCTGACACCGGCAGGGATTGTGGCGGATCGCTTGCGACGATACAGCTGGGGTTGGGACATGCGGAGCCGCCGGCAGAGACATCGTCAAAAGCAGGGGCTCGCGCGGTGCCGTCCACGATGGTATCCGACAGAGAGGTATTGACGCCGCCGATCCATACGCGAAACGCCAAGTCCCCGCCGACACCGGTCCATACCGGACTGCCCGCTGACCAGTTGGGCGCGCTCTTTCCTGTCTGTCCGGCATAGCCGTCGGTATTGTCTTTGCGCCAATTCCAATGATGGGTTGCGGAATTGGCGCTGTAGTCCAACACAATCCAATATTTTGTGCCGTTGGTGACTGTGGGCGGCGTCGCGAACGGCACGTCAATCCACGACGGTGTTGCTCCCACGATCGTCCGCGCGATGGTTGCCGTGCCGTTTGATAGAGCAGACGTATCGGGACGGCCGGAAACATCAGTCGTAATGCGCACATTTAGGTCAGCAGTCGGCGTGCCACTTTTTCCCAGAAAAACGGATATTTTTGTCAGAGGTCCGGTAGCGTTTGCCGTAAATGATTGGGCGATATCCTGATTGGCGCTGGCTGTCGCGAACAGATGATCGCTGTTGCCGCAGGAAACGGTGCATCCGGCAGGCCACTCCAGCGCGGGTGTCGCAGAAAGGCCGGTTGCCACGACGACGTTACCGGTGGTACGCCCGCCGCTGACACTGCCGTTGGAAAAAAGATTGCCGTTGATCTGCGCGCCGTTGCCCATGGTCACACCGCCGGCATCCACCTGCACGCCATAGAAAAAGCTGACGCCGTCTGTCGTCACATCCACGCGCGTTTCCAGATTTTGGTGGTAATCATCGCGGAGACCCTCGGCGCGGATGATGCGCTGGTCGCCCTGCGACGTAACGGTGGTCTCGGTCGTTGCGTTGCCGACCGCGAGCGTCTCGGATGCGGATGTCTGTTTGCCCGATACCAACCGATAGGTCACATCTTCAATGCCCGATTCCGCCGCCATGCGCGCCTCAATCGCTTTGACAAACCCACGATTGATGCGCACCTCGTTGAGCGTAAAAAAAGTGAATGATCCGACGACGGCCAGAGAAACACCTAAAGCAATCATGACCGTGGTCAGCGCCGCGTATCCTTGACGTGATGATTGTGGAGAAGCAAGAGAAAAACGCATGCCCCCATTATAGAGGCGGCCTGTGCGCGGTACAAGCACTATCTGCGGCTTACCGGACGGCGTTTTTAACAGTTGCTTGCGCGGCTGTAGATTTGACCGTGCCAGCACCCGGCTCAAACGCAAAGCCGTAGATAAAATCCTGTTCCAGATAAGTGATGACGGCGCGCACATCCTGGATGCGGTTGCGAGAGCCTAGCAGGATGACCGCAATTTTCCTCCCCCCGTATTCTGCCACGCGGACACTCCAGATCCCTGCCATGGTCTGCAGAGAGTCATCGGTAAATCCCGCCTTGCCGCCGATATAGCGCGTATCGCCCCGCGGCCAGTTGATGTTGGACCAGACATGCTGTTTCTTTTTATTCTCCGAGTCTTGGGTTGCAACGGGCTCGCGGCTCAATGCCAGAAGATCAGGGTGGCGTTCGTTGATGTAGCGAAGCAGAGTAAACAAATTTTCCGCGCTTGTCACATTCCTCCCGGACAGGCCGCTCGGGTCTTCAAAAAATGTTCGTGCCATGCCAATGGATTGCGCTTTTGCGTTGAGGCGCTGGAGAAAATCAGGCAGGGCGTTGGCGTATACGGCGGCAGCGTCATTGGATGAGGGCAGGATGAGCCCGCGCAGGAGATCGGCTGAACGGAATGTCTCGCCGCGCAGGAGGCCGCCTGAATTGCCGTAGGCGCGGATGGCATCATCCGTCACCGTGAGGATCGTGTTGGATGCAATGTCCTCCATGGCGACCACGGCGGTCATGAGTTTAGTGAGGGACGCAGTAGGATAGACGTCCCGCACGTTTTTTTCAAACAATATCTCGCCAGTTTCCAGATCTGCGGCAAGAGCCGCGGCAGAGGTAACTTCGGGCACGCGATGCGGCAGATTATTTTTCCGCACATAGGTGAACGCTATATCCGCAGGCGAATCCTGGCGAAATACCATAATGGGCATCCCTTCGGTCGCGTGCGCATAGAGATCGCGCGCATGGCTCGCGGCCACCTGGATGCCGCCGGTCACCGCACCCGTGTCGGCATGAATCAGATAATTGCCATAAAGATACACTGCCCATGGAAAGTACCGGCGCAGTCGCTGGGAAAAATGCCGCTCCGCCCTGCCCTGTACCGTATACAATCCCTGCGGCACTTCAAAAAAACGCTCGGCTCCCGCGGCCGCGAGTATGGGAAATTCGGACTGTGCCGCTCCGTTCTCATAGCGCGTAATCACGCGCTGATCTAGATCTACCAATAAGAAATCTCTCCCCTCCCACATGAGCGCCTCGCGCTTTTTTTCCAATTCTGCGGCGCCAAGAAACAGAGGTACTCCGACCGGCGGATCCACGTAAAACGAGTTTTCATCGGGTACGATGGCTGGTTCGGAAAAAGAAATATCCTCCGGCACGGCGGGCGCGTACCACGCCACGATTTCACGCGCGGCGACCTCTGCGGATACGGCAATAACCACCGCAACCGCACAGAGTTCCAGCGCGTATACGAGTCCCTTTTTGTCTATTTCAAGAGTGAACATCGAACGAATGGCATCAGAATCCTTCAAAAATATTTATCAAGATCCACGTCTTTTGCGCAGAATATCCTTACGATGACCTATGGCGTAGAGGGTAATCGCATCATCAGGCCCGCAAAAATAGAAAAACGCCCTATATGAGCGCGTAATGCGAAATGAGAAGCTGATCGGCTTGCCCTTCATCTGCTTCAGATGAAGACGCGAATCACGCCAATTCTCCCGCACAATCTGCTCCTGCCTGATAAATAATAAGCGGATAGATGCAGGAAGCCGTTCCAGCATCCGAATAAATTCTTTTGAGTAAAACAAGGTCATCACCGAGATACGCGGATCATTGCGGGAAGGACACGGAGCAGAGTCCCTTTTTTGCCTGCGCGAACCGCACTCCGCATTGCGCGCGTGATTTCTTGCGCGTTTTCATACTCCTCCAGTGTCTCCTCTGGAACAGCAAGAATCGCACGCGTTGTCTCTGCGACAATCCTGCGAATAAGCGCGTCGGGAGAAACGCCATAGCGCGATGCGGCACTCCTCACACGCATGAGTTCATTCTTTGATACAGGGATTGATGCGGTGTTCATATAGAAAGGATAAACGCCGCCGCACCCCATGTCAAACACAAGGATAATGCCATGGACGGAACCTCAAGAAGACCGAGACTATTTTCTTAAATTCGTCTCCTTTCATAATTTACGTCTGAAATCAATCGTGGTATTTTGATTTTTATCTCTCTACTATTTCAAGTGCTTTTGCAACCGTCTCATCAACTGTCAAGTGAGTGCTATCGATTTTAGTACTCTTAGTAAAATCTATTGAAGACAACCAATCGTTTTCTGAAAGAGCCAGCGATAGCGTTTCTACCGATTTCATTTTATGAAATTGCTTTCTAGATTCTTCCGTAACCCTTTTCAGTAATTTTTCTTTTTCACAATAGATTTGTATAAACACTACTTCACCGCCGTTCGAAGTAACGGTTTCAACAAGTTGTTTAATAAAGTCGTCATCTGATCCTTTTTCATACACAAAAGTAAAGATAACACCTGGAATGTTTTCCTTTGCGGCCTGCTCAAAAACATCCAGTCGAATTTTCTGACCCAAGCGAAAGAAGTCCGGAGTACCAAATGTAAATACAGACTTAAGCAGGTCTATCGTAAGGTGATTATGAAAAAGCTTGTATCCTGTCTTTTCAGATAGAGCTTTAGCGACTGTATATTTGCCCGCCGCGGGTGGGCCGTAGAGTATGATTAATTTCATATAGTTAGAATCCCTTTAAGGTTCTCGCACTTTATCAGTTTCTGTCTTGAAATATAGCGCAAAATAAAGAAGTTTTGACTTTCGCTTTTCAAAACTATTGGCGGGCCCGACGGGATTTGAACCCGTGATCTGATCCGTGACAGGGATCCGGGGACTCCAGGCTCCCCTACGGGCCCATAACTAGCTATATAGTGTACGTATCGCCTGTTGGAAGATGTCGTATTTCCGCTTGAGGAATAACTGACATGGGTTATCATGATACATTAAGTTATAAAGCGCAATACTATCGCGATGGCTAAATACCAGTTCATGCCCTCGCGTCTTTGCGTGAATGGCGCCCCCGTGCATACGGCCTTTCAGAGCATGATGAAGTCCCGCAAGAAAAGGCCTGCTACCAGACGTGAATCGGGTAGAAAAAATCCATCTCATCTTTTTGCGGGCATTGACCCAAAGCTTTTTGAAATAGACATTTCCGTCTCCGTCAAAATATCCCCGTATAAAATCTCCAAGAAACTCTTTGGGGACATGTCTAGGAAATTTTATCGTGAGGCTTTTGTTTTGGACAATGCCAAACGTCCTGAGATGTGCAAACAAGTCCTTGCTACCGATTTGCAGGACATAGAGCGGTTTTGTCAGAAATCTGGAGTCACGCACCCGAATACCAATTTTGTGATTTGAGTGCAACGCGTTACGAATATTTTCAATGATCTCTTTATCTGTAGAACAAAAACACGTAAAGCAGGAACCGCGCGGATTTTTGAATACATAGCCGTCAGCAAAGAGAAACCCCAACACATAGGCCATCTCACGCGACCACGTCATAAAGAAATTTCTATCAAACGTCCAAGGAAATTCTCTTTTTATTTTTACTTTTTTATGCGCTTGTAGCCAAACTCTATGTTTTTCCAGATTCGCATTCGTAAAGCGCGTACATGGTTGCGAGGGAATGTTCAGGCAATGAAACCATCGTGTAATTGTAGGCCGCGGTATGTCGGTTTTCGTCGCTATTTGGCTGTGTTTTAAATTTTCTTTCCAATGCCATTGATGGAACAAGTCACGAACCGGCATTCCCCATTGTTTTTCGATTTTCTGAACACGAAAGGAGTGTTCTGTCTTTTGCATACGCTAGGGCGGTTACGTCACTTCTGATCCTATTTTTTCTCCCTGCAAAATTTTCTTTAGATTTCCTTCTGTAAATACGTCAAAAACCAGAACCGGTATGTTGTTTTCGCGCGCCAGCGTGATTGCCGTCAGATCCATCACGCGCAGTCCCCTCTGCACCATATCCATGGCGTCAATTTCCTTGAGGAGTTTTGCATTGTGGTTTTTCTTGGGGTCTTCGTCATAGACGCCTTCCACATTGGTCGCTTTCAGGATCACTTCAGCGCCGATTTCCGAGGCGCGGAGCGCCGCCGCGGTATCGGTGGAAAAATACGGATTGCCCGTGCCGCCGGAGAAAATCACCACCCTTCCCTTTTCCAGATGCCGGATGGCGCGGCGGCGGATAAAGGGCTCGGACACATGGATCGCGGTGATGGTGCTCATGACGCGCGTGAAGAGCCCCATGGTTTCAAGCACGCTCTGCAGAGCCATCGCGTTGATGATGGTCCCCAGCATACCCATGTAGTCCGCGGTTACGCGGTCAATGCCGATGCGCGAGAGCTTTTCGCCGCGGATGAAATTGCCCCCGCCGACGACAATCGCAACTTGGCACCCCATATCGGTGATCGCTTTTATCTCGCCAGCGATATATTTTGCCGCATCCACATCCAAACCAAATTGCCCCTTGCCGCCAAACGTCTCGCCGGACAGTTTGAGCAAAACGCGCTTCCACCGCATATTTTTTTGTTCCATAGTATTCATGATTTCTTTGCCCTACCGTGCCTGCGGGTAGAGTTGAACTACCTTCTGAGCGTTATGAGTGCTCCGTTCTAACCGTTGAACTACGCAGGCGACCCACCTGGACTATAGCGTATTTCCCCTTGGCCGACAAGAATCGCCTCTTGCCCATTATCGGCATATGAGGTACTATTTTCTTGCGGGGTGGAGGAGAAGTACCTCGCGAGGCTCATAAAAATGTCGTGGAAGGTGCTTTAGTGCGTCAGGACTTACGGCAAATTGTGACCCGCTATGGCGACATGGCGCGGAAAAACTTCCGAAATTGCTGGAAACTCCTAAGAGGCGCGGCGGCTACAGCGTGGCTGGAAACGGCGAACGCGAATGCTCAAAAACGCCGCGCATTGGACAATCAGCAGCGAAATCTCGCACGAGCGTGTGGGAGACGTTCAGAGACTATAATGGGAGCATCCATTTTCCAGATGAAAAAGGATGATGGGATAGTCCATTCTCTGGTGAAAGCCAGTGAGCAGAAGAACCTTGAGACCCGGGTGCAAATCCCGGTCCCGCAATATCATAATCTCCGACAAAACAGCCCCGATACATCGGGGCTGTTTTGATTGAAACAAAAGAGAACACATAATATCCTAAAACAACGGCGTACGCCCTTGTTTTAGGATATATCACTTCAACGGCCAATATAGTTTGCGCAACGGAAGAAGAGCGCGTGTATCGGCGTCGCATTGTTCGTAGTATTGGGTGATGATGGACACGAGATCATCCAGAGTCATCAGGAGAAGCGAGATATCTATTCCGTCTGCCGCGTGGCGAGCGTCATTCGTAAATCCCCCAGTTGAAACATAGATTCCTTTTGCTTTTTTGTTACGCGAGACGGTGATAAATGCACGGATTGAATCCGCATTTGTGGGCGTGCTGGGTCGGTGCTTTACTTGCACGGCCACACGAGGTTCCTCAAGTCCAAGGCCGTCCGGAGATGCAAAAATATCTATTCCCCCATCCGGTCCTGGAGGCGAAATGCGCGTTTTATATCCCATTGCGCGCAGTAGTCCGGCAACAAGATCTTGCATCGGGTAGGGACCCAACTTAACCAGCGCGTCTTTGATAAATTCTTGCGACTCTTCAAATACGTCACTCACTATATCCTGTATAGCCTCTGTTTCGTCGATAGCTGTCGTAACTTCTTGTGTTCCCTTCAAACGCTTTTCTATCTCATCTCGTGTAGCATCGGAGATTTCGAAAAGAGTAGATGCATTTCTTAAAGCATTGCGCGCATCGGGACTGAAATCGTCTCGTGAAAGAGTGTTCTGCCATCTCATCTGCCGTACATGACGTAATATCTCGCCTTGCCGAAACTCCGCTCCAGAGATTATTTCCCCGATATGATAACGGCGTGTAGCCGGTTCATACATCAAAACGCGATCGCCCTGCGATAGGGTCCTATAAAAACGAAGGAGTGTCCCGGCATGGGCAATTTCTCTTCCCAGACCTATCACAGGATGCATTTCCTTAACGACACGGCGCATTTCTTGCATGTTGGTTGCACGCGTGACTGCATCAGTATCCGCAAACCCAATCGCTATGATATTCTTTTCTATAAATTGATTTATGTATTCTGCTCCCTGTCCGGGCATTATTTTCCAATACTTCATAAAAATAAAGTTTTAGTTTCGTACCAATGCAAAATTATTGCTTCTCTCCCTCCATCACACCCATTTCGCGGAATGCGGCCTCATATGCTTTGAGGGCATACTCCACGGTCTCGCGGGTGTGCGGGACGGAGGGATCGTGGGCAATGATGTTGCGCAGGCGATGCGCAGAGCGTAGGCGATCCAGAGACGGCGTAGCCGTGGGATCCACGCGGTCAATCCGCTCCCCTACCGTGGCACCCTCATGCCCGAGATATTGCAGGACATCGTCCAGAAGCGTGTCTGCCCGCAGGACGGCCATGTTCAAATCGGACGTGTTGTCGGACTGCAATAGTTTTTGCACTTCCTGCCATTCATTGCCAATTTCTTTTTTGGCGCGTTCCGGCTTCATGGGCGTCGTACCCACTTTTTTGCCCCCCAATGTCATGTCGGGCTGGCGATTTTTTAAGGCGTTGAATCTGCGGAGGATAACACTGATGAACCCCACGAGAGCGGCGCTTGCCATAATAGAGAGTACCATGACAATCACGCGTATGCGCTCCCATATCCTGTAGATTGCTTCAAGAAACGAGCGATACCAATCCAGCCCCCACACCAGCCATGAGCCGATGAGGAGGAGCACGACGACAAACACAATGGAGGCGACAGCAATCTCCGCAAGCCATGTCTGGGGGTCGCCCGCCATGTGCGCCGATGATGGTGCGTCTTCGTCTCGGTCTTCAGGAGGCATATCTTATGTAAAATTCCAAATTACAAATACCAAATTACAAATAAATTCAAAATGCGCGTTTCGGTGATTAGTATTTTTGTCATTGGGATTTATTTGGAATTTGGTGCTTGATGCTTGTGATTTACGCTTTTGCGGTATAGCCGATTACCGCTTCCGCTTGTTTTGCGATATGAAATAACTTCTTGTCCTCAAGACGCGGGGCAATGAGCTGGAGGCCGATGGGCAACCCTGTAGCATTGGCCCCCGCGGGCATGGAGAGCGCGGGAAGTCCGGCGAGATTTACCGCGACGGTATAAATATCGGCGAGATACATTTCAAGCGGATTATCATTGCGGCTCCCGAGAGGAAATGCGGGTGCAGGCGTGGTGGGGCCTATCAGTATATCCACTCGTTCAAATGCGCGGTTAAAATCGTCCGCAATCAGACGCCGCACTTTTTGGGCCTTTAGATAATACGCATCATAATACCCTGCCGAAAGCGCGTACGTGCCAAGCATGATGCGCCGCTTTACTTCCGTACCAAATCCCTCGTCCCGCGAGCGCGCATATACATCATACAGCGTATCGGCGTCTTTGGCATGATGCCCATAGCGCTGTCCGTCCAGGCGCGCGAGGTTAGCCGATACTTCGGAGGGCACGATTATATAGTACGCGGGCAAGGCCAGATGCGCATGCGGCAGGGTAACTTCTTCAATCCTTGCTCCTGCGTGTTCCATGTTTTGTAATACCCGCCGAACGGCTTTTTCAACGTCCGCATCAAGACCGGCGCCAAAGTATTCCTTTGGTACGCCCACGCGCAGATTTTTCAACTTTTTGTCAAACATTGAATGTTTGACAGGGATCTCGGTTTCGTCATATGCAGTGGCATCAAACGCATCCTTTCCTCTGATTGCATCAAAAATAATTTCCGCGTCGCCTACTGTTTTTGCCAACGGCCCGATCACATCCAGGGATGATGCCATGGCAATCAGACCGTGGCGCGAGACCGCGCCATACGTCGGCTTCATGCCCACCACCCCGCAAAATGCCGCGGGCTGGCGAATGGATCCTCCGGTATCAGAGCCGAGAGCGGCAATCGCCATGCGCCCTGCCACCGCCGCGGCAGACCCACCCGACGAGCCGCCCGGCACGCGCGTCACGTCATGCGGATTTTTCGTGGGTCCAAATGCCGAATACTCTGTGGAAGAACCCATCGCAAACTCATCCATGTTTGTCTTGCCTAAGATGATCGCCCCCTGTTCTTTCAGTTTTCGTATAACGGTAGCGTCATAGCTTGCGGTGTAGTGTTCAAGGATTTTAGAGCCCGCAGTCGCCTGCCGTCCTTCAACCAAAATATTATCCTTCACTGCAATAGGCACGCCAAAAAGCGGCGGCAATGCCTCAATATCAAGAGGATTTGCCGTGGCGATCCGTATATCCGCAGACCGCGCCGCTTCCCGCGCATCATCAAAGACATGCAGGTATGCATGCAGTACGCCGTCTTTTTGCGCGATCGCATCCAAATGCGCGCCGACCAGATCGGATACTGAAAATGCCCGTTCGCGCAATCCTTTTGCCGCGGCAGACAGCGTAAGCGATGTAATATCCATATGTGTCAGGAGAAAATCTTTTTTACTTTTACCCAGCCGTCTTTTTTCTCGGGTACTGCAGAGAGTAGTTGCTCATGCTTGCCTTCCAGCACGGGATCGGACACGGCGTCTTCGCGCATGACGTGTGCAAGCATCGTGCCGCCTGTCATCGGCATCACTCCTTCGGTATCTGCTTCGTTTAATTTCTCCACAAACCCCAAAATGGCAGATAGTTCACCCACAAACCGATCTTCCTCCTCCGCCGTCAGCGCGAGGCGCGCCAGATGCGCAATATGCTGTACATCTTTTTTGGAAATCATACCCTGATCGTATCTTTTTTGTGGTCATAAAGAAACTTGACAGAACATTAGTAGTATGATATAGTGGACAACAGCAGGGGATCCCTCACATTAGCAAAAATAGGTCTTTGATAAGATTTGATAAGACGACTACGTCATGTGCTCCGGGTTTCGGCACAGAGTTCAGAAAAGTATATTTTCTGGATTGCGCGCCGAAACTCGGCTCTTGTTGGCATGTCGCCAGCGGGAAGCTCCAAGTCCGTAAGTCCTCACCAGCAGTGGGAGGCGGGGCTAAAAGGAGAATTAAGATGGAGTTGACAGAAAGAATTGCCCAGATGGTTGAAACAATTCGTGGAGCCGAGTTCACATGCATCGAGCGGGCGACCGCCATGACCGCTTTCCACGAAGAGTGGAAGCACAAACTGGAGGGGAAGCTCGCAAAGCTCGTGGCCTGCGAAACGGTTCGCGAGATCTCGGATTTCCTGTACACGAACCAGTCGTTGGGCGGTTTCGCCGCCCAGAAGTTCATCTCCGAAATTGACCAGCTGGTCTACGAGGAGATGCGACAGGAGATCGCGGACTGGGAATTTATCTCCTATGAAGACAGCTACGGTCCGGCGGCCGAGTCCGTGCGGAAGTACGCGAAGGTGAAGGATCCCAAGGGGATCATTCACGAATTCCAGTACGGAAACAACGGGGCAAGCGGCATGGGCTCCGAATTCCGCAGTTTCGGGACGCCACCCAGTGGCATGGCCATCAAGGTCATTGCCACTGAAATAATGAGGCGGAAGCTCGCGGGAGAAAGCACCCCAGCTTTTGTTGGGGTCTGCACTGCACGGGCGTAGAGTCGACAAGCGCGCCGTGATCGCGGACAAAGTTTAACCGAGTTGAGGACACGGCCTCAACTCACAACATGGCTCCGGTGGAAACACTCGGAGCCTTTCTTTTTTGTATTAAAAATGCTCTGATGCCGCGGACGTTATTTTTTCTGCATGGTGAACATGTCTGCCCCCTCAACGGCCGTGGTGGCGTCTGCGGCTTTTTTATCGTCCCGGAAG
>ERZ1292623.4363-Hain-H51-01um-R1-4363-length-11613-cov-7_pt1 | contig 11613 bp, 7 predicted proteins | sample MGYA00564398_ERZ1292623 | MGnify/ENA primary metagenome ERZ1292623 (study PRJEB36523, sample SAMEA6512633) | groundwater metagenome | collected 2019-01-07 | study: AquaDiva: Metagenomics assemblies of 32 groundwater samples | reverse complement strand
CTTCAGGTACTACCGGTCCTGCCCAGTTAAAAAGTTCAGCCACACTTTCCAATGGAGAATTAACGCATCCATGACTCATTGGTTGACCGAAGTTATTGTGCCAGTAAGCTCCGTGTATGGCATATCCCTGATAGAAAAACATATTGTTGGGAACATTTGGGAGATTATAATAAGTCCCAAGTACTTTTGATCCGCCCTCCATTTTCTGATTTCTTGTTTTATACCAGATATTAAAAGTGCCTTTTGGAGTTGGAGCCCATTTACCTGAAGAAATGGAAAATTCCATAACTAATCTATTACTCTCCCAAGCCCTTAGTTTTTGTTCATCTAACGCTACCTCTATCCATTTTTCTTCTCCTGCTGCATTAGTTGTGCCTAAAATCCGAGTCTGCTGAGAATTAGCTAAAGATGTTTTTGGATAAGTAATTGTCTGATTGTTAAAAATTGCAACAGAGGCATTCTCATCAAAAGATCCACCAGAAAGGTTTTCTGGTTTGCAACAGGAAGTAGTTGGATCCCCGGAAATTCCCAGTTTATATACAATCTCTCGTTTAACTTCTTGGATTTGTAAAGCAGCTATTAATCCGACTATTAATATAGCCAAAATTAAGGGTAGACGGGACATGCTTTTATTTTACTAAATATGGTAGACTAATTTCCAGCCCTATGCATTGGTTTTTTAAAGTTTTGATTGTACTTGGTTTATTTGGATTCTTCATAGTATTTATTCTTTTTATTCGTCCCAAACTTTTACCTATAAAACAGATTATAAATAGTGAAAAATACGGAATAATCTTACAAAGCGAGCGCTGGGGAGGGGTAATAAGAGTTACTGGTGATATTTTGGTTGTTCCTGGAGCAAGAATTGACGTTGATCCTGGTACCCAAATCCTTATTGTAACATCGGGTGATAAATCCAACATGGATTTAATACCCCTGCATCTAAAATCCGGCGTTAATGCTGAGCCGGAGGATATATTTGGAGTAATGCATGGAGAGCCATTCTATGATGAGGGACAAAAAATTTCTTTACGTTTTTTTAAGTTCTATGCCAAAGGAACATCTCAGCAACCAGTTATTTTAGCAAGCGATACCGATACGAAAAGCCCGTATGATATAAATACTATCTGGATTAACTCCGGAATTTTATCAAACGTCAAACTCGCAAGCTTCAGAAGATTAGAAATAGGCCCAAATGTAATTATATCTGAATCTTCAATCTCTGATTCTGGCGAATGTGGAGTCTGTATTTTAAGGGGTAAACCTCAAGTATTAAATAGCATCTTTAATGGTACACTGCGAAATTATATCTGGGTTGAGCGGGCTTCCCCTTTAATTTCCGGAAATACATTTTTACCCACTAAGGGTAATGGAGTGGTTGTAAACCCCAAAAGATTTGGGTCTCCAAAAATCCTAAATAATAAGTTTCAGCTTCCAGGATACAGTGGCGTTTACTTTTTAGAAGGAGGAGAAAAAAAAGGTGGAGAGATTACTTCTAACTTTTTTGCAGCAGGAGATATTACAATTCCATGTGATTCAAAAGTAAGTGTTACACAAAATCACATTAAATCAAATTTAAGGTTTTTAAAATCCGGAAATTGTGTAGGTAGCATTACTATTGGCGAGAACTATTGGGAAGTAGATTCCCCAGAGAAAATAGTTAATGAGCGGGTTATAGAAAAAGAGCTGGATTTTACAGTCAATATAAAAGAGGTTTTGAAATCTCCACCTAAAAATGCAGGGGAAAAATGAAGGATTCTTGGTTAAAAACCTTAGTAGGAGTGGTGGTGGGTTTAAGCGTATTGGGCGGGATTTGGGGGTTTAGTCAGAAAGAGCAGGTGCTTGTATCACCTTTTTCAGGCAGCATTAAATCCTTAGGAGAAAATTTATGGTTTCCTAAGAATCATATATCAGATATTAGAGATCAGAATCCGGAAATTCGTAGAATTTCTGCAAAAGCAGCTTTTTTTGTGAACACAAATTCAGGACAAGTTCTTTATGAAAAAAATCCTCATGAGAAATTACCGGTTGCATCTTTGGTTAAAATAATGACCGTAGTCTTGGCAATGGAATATCACAGCTTGGAAGATAAACTTACTGTGTCTAAAAAGGCAGCAGATATGGAGCCCGATAAAATGTTTCTAATCCCCGAAGAAAAATTGACAGTAAAAGAACTTTTGTATGGCATATTTATGATTTCTGCCAATGATGCAGCCGAAGTTTTGGCCGAATCTTCAACCTTTAGCCATGAGGAATTCATTAGATTGATGAACGATAAGGCGCTGCTTTTAGGCATGGTAAATACAAAATTTGTCAACCCAACAGGTCTAGATGAAGATAATGGAAATTCCTACTCAAGCGCTTATGATTTGGCAATTTTGGCAAGATATGCTATAAAAAAATATCCAGAATTTGTTGAAATTTCCAAAACACCCTACCAATTTATTCCAGAAACAGGGGAGCATCAATCTTACGAAATGTATTCTGGGATAAATCTTTTAACTTCATATCCCGAGGTAGTTGGATTTAAAACAGGTTTTACCCCTGAGGCAGGATTAACTCTTATTACTTTGGCTCGAAAAAATGGACACGAAGTCATAGGAGTTTTGCTTGGTAGCGAAAATCGCCGTGATGAAGCAAGAAACTTGCTGGATTATAGTTTTAACAAGTTAGGATCATTGAAGTAACTATACTATATTTTGTATCTTGACAAGTTCTTAACTCAATATGTTATGTTCTTATTAGAGTGGCCTGTCCATACTGTGCAAGCATTCTGTCTAAAGTAGTTGATAAAAGGACAGTTTCTGGTCGAGGTGAAATTCGAAGAAGAAGACAATGTCTAAAATGTAGCAAGCGCTTTACAACATATGAGAAATTGGCAAACTTAGTTTTTTTAGTAGTTAAAAAAGACGGCAGAAGAGAAATCTACGATCGGGAGAAGTTGCGCTCAGGTTTAAATAAAGCTTTGGAAAAAAGACCAGGGGTTGACAAGGTAGATTTGGTAGTTGATAAAATAGAGGGAAGAATAAGAGTAAGAGGGGTAAAAGAGATTTCATCTACAATATTAGGTAAGTGGATTCTTTCAGAATTAAAAAAAATGGATGGAGTGGCATATCTTCGTTTTGCCAGTGTGTATCATCAATTTGAAAATCCAAAGGATTTTACAGAGGAAGTAAGGCATTTGACATGAAAAAACAAATACTTCAAGTTATTTCTATACCTCGAGTTAATGGAAGAGCTAAAACCAATGGTAAATCTAAAATAAATGGTCTGCCTGCTGGCCCGCTTCGCCGGAGCTTCAGCGAGGCGAGCAGGCAGGGTTTGGGGATAAATTCCCGTACGTTTGAAACCCGTTTTGAGCCCCGTTATAAAAAGATGCCTGATCTGCCGGAGGGTTTAGAAACCCCAAGTTTTTCTGAAAGCGCCAATAAAATTCTTAAAGAGAGGTATTTGTTAAAAGGCGGAGATCTGGAAGCAGTGGAGACAGTTGCAGAGAGGTTTTGGCATATTGCTTATGACATTGCTTCTGGAGATTTTGATTTTAGTTCTTCAGAGAAAAATGTTTATAGTTTGGCTAAAGAATTTTATTCAATGATGGTAAACCAGCAATTTCTTCCCAACTCCCCTACCATTATGAATGCGGGTAAACAAAATCAGCTTCAATATTCTGCCTGCTTTGTTTTGCCGGTTGGTGATTCTATCCCGGAAATTTTTGATACTATGAAATATGCTGCACTAATTCATCAAACAGGGGGAGGAACCGGTTTTGCTTTTTCAAGATTAAGATCAAATGGGTCAGTGGTTAAAAGATCCGGTGGTGTAGCTTCGGGCCCTGTCTCATTTTTACGTGTTTATGATGCGGCGACTCAAGCAATAAAACAAGGAGGTACAAGACGCGGGGCCAATATGGGGATTCTCCGAATTGATCATCCTGATATTTTGGAATTTATCAGATGTAAAGCCGAGCTGGATGAACAAAACAAGCCTGTTTATGATGGAATAGCGCCTCTTCTGCCAGATGACAGAGCTCGAGACTTATTAAAAAAACTGCTTTTAGATGGGCAAATTTCGAATTTTAATATTTCTGCTGCAATTACTAAAGAGTTTATGGATGCGTATTATAGTGATACTAATTTTCATTTAATTGATCCTCGTACTGAAGAAATAATAGGCGAGCTTTCCGCAAAAGGTGTATTTGAGGAGATAGTTGATAGAGCTTGGGCAACAGGGGATCCAGGTTGTATTTTTATTGATAGAATTAATAATTCTCCGGCAAATCCGGTGCCGGATTTGGAAACAATCGAATCGACTAATCCTTGTGGTGAACAGCCGTTGGCCCCTTGGGATGCTTGTAACTTAGGTTCTATAAATCTGGGAAAATTCGTACTTCCAAATGGATCAGGTGTCGACTGGAAAGCCTTAAAAGACGTAACCTACAAAGCAGTGCACTTCTTGGATAACGTTGTTCAGACAAATCCTTTTATAGTTGAGCAAATATACAATGAAGTTCACAAAAATCGGCGGATCGGACTGGGAGTAATGGGTTGGGCAGATATGCTTTTTAGGTTAGGTATTCCTTATGACAGTGATGAGGCAATTGAACTGGCTGAAAAAGTAATGCAATTTATAAACGATGAAGGTCATAAAGCTTCAGAGGAGCTGGTAGAAACCCGTGGGCCTTTTCCGAACTGGAAGTATTCAATTTATAATCCTACAACGGAGAGGCAAGCATCTTTTGCAAAAAGGCCTAATTGTTATGCTTACAGTTCAGGTAAACCAATTAGGAATTCAACCATAACAACTATCGCTCCAACAGGAACTATATCTATAATTGGTGATTGTTCCTCCGGCATTGAGCCTGTTTTTGCTCTGGCTTACATCCACCGGGCCAAAGGAGATGGGGGAAAAACAGGTAATGAGATGAGGTATCTAACTATTGCCAATCAAACTTTTGAGGCTATTGCAAAAGAAAAGGGTTTTTGGTCAGAGGATTTGGCTGGGAAAGTTATGGATCGGGGTTCAATTACAGGGATTGACGATGTTTTGCCTCAGTGGCAAAAAGTTTTTATAACAGCCGGAGAAATTAGCCCTGAGTGGCATGTTAAAATGCAAGCAGCTTTTCAAAAGTTTACGGATAATGCAGTATCTAAAACAATTAATTTGCCAAATTCAGCCACCAGAGATGATGTTAAAGCTGCTTATTTAATGGCTTGGGAAACAGGCTGCAATGGAATTACTGTTTATCGTGATGGCAGTAAAACTACTCAAGTTTTAAATGTCTCATCAACTTTAAAACCTGATGCGCATTCTTATGAACAAACCACTCAAGCTGCGGCCGATCGACCAATAATTTTGCGCGGAAGAACTTATAAAATGAATACACCGGTTGGTAAGGCTTATATTACAGTTAATCGGGATGAAAAAAATCAACCGTTTGAGGTGTTTGTTTCAATTGGTAAAGCAGGTATGCATACTCTGGCCGATGCAGAGGCTATTGGTAGGTTGGTTTCACTGTCTCTTAGAATTTCCAGTCCAAATTCAAAAGAGGTTGCTGAAGAAATTATTGAACATCTTGGAGGAATTGGTGGAGCTTCACAAGTAGGATTTGGAAAGACAAGAATTATGAGTTTGGCAGATGCTGTGTCAAAAGCGCTTAGTGAAGATTTAGCATTGAATGAAAATAGTGGGATTTCTGAGAGTGCTGAACCAGTACCGCTAAACCTGTTAGAAGTTGAAAACGGGAAATTGGGTAATGTCTCACGTCCTACACTTCAAGCTGATCTTTGTCCGGAGTGTGGAAATGCCTCGTTTGTCTTCGAAGAAGGCTGCAAAAAATGCCACTCCTGCGGGTATTCCATGTGTTAAATCGAACGTCCACCCCCGGGGTGTCAAGCTGAATTTTCATCAATCAGCTGATGTTTTATAATTTCCAGCCTTTGAGCGTAATCAGCATGATCCAGAATGAATTTCTCGTAATCTTGAGGAGATTTAAACAGGCTTAGCACTACTTCTTTGTTACATAGCCCGTTGTTTGTTTTACCAATGTAATCACCATATGACGACCATTCATAAAAATTTAAATCCTTTACTAAAAATGAAACGTAAGGATTCAGATGGACGTATCTGGAGACATGCGTGAGCTGTTCCTCACTTTCTATTAATACGGCCTTAAATTCTCCCTGTAGCAGGGGTCCCACCCGGGTATGTTTGGTATTGTAATATTTGGTATAACTATTGGAAAGTTTGCTTAAAAATTCACTAATGCCTCTATCTTTGAGCTGTTTTATTAACAGGTGAAAATGATTGGGCATTAAGCAATAAGCGATTATTTCTACTATTTTTTCAGCCAATTCCGGTTTAAAAGATTTATTGACAAAAAATTTGGAAAACCTTGGTTTAGGTCCTGCAAGTTGGTAATACTGAAGAGTTTTTAGAAATCTGTCATGGTCTCGGCGATTTTCAAAAATGGTTCTTTTTTCTACCCCACGGTTATAAATGTGGTAAAAGTGATCGTTTACAAAGGGGATTATTCTATAAGGCATTTGAACCTAGCATAAACTAAAAATCCGCAGGTGTCAATACAAATCCACCCCGGGGGTGTCCATAAGCTTTGGGTGGTATTCTGGTAAAATTGGTTCATGAATGCTGATGAGTTTCAAGAAAAAGGTTTAGTTATAATTTATACCGGAGAAGGGAAGGGGAAAACTACAGCTGCTTTGGGGTTGGTTCTAAGAGCTGTGGGTTATAAGAAAAAGTGTCTTATTATTCAATTTGGGAAAATCTGGTTTACAGGGGAACTGAGTGGTACTCGGAAGCTCGCTCCATATGCCAAAATTATTCAAGGAGGAAAAGGATTTGTTAAGATATTAGGGGATAGATTGCCCTTTTCTGAACATAAAAAAGAAGCCGTAAAAACTTATAATATTTTATATAAGGAAATGGTTTCTGATAAATGGGATATAATAGTTGCAGACGAGATCATTGGACTTTTAAAGTTAAAATTGCTATCGTTAGATAAAGTAGTAAAGTTAATCAAGGATAAACCAAAGAGGTTGGATCTTGTTTTAACAGGTCATAATTTACCGAAATCTTTGGTAAAATTAGCTGATTTGGTTACGGAGATGAAAGGAATAAAGCATCCATATCAGAAGGGAATTCTTGCTAAAAAGGGGGTTGACTTTTAGCACTCAATATGTTAAACTGCTAACTATTAAATGATAAACCAATCTATCAGATTAAATCCCGTAATTCCAGTAGGCCCGCTGCGTGATACTGTTATTTTCCCAGGCAATATAGTACCAATTATCTCCGGACGGTCAAAATCCAAAGCTGCTGTGGATACTGCCTGGAATACTGATAAGCTAATTCTTTTTGTCACTCAAAAAAATGCCAAAATTGAAGATCCTTCTGAAAAAGATCTCTACTTAGTTGGTACAGTTTGTAATATTAGAAGAGTAGTCAAAAATCCTGATGGAGAATATACTCTTAATGCAGAGGGTATAGCTAGAGTTTATATTAAGAAATTTATTCAAATTGACCCCTTTATTGAAGCTGAAATAGAAGAAATACCAGAGCTTTTTGAGCGATCTGAACAAATTGAGGCCCTAATGCGAACTCTTAAAGATCAGCTTAAGCGGTTTATAGAGCTTGCGGGCACAAATTTATTTGACCCAACTGGTTTTGCCTCTTGGCACCTGTTTAACTTTTCAGACGACCCAAACCAATTGGTTGATTCTGTTTGTCAAACAATAGATTTTAAAACAATTGATAAGCAGCAAATTTTAGAAATGACTTCAGCTACTGAAAGGTTGCAGCGGGTTTCAGAGCTTTTGGCAAAAGAGATAAGGATCATGGAAATTTCTCAAAAAATCTCATCTCAAACTCAAGAACGAGTTTCCAGAATGACTAAAGAGACAATTTTACGGGAACAAATGAGGAGTATTGAAGAAGAGCTGGGTGAATCTTCTGAAAATCAGGAAATTAGAGAATTTGATCTAAAAATTAAAAAATCGGGTATGCCAAAAGAAGTTGTAGAGAGGGCAAGAAAAGAATTATCCAGGCTTGCCAAGATGTCAACTTATAACCCGGAGGCAGGCTATATTAGAAATTATCTTGAATGGTTAACAGATCTTCCTTGGAAACTAACTTCTCGTAAAGCAATTGATTTGAAAAAGGCGGAGAGTATTTTAGATGAGGATCACTTTGGTTTGAAAAAAGTAAAGGAGCGAATTATTGAATATTTGGCAGTGCATAAGCTTTCAGGGAAGATGCGCGGACCAATCCTTTGTTTTGTAGGGCCTCCGGGAACCGGAAAGACTTCGATTGGTAAATCAATAGCAAGAGCATTGGGTAGGAAGTTTGTTAAAGTTTCCCTAGGAGGAATAAGAGATGAAGCTGAAATAAGAGGGCATAGAAGAACTTATGTTGGTTCAATGCCTGGAAGAATAATTCAAGGAATCAAACAAACAGGTGTGACCAATCCTGTATTTATGCTTGATGAAATAGATAAAGTTGGGGTTGATTTTAGAGGCGATCCTTCTGCGGCTTTGCTTGAAGCGCTAGATCCGGAACAAAATAACTCTTTTTCGGATCACTACTTGGAAGTACCTTTTGATTTATCAAACGTAATGTTTATTACCACTGCCAATATTTTAGATACTATTCCTCCTGCTCTTCGTGATAGGTTGGAAGTGATCAGATATCCAGGTTATACAGAAGATGAAAAGTATCATATTGCCAGTAAATTCTTAATACCCAAACAAGTGGAAGCACATGGTTTGCAAAAAGTGAAAATTGAATTTGAGGAAAAAGCTACTCGCTCAGTTATTCAACAATATACCAGGGAAGCAGGAGTCAGGAATGTGGAAAGAGAAATTTCTACAATCTTGCGAAAGGTAGCCCGCAAAATTGCCGAGGGTGAGGGTAAAGATGAAAGTCAAATTAAAATCACTATGAAAGATTTGCAAAGCTATTTAGGTCCGCAAAAGTTTTTGCCTCAACTTGCGGAGATTGAAGATACTGTAGGTATGGTTACAGGTTTGGCTTGGAATGAGGCAGGTGGGGACATTTTATTTATTGAAGTAACTTTAATGCCAGGAAAAGGTGTCCTGCAACTAACAGGACAACTTGGAGATATCATGAAAGAGTCAGGCCAGGCTGCAACAAGCTATGTCCGTTCTCACTGGCAAAGCTTAGGTTTACCAGAGCGATTTTTCCATAGGTTTGATGTTCATGTGCATGTGCCAGAGGGTGCTACTCCAAAAGATGGGCCATCTGCCGGAATAGCATTGACTTCGGCAATTATATCTGCTTTCACAGGAATTCCAGTTAAAAAAGATGTAGCAATGACTGGAGAGGTAACTCTTCGTGGCCGGGTTTTAGAAATTGGAGGTCTGAAAGAAAAAGTTTTAGCAGCACACCGCGCCGGAGTAAAAACTATAATTGCACCTGCAGATAATAAAAAAGATTTGGAAGATCTACCGGATTATGTTCTAAAAGATTTAAAATTTGTTTGGGTTAAACATATGGATGAAGTTTTAAATGTGGCTTTGATAAGGACCCCTATGCCTCGAGTTCAAAAATCAATTCCTGTTACTTCACACCCGGCATTTGCCTAATCACATGTCATAAAGTTAATGCTTGACCCTTCAATAAGTTCAAGGTAAACTATTGATATTCTGCCTCAGAAATTTCATGGATTTAATTGCAAATAATATAGGTATAATTATCTGGGTTGCGGTTGCAGTTTCTTTGGGCTATGGATTTTGGCTGATTAGTGATATTATGCGACGTCCAGCAGGGGATGAAAAAATGCAGGAGATTGCAAAAGCGATTCAAGAAGGAGCTTCTGCTTATCTTAAAAGGCAATACTCCGTTGTAGCTCTAGTAGCCTTAGTTTTGGCCGGGATTATTTATTATGCCCTTGGTGCAAATAGTGCCCTTGGATTTTTAATTGGAGCATTTTTATCGGCACTGGCCGGGTTTATTGGGATGTCAGTTGCAGTTAGAGCAAATGTTAGGGTAGCAGAAGCTGCTAAAAAAGGTTTATCTTCTGCTTTTTCTCTAGCTTTTAAGGGTGGGGCAGTAACAGGATTTTTGGTTGCTGGATTGGGTTTATCGGCAGTTTATGGATTTTATGAGTATTCGGGTGGTGATTTAAAAGCTTTGGTAGGTTTGGGTTTTGGCGGTTCATTAATTTCAGTTTTCGCAAGGCTCGGTGGAGGGATTTTTACCAAAGGAGCAGATATTGGTGCGGATTTGGTTGGTAAACTTGAGGTGGGAATTCCCGAGGATGACCCAAGGAACCCGGCTGTGATTGCAGATAATGTTGGAGATAATGTTGGGGATTGCGCCGGCATGGCAGCTGATGTTTTTGAAACCTATGTAATAACGGGGGTTGCAGCGATGATTTTAGGCCAACTTCTTTTTCCCTCATTTACCGGATCACTAGTTTTCCCATTAGGGCTTTTTGCCGTAGCTTTAATTGCCTCAATTTTGGGAAGCTTTTTTGTAAGGTTAACGGGTAAAAATATTATGGGAGCTTTATATAAAGGTCTTATCGCAACTGTAGTTTTGATTGCAATTTTGTTTTACCCAATTACTTTAAGTTTGATGGGAGCAAATGCGGTTTACCCGGTTATTAATCTTTATCTTGCAAGTTTAATTGGAGTTTTGACAACTGCAGGTATGGTTTTAATTACGGAATATTATACTGGCACAAAATATAAACCAGTTCAAAATTTAGCAGCCGCCTCGGTAACTGGCCATGCCACAAATATTATTGCCGGCTTGGCCTTATCCCTGCGCTCAACCTTTTGGCCAGTAATTTTAATTTCTTTGGCAGTACTTTTAAGTTTTACCTTTGCCGGTCTTTATGGAATAGCTCTAGGGGCAGTTGCCATGCTTTCGCTATCTGCAATAGTTGTGGCAATTGATGCTTTTGGACCAATTACTGATAATGCTGGAGGAATTGCCGAGATGGCAGGTTTATCAGCTAAAGTTCGGGCTGTCACAGATCCATTAGATGCTGTTGGAAACACCACTAAGGCTGTGACCAAAGGTTATGCAATAGCTTCGGCAGGGCTAGCTGCTTTGGTTCTTTTTTCAGCCTATTCGCAAGAGTTTGCCTCGATTGGTCAAAATCTGATCTTTTCTCTTTCTGATCCAAGAGTTTTAATTGGTCTTTTTATCGGAGGATCCCTCCCTTATATTTTTGCTTCATTTGCAATGGAAGCTGTGGGAAAAGCCGGAGGAGCTGTAGTTGAGGAGGTAAGGCGTCAGTTCAAAACTATCAAGGGAATTATGGAAGGTTCGGCTAAACCTGATTATGGGGCATGTGTGGCAATAGTTACTACTAGAGCTCAAAAAGAAATGCTTATCCCTGCTTTAATTCCAGTGGTGAGCCCGGTTTTGGTTGGAGTTTTACTTGGGCCTGTTGCTTTAGGCGGGATGCTTGTAGGAAGTATTGTAACCGGTCTTTTTGTGGCAATTTCTATGACTACTGGTGGAGCTTCCTGGGATAATGCAAAAAAATATATTGAGTCTGGAAAATTTGGAGGAAAAGGTGGGGAAGCTCATAAAGCTGCAGTTACAGGAGATACTGTTGGTGATCCA
>ERZ1292623.4362-Hain-H51-01um-R1-4362-length-11614-cov-5_pt1 | contig 11614 bp, 14 predicted proteins | sample MGYA00564398_ERZ1292623 | MGnify/ENA primary metagenome ERZ1292623 (study PRJEB36523, sample SAMEA6512633) | groundwater metagenome | collected 2019-01-07 | study: AquaDiva: Metagenomics assemblies of 32 groundwater samples | reverse complement strand
ACTCGCCGAGGGCTTTTCCTTTTTCCATGTTAAAAGAAATATCTACCTATTTAATCGGAAAAATCCAGCAGTTTCCCATTTCAGACAGGATTCTTTTCAACAATAAAGTAATTGAAATCAACAAAGACCATTTCCAACCAATTCCAGAACATTCTTCCCAAAGATCAATCGCTTTCATCGACGGCGGCCAGGCAGAAATTATTTCAGCAGGAAATTTCTGTCTCAGTTTCATCAGAATCGGCGCTTTAGTATATCGAGATAATAAAATAATTAAAAATCACAAACACGAGTTCTATCTTTTGACGGCCGCCAAATATGAGAAAGAAGAAGTTTTTTATGAGTCAAAATTATTTTTCACGGAGCAACCATTGATAGATGAAAAAGATCTGGAGATTTCTTCTACCGATGCCACTATCAAAATAGGCATGGAACGAGCTTCCATAAATGCTGTAGCCTCTATGGCCAGACGCTTTGCCGAACTTTCTTTATGCGGTAAGGTTGATGCTGATATTATCGTGCTTGACGGGACCTTAGAATCTTCTTATCGCAATGAAGAAAAATACCTTTCTAGGCTTCCCGCACAGGTATGCGCTTTAGCCAAATCGTCTTCTTTGTTTACGGCTTCAGGGAATTCTCCCCTAATTCTATTGAATAAGTTAGGGCCAATTAGTTGTTGGAGTTATTATGTAGAAAATAATACTTACTTTGTCAAGCTTCATGTAAAATCAAAACATGTTTTTCGTTTTACCGGCAGCGAGGAATTCCTGCCGCTTTTAGCAGAAAACAGCACCGATGCTTTATTTTTAGGATATCCTTATGGTTTGATTGCGGTTGACCGGTTCGCCAGGGTCAGCAATGAAGAACAGAAATCATTGAGGATGAATATTTTATTAAAAGCAGAGAATAAAGAGATTACGGAATACCTATCTGCCACCAATGCGCATGATATATTGGACCGGTTAGGGTGAAGAGCTTTCCCTATACACTTTCCAAAACTCTTCCACAAATCTTTTGGCAATCTCTTCGTCTTCGATAATGATCACATTTTCATCGTTATGTTTATCACCATTGGCAGTAGGATTAAACGACCCGGTAATTACAGTTTTTTCATCGACAATGAAGACTTTATGGTGCAGATTATTCTTATTTCCATCCTTGCGGACATCTATATGGTTTTGCAATAAGCGATTGAATTCCGAGTATTCTGAAATTTGTTTCACTTCCATCGCTCCTTTGACTTCCAGATCATCAAGATTTTTTAACAAAAGTATATTAGCAATCCCATCATGAGTGAATGAGAAGGTCATGAAATGAATTGATACTTCTGCTTTCTGCAATTCTTCTTTAACCTGTTCCGCGCAGGCATCTTCCGGACAGAAATATGTTTCTACACGTATCTCCTTTGTTTCTCCATTATGTAGCGTAATTTTTGGGTTTTGTACTTTATTTCCTTTCTTAAAATTTCCCCTCCATAATTCCTGGAATTCATCTTCATAATTCTGCGCTATCATTGACGATTCTATCAAGAGCAGATTATTATTGTTCTTATGCGCATCATTTTCCGTGGGATTCATAGAGCCGGTGCTAATCTTCTTTCCATCAATAACACAGAACTTGTTGTGCATTAAGCCGTATGAATCGGCCTTGACAAAAGGATGATTAAATTTCTTCAAGTAATCATTATCGGTAGCTATCAGTACTTCAATGCTCTTTTCTTTTTCTAATAATTTTTCTTGCACTGACTTCAGTCCAACATCAAACAAGGCGCAATGGATCGACTGTTCAGCGGAATCTAAGAAAGAGATTAATACACCTTCACAATCTTCACGGGGGCAGAAGTAAACTTCTATTGTACCTTGATCTTGGAGGTAGGTTTCCGCGTTGGCTATTCCTTTCCCAGTTGAACAGCCGCTTAAGAGCAGAGTTAACAGAACTAACGCAACTAAGGGTTTCATACCTACTGGCGGAATTAGTTTTCTTTATAAAACTACGCTTAAAATCTTTTTCTTACGCAATCTTTCTCTTAGACGTACTTACTAGATACTTGAACATCAGGGGAGAAATGAAGGTGGTGAACATAGACATCACTACGAGTGCGGCGAAGATCGCCGGGGTGATGATCCCTGCTTTTAGTGCTAAAGTAGCAATTCCTAATTCCACGTCTCCTTTAGGAGTGAGACCCCAGCCAATGATCATGCCTTCACGAAGACTTCCTTTATTGAGCAATACTGCAGCCGTAGTTCCTCCTACCGTTCCTAATAAGGAGATAAAGATAAGGATGACCACAAAGAATAAGTTTGAACCAAGGCTCCCGATATCTGTATTCAGTCCTACCCAGATGAAAAACAACGGTATTAAAAATCCAAAGGCCACGATATGGATGGATTTAGCGATATCATGCTCTTCCCAATCGGGAATGTGCACGTCTTTGAAAATAGTCTGCCGCACGATCATGCCGGCGACCATCGCTCCGATGATAAAACCCATGCCCAATAATTCTGAAAGCGAGGCGATCAACAACACTATCAGCAGGGAGCCAGTAAACCTGGCTGTGCTAGATTTCTCCCGGTCGAAAAATCTGATGGTATAGGGAATAAACCAGATCCTGGCGACCACTACAGATGCTACAAACAAGAGCAGCCCCAGCACCATATAGTTGGGAGGTATATCGGTAATCGCGACCTGGAAAAAGGAGAGAAGAATGCTGATCAAGATCAATTCAACTAAATCATCAACGGTACCTGCGCTGATGATGGCGCTTCCTAACTTTGATTTAGCTAATCCTAATTCCTCCAGCATGCCGGCAGAGATCGCTACGGCGCTGACAGAAAGAGCAACACCTATTATCAAGCTGACGATAGCATTGAACTCAAATACATACTTCATTACAACAAAGCCGAGGACGAGAGGAAGAGTAGTGTTTACAAGAGAGATCGACAAAGAACGCCTGGCATTTTTTTTGAAGATGGAAAAATTGGTCTCTAACCCTACATAATAAAACAAAAGGATCACTCCAAAATTAGCAAGAAATGAAAGTACATCCAGATTTTCCTGGCTAAACAGAAAAGATTTGAAGAAAGTTATGCCTAAAATTATTCCTGCACCGACCTGTCCGATCACTCGGGGAATGCCCAAGGTGCGCTTTAATACTTCTGATATAGCAAAAGCTAGCAGAAGAGCAACCAAGAGCATAACAAAGGGCGACACCATCTTTTAGAGAAGGATAATTTTGGTGTTTTTTAACGTTTCTAAAAGCAATGCCTTTGGAACTGAGAAAATAGGTTATATTCCATAAATTTGGAGTCCTTATAACTAGAAAGGGGCTTTGGCGTTCTAATGTTAATCTCGCTCGTGGTTATACCATTCTCTGAACAGATGCACAAATACGTTGATCATTTGCTCTGAAACTTTCCTTTTTCTTAAAGTCTGTATGCTTTCTCTGACTAAATCAACAAATTCTGGCCTATTTGCAAATTCAAAATCAATATCTGGATGATATCCCGGAAACATTCCATTAGCAACTCCTTCATGTACCCTGTCTTCAATCGCATTAAAAACAGCCATTGCCCATTCGTAAGTTATTCCTTCGTTAATTTCATTAGAGAATATTTTACTAATTCCTTTCTGCATTTTTTTAAGTAATCGTTTCTCTCTAGAATCCATAGTTCTTATTATATGCTCTCCTTTAATGAGTGCCAAGAATAAACTACGAAATGTTTCTATTTTCCCTATTTTATTGTGATTGAAGATGTGATATTAACTTCTCAGTGTCCTTTGCTCCAATTTGCAGTTTAATGACTATGTGAATTTGTGATTTTAATATAGAATGTAGCTGATGTAACAATCCATAAACATATTCGAATTTTGTTTCTGCATATCCCAAACACTGTTCTAATTAGTGTACTCTTTTTACTTTTTGAGAGTGTCCTATCGCTTCCAAATCAGATATCAGTTCTGATTCCTCCTTTTCTTCATCAGAAATGTCTACCAATTCCAAATCTAATAATTTTTTTAATTCCCGTAAGTTGATTTGGAACTTATTATCTAACTTAAGTTTTGCAATAATCTCCTTCTTTCTAGGAATTGTGCCAAGATAATGTTTCCAATGCTTGATAATAGCTTCTTCATCTGCTTCAATTTCTTTTGCGATAGACTCTTTTGAGCCAAAAAGATGATTTAATATCCCCATAAACTTGAAAAGAAATATTACATTAATAAATATTTGTTTTCTACAACGCCAAAGCCCCCTTAATTCTATGCATTAATGTATCGCTTCGCTCATTTGATTAACGGACTCCAAATTTACTCTGCTTTCGCAGGTCAACCCCACTCTGCAAACATATTGCTGTATTAAATTATGTTTAATCAAAAGAACCTGCTTTTATAAGCTGGAGTAATTCTCTAAATGTTTGCTCGTAGGGTTGACGAATATATCTGTGGTTTTCTGCACGTTTCTACTCCGCCATCGAAATTATTATAAAACTTCACACAGGCGAACAGTCCATGGCAACTTCAGCCCGATCAGAAAAAGCAGGACTTCCTCCCGGAACGCTGATGCATATCGGAGAGGAAAAGAAACACACGCCGAAGATTTCTATTCTTGATTACAATGAGATTAAATTTGAAGAAAAGATCGCTAAAAATGTAGAAGAATGTTTTCCTTTCCGGCGGAAAAAAAGCGTTACCTGGATCAATATTGATGGGGTCCACGATCCAGCTATCATCCAAGATATTGGAAAGCATTTCGGATTCCACTACCTGCTTCTGGAAGATATCATGAACAATGAGCAGCGGCCCAAGATCGAAACCTTTGAGGACCATATTTTTGTCATTCTCAAAATGCTTACCTACGAGAAGAAAGAAATATCTACAGAACAGATCAGCATCATCATCGGCAAGAATTTTGTCATCTCTTTCCAGGAAACAGAAGGGGATATTTTTGGTCCTATTCGGAAGAGGATCAGGGAAAACAAAGGAAAACTGCGAAAACGCGGTCCTGACTACCTGGCCTATTCATTGATCGATGCTATTGTTGACCACTATTTTGCGGTTTTAGAAAAACTCGAAGAGCAGATAGAAGATGTTGAAGAGACCATCAACCGGCCCACTGCCGAGACCATTAAGATCATGCACCATCTTAAACGACAGACTATTTCACTGCAACGCTCCATCTGGCCTTTGCGGGAAGTTGTCAGCGGCATGATGCGTTCAGAATCAATCATTCTCAAGAAGACTACCGCCATTTATTTACGGGACGTTTATGACCATACCATTCAGATCATGGATACTATTGAAACTTTTCGCGACATTCTTGCCGGCATGATGGAAGTGTATCTGTTCAGCCTCAGCAACAAGACCAACGAGATCATGAAAGTCTTGACCATTATAGGAACAATATTTATTCCTTTAACCTTTATTACCGGAATTTATGGAATGAACTTTGATTTCATGCCTGCTTTGAGCTGGGAGTATGGGTATTATGCGGTGATGATAGGGATGTTACTGATCGTCATCTTCTTATTGTTTTATTTCAGGAAGAGACGATGGATTTAGTGGGAGTGTAGAAAAAGTTGTTGCACACCTTGGCGCAAGACACGACTGGGGATGGGCCCTCCGGGCTGTCGTGTAGGACACGAATGAAATGAGTGGCCGTCTTGCCGCCATAGTGGTGTGCAGAAAATAATCAGAATTAAAATTTCATAAACGACCAAGGCTATAGGAAAGGTTTTTATACGCTTTTAGTCTTCTTAGATTGAAAAGAAGGTGATAGGTAAAAAATTTTTAACAGTACTATTGATATTGCTATTTATTCTTCCTTTAGCCGCAGCTCAAGCATCTAATTCTGAGAAAGGGGTGCAGTTGAAAAACAGGTCCATGATTGTGATTGTCATAACCAGCATCATCGTTACTGATTTAGTGATACTGGCGATCATTTCCAAACGGAAGCTTAACAACCACAAGAAGTTACTCTTCTCATTGATGATCATTCCCATTATTATCGCAACCTTGTATACTGCAGGTACAACCATCTATCTGAACCAAATCTCTTTGACTAAAGGTCCGGTGCATTGGCATGCTGATTTTGAGATCTGGAATTGCGGCAAAAAATTAGATCTGCTGAACCCCCAAGGTCTTTCCAACCGTGTCGGGACACCGGTCTTTCATGAGCATAATGATTTCCGCATCCATGTAGAAGGCGTAGTGGTAAAAACTGAAGATGTCGCTTTGGATAATTTTTTCAATGTAATTGGAGGAGGATTGACCGAAGAATCTCTCGGCGTGCCCACCAATGATGGGGTAGTGCTTTTACGCAACGGAGATTCTTGTAATGGAAAGCCGGGAAAAGTGCAAGTCTTTGTCTACAAAGTGGCCAATCCTCAAGAATATGGAAAATGGATTTATACGCAAGAAAAAATTGAAGATTATATGAATCATGTTTTAGCTCCTTATCCGCAGGTGCCGCCTGGAGACTGCATCATCGTCGAATTTGATCAAGAAAAAGAAAGTACCGACAAAATCTGCACTACATATCAAGTAGCGCTAAATCAAGGTGAGCTGCATGGCCGTTGAAGCAACCTTGCCGACCTTGCTTACAGTCGTAACTACTGCAGCAATTGATTCCATCAATCCCTGCGCTATCGGCGTATTGATCCTGATGATTTCAGTGATGTTGGCGGGAAAACAGTCGACCAGCAGGATGCTTCTTCTGGGAAGCTTGTATATTTTTTCCGTGCTGATTGTCTATCTCCTCGCTGGCTTGGGGTTATTGTATTTTTTGTCAACAATCCCTCTGTGGCTTACCGAATATCTTTCCATCTCTGTCGGAATTTTGATTATCTTTGCGGGAATATTAGAGATAAAAGATTTCTTCTGGTATGGCCGATGGTTTTCACTGGCCATTCCTGGACCATTTATTGATAAAATTTATAGCATGTCTAACCGCGTCACTGTTCCCGGAGTGATCTTGCTAGGAGCATTTGTCTCGGCAGTAGAACTTCCCTGCACCGGAGCGCCGTATTTAGCTATTATCACCTTGCTTTCACAATATTTTGATTTCACCGCCTTCTTGTTCTTGGTGCTGTATAATTTTATTTTTGTAGCACCGTTGCTTTTTATCTTGCTTTTAGTTGCTGGTGGAATGAAATTGCATAAAATAAAATCCTGGAAACATCACACTAAACCGTACCTGCGCCTGCTGATGGGATTGCTGTTAATCTGGCTGGGATGGATGCTGATGCTGATCGCCAATGGGACGATTAATTTTGGATAGAAAGGGGTGAAAGATGAAAAAAGAAGCAGAGAAATATTCCTTGTGCGTGATTAAGAGAAGAACAGGTGAATGCCAGCCATATGATGAACGGAAAAAGATGCCGCATTCATGTATGATACGCATAAGGATATATCGTGAAGAGGGGAGAAAATGAACACAAAACAACTAGGGTATGTGAATTCAGCGCTTTTTGGATTGATGGCCGCGCTTCACTTATTGCGGCTGGTGCAGCAATGGCCGGCTACTATTGCTGGCTGGTCTGTGCCCTTGTGGTTAAGTGCAGTTGCTCTTGCTGCAGCAGGACTAATGAGCTATTGGAACTATAAAGCAAGCCTAAAAAAATGAAAAGAGAATACGAATTATTATCTGGGGAGAAGATCGACCTTTCTACACTATCGCTAGAAGAGCAGGGAGGTATCAGTGAAATTGAGAAATTAATAGCAAATCAAGAAGATTATTTGGTGGTGGATAATCGGTTGCATGCTTTGGTTTTGGAAGAAAGGCGTATTTACTCTGGAAAAAGCTTAGCACAATTATACAATTCTGCAAGCTATAAAATACTGGAAGATTTACTGGAACGCTACCGGCAAAAAGTCTTTAGATGAAGCTTTTAGATAACTTTGGAATTTTCCCACGTAATCTTTTTAAAGCAGCATTAAAATAAGAGTTAAATCCATCAATGTGGGTAGTTGCTTACCTGAAGATGGAAAGGTGTTATTACAAAGACACTGAATTCACCACTCATGACGGCAGACGGTCATTTTCGCTTTGCTCAAATGCCCTATGCGCCACCCCGTAAGGGACTCATGAAAACAAACAACGATTTGTTTTCAGAGCTGAAATTAAGTAGTTTCTTAATTTCATGCTTCCCCCTGCGCATCTGTGTCATGTGGTGAAAAATAAAAATACCAAAATATCAATGGAGGCAAAGTACAATGTCGTTATACAAATATTTACGTGAAGCGTGGAGAAAGCCACGAGAAAATACTCAATTATGGAGAGAAAGACTTCTAGCCTGGAAAGAAGAGCCGGCAACTACCAAAGTTAAACATCCCACCAGGCTTGATCGAGCCCGATCTTTAGGGTACAAAGCCAAGCAGGGATACATCGTAGTTAGACAACGAGTTTCCCGAGGCGGACATACTCGGCCGCAGATCAAAGGCGGTAGAAAGCCAAAACGTTTCGGAACCAGGCTTACTTTACATAAAAGCTACCAAGTTATTGCAGAAGAAAGAGCGCAGAAAAAGTACGAGAACTTAGTAGTGCTAAACTCGTATTGGGTTGCTCAAGATGGCGAATATTACTGGTATGAAGTAATTTTTGTTGATCCAGATCATCCCGTGATCAAAGCTGATCCTAAAATCAACTGGATTTCCGCGCAGAAAAATAGAAGCAGAGCCTTCCACGGCGTCACTTCTGCTGGAAAGAAGTCCAGAGGTATGAGCGGCAAGGGCAAAGGTCATGAAAAAGCCAGACCTAGTAGAAGAGCGCATTGGAGATTGCAGTAAGTATTTTATTTCTTATTTATTTTATTTCTTATTTTGGATAAAGGATTTTTCTTAGCAAGATTTAAATACACGTACATGTATTTATTAGAAAAATGGCAACAAAAAGCGTAACTATAACTTGTGACGCATATGAACGATTAGTTGCGCTCAAAGAACCGAGAGAAAGCTTCAGCGACGTCATTACTAAGCTCACTGGCAGATACTCTCTTCTAGATTTAGTAGGAATCCTTTCTCCGAAGGAAGCGGAAAAGCTTACAAAATCAGTTGCCGAGGGCCGGGAACGGTTCAGAAAACAGATGCAGCGAACTGCAGCAGAATGGCAATGATTTTCGACACCGCTTTTCTTATTGATGTAATGAAGAATGATCAAAGGGCAGTTTCCAAACTCCAAGAGCTTATCCAAAGAAGGGAAACGCAGTTGATAACTTCATTAACAGTGTTTGAGCTCTTTAGCGGCGTGGCGCAGAGCAATATGCCTCTAAAAGAGAGAAATAAAGTTATGAACATACTAAACGGCCAGTTGATTTTGCATCTGGATAACGATGCTGCTGAAAAAGCAGGCGAAATTGATGGGGGGCTGATAAAAGAAGGAAAAATGATTGGTCCTATTGATAGCATGATTGCGGGGATTACGCTGGTTAAAAAGGAAAAAGTGCTTACTCGGAATGTAAAGGATTTTTCTAGAATTAAAGGCGTAGAAGTAGAAACGTATTAAACCTTTAGCCAATATCTTTATATAGCTTAATTTCTTCGTTCTAGTCGATGTCAAAAAGAGGACAAGTGACCATTTTCATAGTTCTTGGAATATTAGTGTTGATGATAGTAGCAGGTATTATGTATGCCGTGAACATGTTCACCAGCGAGCAATTGAAAGCGGAAACTCCTGAAACTCAAACTTCATTCATTTCTGCTTTTGTGAATAATTGCCTAGAAAAAGCGACCATTAAAGGAATGGAGATTGTTTTTGCACAAGGAGGATATTACCGCTTTCCACCTAATTTAGATATTTTTTCTTTTGAAGATGAAAAACTGGAAGTGCCAGTGTATTTCCAGAACAATAAAGTCGAACTGCCCGCTATCCCAGAAATTGAAACTGAAGTTTCCCGGGCAGCGAATGTTGCTTTACTTGAATGCGTGGGAACATTTGAAACATTTGAAAAGCAAGGATATGTCATAACTGCAGAAGAACCAAATGTGCAGATCAGCTTCACAGAAAAAACTTCAGCAACAGTTAGGTATCCTCTTACCATTACGAAAGAAGGTGAAGAAACCTCGGTATCCACATTTTCTCTCTCGCTTCCCTTTAATTTCCCGGAAAAGTATAGTACTTTAAAGGAATATCTTTCCAAACAAGAAGCAGGCCCTAACTACTTCCTGGCAGGGGAACTTTCTACAGCAGCGTACCAAAAGAACTACGGCTTTGGGTTTAAACAGTTCGGTGATGTGGGAAATACTGTTCTGGTTACCCTTTCCTACCCAGAAAAAATTGGCGAAGAGCCATTGAACTATAATTTTGCCCTCAATTTTAACTGGGTTTTAGGAAGCGAGAAAGCGGAAACCAAAGAACCATCATTGCTGCTTCTGCGCATTTCCCAATGGAACATCACTGCACCAGGAGTTCAAACGCTGGCAATAGAAGCTGTCGGGGAAGAACTTTCCTTCAGGACCGATCCAGACACCTTGCCCATCGATGCAAAAACAGGCCTAATCACGCTCGACACTAAAGACTTCCCTAACGATGAATATTTGTACTATGTTATTGTAACCGATAAACTTGGACAGCAGCTGGCTGCTCCGATTTCCATAAATGTAAATGCCAATGATGGAACTTTGCCGGTTATTGAACCTATAAAAAAACAAGTCGCTAAAGTGGGAGAAGAATTCAAGTACAAGGTTACAGTCGCAAATCCGGAGGGATTACTTTTATTTACTACCGACAGCTATCTCTTTGATATTGACGCAAAAACAGGAGGGATAACATTTACACCAACAAAAGAGGAAAAAGGGACGCATGATATTCGCGTTGACGTAGAAAACGAATTTGGAAAAACATGGCAGCGCTTCGAATTAGAGATACAATAATTGCCGCACTGATGGTAAGTGCGCTACTCATTGCTAGTTCATTGGCCCTGGAACATGAAATTGATTGGAATGATGAACAGCAATTTAATGCTAACTTTGAGAATAATCCCTCTGCGGCTTTTGAAAATAATCCTGCAAAAGCTTGGGAAGCCATTGAAAATAATCCGAATGTACTCACTCAACAAAATGTTCTTGACGCAGCCTTCGCCAAAGATCCCTTGCGAGCCGCGGGAATTCTCAACATCAATGTAAACTTATTTGACCAAGAAAACGTGCAGAATAAATTTGATGGTGCTGCAGTAGGAAAGGCCATTATTCTTAACACTAACCCGCAAGCAAAAGCAGCCTGGCTGGAAAAAAAATACAAAATCTTTATGGATGATCAAGGGGTGGAAATTAAGGGATATGACGGAACCAAAATAATTACCGGAGGAACAAAAGGAACTGCCTTCAACGTCAAAGACGTTCCCGATGCGACCATACAGCCGGACGGTTCTTTACATTTCCGTGAAGCGTTTATAGAAAGAACGGAAGAATTTTTTGTGGCTACAGACGAGTTTGGAAAGGAGCTCTACCACACCAAAGGAGGAGCAGTCACGCTAGGCCAGGAAGCGAAAAACCTTCGATTTAAAGCCGATGAAAGTATTGTTCGCATCCCTTACGCCAAGAACAATTTCGTTGCCTATGAGGGCGATTTTGTATTGGAACAAGGCGCTATCGGCCAATTGCCTGAGGTGCCGGGAACAAAGGTAAC
>ERZ1292623.4361-Hain-H51-01um-R1-4361-length-11614-cov-21_pt1 | contig 11614 bp, 18 predicted proteins | sample MGYA00564398_ERZ1292623 | MGnify/ENA primary metagenome ERZ1292623 (study PRJEB36523, sample SAMEA6512633) | groundwater metagenome | collected 2019-01-07 | study: AquaDiva: Metagenomics assemblies of 32 groundwater samples | reverse complement strand
AAAAAAGGTAGAAGATAAATTAATAATAAAAATTATTTATTCATAATATTTATATAATTGCTTTATTTTGATAGTTTTAATTATAGCTATAAATTAAAAATAGGAGGAGAAAATGGTGGAAGAAATTTGTTTGTTTCCGAGATGTCCCGAATGTGGAAATGGTCATTTATTGCCTTTTTCATTTAAAGAAGATGTTTTTGAGAAATGGAAATGTAGCAATTCTAAGTGTGATTATACTCTTAGAAAAAGAGATGAAAATTATAGATGATTTTAAACATTATGCGATAATCTCTTTTAATCCCCAAAGAAGAATAATCAACCAGATTATTATGTAAATTAATGATTTCTTAATTATATCTTTTTCTTTTTGTATTTTGTCTATAGAAATTGAAAGTTCTTTTACATGAGTAAGAATTCCAAATCCTATAAGAAGAATTGCAAAAGTCATAGAAGCAATTATTTGAGATATAGTCAATTCTTTTAATAAATAATATAATGTAATTAATGATAAAACCAGACAGATAAAACTGAACAAATGAGCATTTTTTAGTATTCTTTTAGTAACATTATCAATCCAAAATTTTTTGTTAAAAACTATAATAATTATTTTTAATAAAGAGAAAGATATGAAAATAAGTGCAATTAATTCTATAGGTCTCATTTGTTTGTATTAAAATTAATTAGTATATAAATATTTTCTAGATTAAACTTTTGAAATTAATAGTTTAGATCTTTCCTTAAAAACAGATGGGATTGAATCTAATATATTTAATGTTATCTCTTTAAAATAATTTATTTTTAATAAATATGAATCTATGTTCTTTAGTTTATCTAAAGATTCTAGAGTAGGTTTTTGTTTTAATATCTTTTTTAGTTCATAAGACATCTGATTAATTTTTAGTAATTTACTCATTTCTCCATCTAAATCTGGTTCAATTCCTATCCAAAATCCTTCATATATCCCATCAAAATTTTCTGTATCAAACTTATTATTTGTTAATGAATATAGAAAAATTCTTTTAGTTGTTTCTTCAATTTTAGGAGTTTTTATAAAAATTATACTTTGTATGGGATTATTATAATAAAATCCAATAATAAATCTCTTTCCTTCATGTTTATAATCTTGATCTTCTATTAATCCAATTATTCTGTTGTCTGAAATTAAATCTATCTTTCCAGAATAAAAACCTTTTTTTCCGTTATCAAAATAATACCCATCAACTTTGTAATCTAAATTCATTGAAATTACTATTAAATTTAACTATTTAAAAATTATTGTTATTCTATATAAATTCCTGGTTTTCCAGGTTTTGCCTTTTTTGATTTATTTTCGGGATCATATTTATTATTATCATTAACTGTAAAAATTTTTACTGGAAGATTCAGCTTATTTGAGATCTTATTTTCGTTAAAAATTAATAATTCATTTGGAATTACATATAAATATATTTTCTTTGCTCGCTTTTTCTGTTTTTCATTTATTAAATTTATAATATTATTTATATCTGATAGGGTATTAGATATTATCTGATCTTGTTTTTCTATATCTTTATCTATTAATTCTTCTGAATATATTGGCCAAGATTCCAATGAAACAAAATTTTTCTTTTCTAGATTTTCCCAAAGCTCTTCTGAAATATGGGGGCAGAAAGGACTTATTAATTTTATTAGATTTTCTATATCTTCTTTGCTAGTTTCTTCTTCTGAAAATATTTCCAGTAATTCTCTTATTTTTATTACTGCTATATTATATTTAAAATTCTCAATGTCCAAGGTTATTTCTTTTATAGATTTATGTAATTTACTTTGGAATCTTTTTGAAGATTTTGAAGATTTTTTATTTTTAATTGTTTCATAAATTTTATTTATCAATTTGAATGAAGATAATATTCCTTTTTCGCTCCAATTAAAGTCGCTGTCAGAACCAGCTACAGAAACTAAAAATAATCTAAGAGAATCCGCAGAATATTTTTTTATTATTTTTAGAGGGTCTATAATGTTATTTGCAGATTTAGACATTTTTGTTCCATCTTCGGCATGCAACATACCTTGATTAAACAATTTTATGAAAGGTTCATCGAATTTTAGGAAATTAAGATCTCTAAGAGCTTTAGTGAAAAATCTTGCATATATTAAATGCATACAAGCATGTTCAGCTCCACCTATATATTGATCTACGGGCATCCAAAAATTAACTAAATTTGTTTCAAAAGGTTTTTTATTATTATTTGAATCAATAAATCTTAAAAAATACCAACTAGAATCAAAAAAAGTATCCATTGTATCAGTTTCTCTCTTTGATAATTTATTACATTTAGGACATTTTACATTAAGAAATTTTTTATTAGTTTCAAGAGGATTTCCTTTTCCGAATTTTACTTTTTCAGGCAATTCTATTGGTAAATCTTTTTCAGGAACTGGAATAATGCCACAATCATTACAATAAATAATTGGAATTGGTGTCCCCCAATATCTTTGTCTAGAGATAAGCCAATCTCTTAATTTATATTGAATAGTTTGATTTCCCAAATTATTTTTTTCCAAATATTTAGTAATCTCTTCTTTTGCTTTATTATTATCTAAGCCATTAAATATATCTGAATTTATTAGAATTCCATTTTTGGTATAAGCTTGTGTCATATTTTTTATGTTAAGATTAAATTCTTCAGGCTGTACAACTATTTTTATTGAAATGTTATACTTTTTTGCGAATTCAAAATCTCTTTGATCATGGGAGGGTACTCCCATTATCATTCCTGAACCATAATCAGCAACTACAAAATTACCTATGTATACTGGTATTTTTTCTTTCGTTAAAGGATTTATGGCATAACTTCCAGTAAAAACTCCTTCTTTTTCTAAATCTATAGTATCTTTTTTTGATACTGATTTTATTTTCCTAAAAAATTTCTCAACCTCTTTTTTTTGTTCTTTGGTTACTAATTGATTTAATTTTTGATGCTGAGCAGAAATTACCATAAAACTGACTCCGTAAATAGTATCCGGTCTAGTTGTGAAAATTTTCCATTTTTCTTTTGAAATTATTTCTTTTAATAATTCAGGAAATTCTTCAGTTTTCATATCATCTAAAACATAATGCCCCCTTCCTTTTAGTTCAATTAATTTTCCATCTAAAGCTTCATTAAATATTTTAGCACTTTTTCTATGCCTATTTTCTTCATTATCAGCAGTAAAAATTATAAAATCTTTAACTCTTTCTTTAATTGTCTTATCAATTGTATATTCATAAAAAGATTTTCTATCTTCTTTATTTGTAATTTTAGCAGGAGCCACAAGTATTAATTTATTAACTATTTTTTTTGTTTCTCCTAACCAGCGAACTAAAAAAGAACATCCGCAGCTATGTCCGATTAAAACGCTATTTTCATTAATCTTTAATTTTTCAAATTCTCCTTTCCATTTATTATAGTCTGATTTCCAAGGCTCTGGCATTAAAGGGGTTGTTGTATTTATGCCTCTTTTAGTTAACTCTTTTTTAATCCATGGAATCCAGTTCTTATCATAAGTTCTTGTTTCTGGATTCATAGCTTTTTCAACATTAGAGGGACAACCATGAATAATTATACAATTTATTTTTCTTTTCTCATCAGGATTTTCAAATTCAAACAAAATTTCAGTTCCATGACTTTTTCCAATCCAATTTTTTTGCATAGATTTAATTCTATTTGGCCAATTTAAATTATCTAAGTTAAGAAGTTCTTCAGCATATTTTGTTGTTTTTATGAACCATTGCTCCAATAATTTTATCTGTACTTTATTTTCTGTATGGCGCCAGCATTTTCCGTTTTGTACTTGTTCATTTGCTAATACTGTGTTGCATTTATTACACCAATTAACGGAGGATTTTTTTCTATAAATTAATCCTTTTTCTAAAAATTTTAAAAAGAAATATTGATTCCATTTATAATATTCTTTGGAGGAAGTTTTTATTAATTTATCCCAGTCATAACTTAATCCTAATGATTTTTGTTGTTTTATAAAATTTTTAATTGCTTTTTCTGTATATATTTTAGGGTGAGTTTTTGCTTGTATTGCAGCATTTTCTGCTGGAAGTCCGAAGGAATCATAACCCATTGGATAAAATACAGAAAATCCCTGCATTCTTTTTATTCTGGCTTGAATATCTCCAATAGTATAATTAAGAGCATGTCCCATATGCAAACCAGAACCTGAAGGATAAGGAAACATTTCCAAATTGTAAAATTTCTTTCCAGAACTTTTTGGTTTAAAAATTTTCTCCTTTTCCCATTTATTTTGCCATTTTTTTTCTATACTTTGGAAATTATTTTTATTCATACTTTAATATATATAATATACTTTTAAGTTTTTGCTTCAGATATTTTTTTAAATGCGATTTTATTTAAGATTAAATGGGTTATGATTTTAAAATATATAGGGGGGATATAATTTTAGATATAGGAAATAGTTCTAGAAATTATGGCAGAGATTTTATTGTTCAGATGCCCATTGTTTGCTGGTATGCATATAAACAGTTTGGGCATGGAAATTTATTTCAGCAAATAGAATTACCAGATTCTATATCAAAATTAGAAGAAGTAAGTACAAATAAATTAAATAATCTTATTGATAGTGTTATTCATACTAGTTTAAAATTACCTAAATCATTAAAAGGTGAAAATGGAGTAAATACCGATTTAAATAATTGGGGTATATCTGAATTTAGAGGAGCAGACAATGATTATAAAATGGTTATTAGAAAAGATTCATTAGATATATTGGAAGATGGAAAATTGGATGTTTCAATTTCTGATTATGCTCTACTTATGAAGTTTTGTCCTAGTTATTTTCGGTTTATAGGAGATTGGGATGAAATGAGCCCATTTAGACAGACAATAAAAAATGTTTATGAAAGATTAAAAGATGAAATCTAATTATCTTCATATAATTTTATAGGAACTAATCCTGATTGATAAAGATTTAAACCAACTCCAAGAGATAAATCATCTAATCCAAAGCTTTGATATCTTTCTTTGTTTTCATGTTCTTTTTTTAGCATAGCTTTATCGTATGCATCCAAAGTTTCTTTTATCAGAGATGTTTCATCTATGAAAATATGATCAGATCTAAATTTTTTTAATCTTTCTTCTTCAGAAATTTCTTTTGTAGAAATTAATAAAGGTATTCCGTATTTTTTTATCTGAGCTTCCGCTTCTTCTTTATTTTCTGTATAAAGCCATGTTTTTCCTATATCATCTAATGCTCTTAATATTTGTTCTTCATGTTTTTTTCTGTCCATATTTAATATAGAAATATGTCCTAATCCTATTTCTGTTGATGCAAAATTTACTATTTCTGGATTTATATTGGGAATTCTTTCTCTGAATTCATAAGAAGCCATTGATGCAGTTCCATGCAATTGATAAGGGCATACCATCCTATAATTATCATGGTGGATTATCTGAATATAATTTCTTTTCTTTCTTTTTTCAATAATATCATTTCCAATTGAATGGAGAGTTCTAATTACTGGATTAAGGTTTAACGTAGCCCCATCTATCTTCGCTTCTATTCTTTTATTTCTGGGATTATATTTTACATTTTTCATTTTGTTTTTTTGAGATTTCGTTTACAAAAGTTAGTATATAAACCTTGGGTTATTGATTTTTTTGTTAAATCTTGGATATAATAAACCTTATTAAGTTTTTTATTATATTTTTTTATGGATGCAGTAGAGATTCATAAAAAGATAATTAATTTGTTAAATGAGAAGGGTCCGAGTCTACCTATAAATATAGCTAAATCTGTTGGCATAACTAGTTTGTTTGTTTCAGCTTTTTTATCTGAACTGGTTAATCAGAATGATATAAGAGTTAGCAATTTAAAAGTTGGAGGAAGTCCATTATATTATATAGAAGGACAACAAAAAAAACTTGAAAATTATTATAAATATTTACATCCAAGAGAAGCAGAAGCTTATATGCTATTAAAACAACATAAAGTTCTTAAAGATAATGACCAGGATCCGGTTATTAGAGTAGCTTTGAGGTCTATTAAAGATTTTTCATATGGATTTAAGATAGGAGATGAAATTTATTGGAAATTTTTTTCTGTTTCTGAAGAAGAATTGAATGAGATTTTTAATGGCAAGCAAGAAGATAAAAAATTAGAAGAAGAAAATCAAGAAAAAAAAGATAAGAATGTTGAAGAGAAAAATGAAGTAAAAATTGATAAGAAAACTGAAGAAAATGTTAATGATAACATAGAAATTGAAATTAAAACTAAAGAAGATAATTTAATTAAATCATTGAGAAAAAAATCTATTGTTAAAGTAAAAGAAAAAATAGAAGAAAGTTTTAACAATCCGCTTATAATTAAAGATGAAGATAAAAAAGAGAAAACTAAATCTGATTTTGTTAAAAAAGTTTTGAGTTTCTTGGAGAGTAAAGGAATTAAGATTGTTGAGGAGAAAGATTACAAAAATAAGGAATATAACTGTATTGTTCAAATTAAGTCTGAATTAGGGCCAGTTAATTTCTTTACTCAAGCGAAAGATAAAAAGTTAATTAGCGAGGATGATTTTAAAAAATTACTTAGTGATGCTCAGTCTGTTCCGTTGCCTGCTTTTATGATTTATACGGGAGAAATTACTAATAAGGCTAAAATATATCTTAATAATTATATTAGTATTTTGAAGGCTAAGAAGATTGTGTGATTCTGTTATGTTTTTTAGATTCTTCGACATTTCTGTAAAAATCAAAATAGCTTTTTAATTTTGTAATATAAAGAATAATATATATCTAATCATTTACTCCTAACAATGATAAAGCAGTTCCGTTTTTATTTCTTTTATGTTTAATATTTGATTTTAATAATATTCTCAGAAAATAAGCACTTGGATATTTTATTTCTGATAGATCTAATAAATAATAAGCATTGAATCCGAAAACTCTGGCTTATATTCTAAATCATTTTCTGTAGATAAATAAGTTAAAATTTCATCTCTCAAATGGTTTATAGAATCTTCATTAATAATATTCTCTAAACTAATACTTATAACTTTAAAGCTATTATTATCAATTTGAAAATTTTCTAAATTAGTTATTAATCTATTTTTCAATTTATTAGTCTTTATATTATTATCTTCTAGAATAAAAATCTTTAAAACTGGAGCTAGATAAGTTTATATATCTTTAATTTGAGATATTTTATATGGGAAGAATAAAATCAAAATTGGTTAAGAGGACTGGAAATAATATTATTTCTAGTGGTAATTTTAATGATAAATTTGATGATAATAAGAGGATTTTGACTGGAATTATGCCAAGTAAAAAAATTAGAAATCAGATAGCAGGTTATATAACTAGAAAAAAGAAAATAGAGAAAACTAGTGTTAAAGAAGTTTAAGTAATTTAGATATGGAAGAAAATAAAGAGAAAACAGAGAATAAGAATTTGGAAAATGAAGGATTGAATAAAGGAGAGGATAATTTTATTTTTGTGGGAATTAAACCTTTTATGAATTATGTTACGGGCGTTGTAATGCAGTTCCAGAATAAGGGACAAGAAGAAGTTTTTGTGAGTGCAAGAGGGAAATTTATTTCTAAAGCAGTAGATGTTGTAGAAGTTTCGAGAAGAACTTTCTTGAAAGATGAAAATATAAAAGTAGAAGATATTAAGATAAATAGCGAACAGTTTGAGAATGAAGAGGGGAAGAGAATATTTGTTTCAAGTATAGAAATTAAGTTGGTAAAACATAAAATTTGATAAATCTGTTCTTGGATTTGAGACTAGAATTTAGGAAAAGGCAAATGAAAAAAGGGTAAGGGTTAAATTATTCTTTAAGAAATTTATTAAATAATTTAGGTGGAATTTCTTCAAAACATTTTGGAATAATTTATTGTAATAGTTTTGCTAAAGAGAAATATAATCCAGCTATAGAACCGTATTACATAAAATTCGAAGATAATATTTTAATGTTAAATAAAAAAGGAAAAGAAATTATTAATAAATATAGAAGTATAAGAGGATATATTTCTTTAGATGAACAAATAGTTTTTAACATCAGAAAAAATATCTTTGGAGAATAAGATATTTATTATTTATTACTTGTCTTGTTATTTTTATTTAGAAGTTTGTTTATCTTATTTTCTATAGAAATAGTTTTTTCTTCTATTATTTTTATTCTTTTATTTCTTTTAATATTCATAATGAGATTTATAATCTGAAGTGCGAAATAAATAATGAAAATTATCCCCACAGTTTTTAGTATGCTCATTAAAGTTATTATTCCTGTAGAAGTTTCAGGAGGAAGAATCTGTAATATGTCTGGATTAAAACTAACCATATTTGCCATATTAATATAACATGAATTCTAGTTTTTAAAACATTACATTTTTAAAGAATATCTTTTTTTTAACTCTGGCTCTGTAGCTTAGTGGTAAAGCGCGTCTCTCATGAGGACGAGATCGGGAGTTCAATTCTCCCCAGAGCCATTTTGAGAAATAAATAATTTTTAATATCAAATGTTATTAAATGTATTATGATTATTTATACATCTCATTTAAAAAAGAGATTAAAATTAAGAAATATCCCATATCAATATCCCAATATTATCTTTGAAAATTCGGATGAAAGATTTTTTGATGTTTTGGAAAATAAATATATTGCTGTAAAAAAGCTTAAATATAATGGAAAACTAAGAGATATGTTAATTGCTTATGAAAGTAGAAATGGTTATGTTGAGATAATCACTATACATCCAATAAGAGAAGATCAGATAGCAAATAGGATGATTTCGGGAAGATGGTTAAAAATATAAAATACGAATATGATAAGGAATCGGATTCTCTTTTAATAAATATAAAAGAGGAAGAAGAAGAAAGTTTTGAAGAGATAATACCTGGGGTAAATATAGAATTAAATAAAGAAGGTGAGATTATTGGAGTAGAGATTCTCAAAGCTTCTAGATTTATGAAGAAGTTAGCCGATTAGTTTTTTAAAGCCATATATTTATAAATAATAATTATTTTAGCAAATATGAGTGATATATTTAATATAAAAAATATTAAAGCTTTTATCTTAAGCATAGTAATTGCTATAGTGCTTTCTAGTTTTGTGATTTATTTAGTAGAAAGTTTTCATCCAAATCCTAAGTGGGAAGATTATTGTGGAGAAATTAGATATCCTAAAACAGTTAGTGATAAAGGAGTTCCAGAAAATATAACCCAAGAAATTTGCGAAAAAAATGAAGGAGCTAAATGGATGAATGGGTATTGTGATTATGAATATACTTGCAGACAAAATCATGAGAATGCAAGTGAAAAACATAGATTTATTGTGTTTTTAGTTGTAGTGCCCGTTGGTTTAGTTGCAGTAAGTTTAGGAATCTTTTTAGCTTTGCCAAGTGTTTCATCTGGATTAATGTTGGGAGGAGTTTTCTTAACAATTTATGGGACTTCTAATTATTGGGATAAATTTTCAAATTGGATTAAAGTTTTAATTCTTGGAGTTGTCTTGGTTGTTTTGATTTGGCTTGGATATAAGAAGTTGGAAAAATAAATTTTGAATTTATTTATAGATTTATGGTAGTATTTATAATCTGAAATATTTTATACTTAATAAGAATAAGTTTGCTAGAGTTTTGATGATTGGAAGTTTGTTATGGTATTTTGGTGAGGGAATGCTTGGGCCTTTGTTTGTTCTCTTTACTGAACGCATTGGAGGAGATATTTTAGAAATTGCTGGAGCCTATGCAATTTATCTTTTCATGACAGGAATAAGCATGATTTTTGTTGGAAAACTATCTGATAGAATTAAAAAAGAAGTTTTGATGATTATAGGATACTCTTTAAATACAATGTTTACTTTTGCATATCTTTTAGTTTCTACTCCATATCATTTATTATAGTACAGGCTGGTCTTGGGATTGCTTGGGCTTTGGCTGGTCCGACGTGGGATGCTTTGTATGCTAAACATGAAGATAGAAAACATGATGGTTCAGCGTGGGGTTTTGCAGATGGTCTTCCGAAAATTGTGACTGCACTAGCAATTATAATTGGAGGATTTATTGTTAGCAATTTTTCATTTGATTTACTATTTATTATAATGGGTTGTATTCAAGTAATTGCTACTTTATATCAAGCTAAAATAATTTATATTAAAAGTAAATAAAGATTTGATGATATTTTATTTCTAATTTATATTTTTTTTTATTTCTGTCCCATTTCTATTATTTTATATTTTTTTTCGAATCTTTTTTGTTTAATTAAATGATAAAATATACTATAATTATAAAGTAGTTACAGACGAAAAGTTTAAATAGGTCTTTTTTCAATATTTTATATGGCAAAACCAAAAATATATGTAGTTGAGGGGGACATAACTCAAATTCCAGCTGATGCTTTGATGACTGCAATTAATTCTTTAGGTATGTGGTTCGGAGGAATCGATGGAGCTATTCAAAGAGTTGCAGGAAATCTGTATCATAATCAAGTTTTACAAGCTACTCCTTTAAGTGATTTACAAACAGTAGTTGCTAGAGGAGGCGCTAGACCTGATAGAAAAATTGGGTTTAGAGATGTAGTATTTGTAGTAGATGATTTAAAATCCCCATTAGAAAAAGTTGTTTATGCAGGTTTAGAAACTGCAAACGATGAAGGCTATAAGTCTTTATTGATTCCAACCATAAGGATGGGCGTAATGGCCGGTGATAGAGAAACCCCTAAGCAAGCTGTAAGAAAATTAGCTGACGGATTAAGTGACTTCGTAAGCAGATATTCTGGAAGAACAAAGTTAGAAGACATTAAAGTTGTGGTTTATGATAATCCTGATTTAGCTAAAAATATTTCTTCTGTTCTTGGAAAGATTTAGTTTCCATTAATTTCTTACATTATGTACACATTTCTAAACCACCAAAATAAATTATGCCCACAAAACAGGGCTTAAATTTATAAATTATATTCTGTTTTTTTAGTAATGAGAAAAAGAAGTGAAACATATTTAGGTTCTGTGGTTTTGGGACTTAATGATGCTTTAATTGAAGTTAGCGGAACTTTAGCCGGATTAACTTTAGCTTTACAGAATTCAAAGATAATTTTAATTAGTGTTTTTATCAGTGGTTTAGCGGCAAGTTTGTCGATGGCGGGAAGTGAATATCTTAGTACTAAAGCCGAATGCCATCACACAAAAAAGGAGATAGAGAATAAAAATCATAAAAATGCTGGAGCTGCTTCATTTTATACGGGAATTAGTTATTTTCTAACTGTTTTAATTTTGTTGCTACCTTATTTAATTTTAGAGAATGTTTATTATGCATTATATTGGACTTTGATAGATGTTATTATAATAATAGCATTTTTTAGTTATTATTCATATAAGAGAAATGGAGATAATTTTTCTTATAAATTTCTTGAGATGTCTACTATTAGTTTAAGTGTAGCTGTTATTTCTTTTATTGCTGGATATGTTATAAAAATATTTTCTAATTTTATTTAATAGGTATTTTAATTATTTAGAGATTCCATATATAGCATATTTTTTATTGTTATAATGAGCCCAGATTCTATCACCATAACTCCAGTGCCACCATTCTCCTGGATAGTTTGTAAAACCGGATTTAGTTATTATATTAATTA
>ERZ1292623.4359-Hain-H51-01um-R1-4359-length-11616-cov-67_pt1 | contig 11616 bp, 15 predicted proteins | sample MGYA00564398_ERZ1292623 | MGnify/ENA primary metagenome ERZ1292623 (study PRJEB36523, sample SAMEA6512633) | groundwater metagenome | collected 2019-01-07 | study: AquaDiva: Metagenomics assemblies of 32 groundwater samples | reverse complement strand
AAGGAATCAAGGCGGTAAAAGAAAAAAGAGTGAAAATCCTGCCCGGTTACGACGGTGAATATGGCAAGATTAAAATATTTAACGAAAAAGAAAACGCGGAAAAGCAAAATGTTTTGTTTTAATGTTTAAATTTTTATGCTTTCAATCAATGATCTCAAAAACGGCTCGCTGGTGGTAATCGGCGGCGACCCCTATGTCGTGATGTCGGTCAAACACCAGCATATCGGCAGGGGCGGCTCTTCAATTCAGACAAAAATCAGAAACCTCAAAACCGGCCAGGTGCTTGAAAGGAACTATAAGCCGTCGGACGAATTTGAAGAAGCGGAAGTAAAAAAAATGAAATCCGTTTTCCTTTATGAAAACCGCGGGGAATGCTGGTTTAATGAAATGGGCAACCCGAAAAACCGTTTTTCTTTAAAAAAAGAAGAGTTGGGCGATCAGGCCGAATTTTTGAAGCCGAGTTTGGAAATTTTGGCGATAATGTTTGACGAAAAAATCATCAACATTGAATTGCCGATTAAAATTGACTGCCGGGTAATCGAAGCGCCGCCGGCGCTTCGCGGCGACACGGCCCAGGGCGGCGCGAAAACCGTTGTGATTGAAACCGGCGCCAAAATCATCGCTCCTCTTTTCATTGGCGAAGGCGACGTTATCCGCGTCAACACCCAAACCGGAGAATACGCGGAGCGCGTTGAAAAAGCGAAATAAATAACGCGCAGAATTGACAATTTGTTTTTTCTAAATATACTTTATAAACATGTCCGCGATTGCCGATAAAAAAATGAATCCCGCGATTCTCAATCAAATAATCAAAAACTCGCCGGAGTTGATTTCTTTTCTGAGAGAAAACGATTTAGTTGAGGCGGCGCTTCTCCAAAAAACGCCCAGAGCGCTTTATTTTGATTTGGGTAAATTCGGAAGCGGCATTGTCTGCGGTTACGAACTGACTAACGCCAGAAACATCGCCAAAGAACTTCAAATCGGGCAGTCAATCAACGCCAAAGTCGTTAACCGCGAAAACGAAGACGGCTACGTTGAGCTTTCGCTGGCCGGCGCCCATAAACAAAAAAATTGGCAGGAAATCAAAGAACTCAAAGAGGCCAATGAAGTTTTAACCGTAAAAATTATCGGCGCTAACAGCGGAGGGTTGATGGCGGAAATCAACAAAATCAAAGCCTTTCTTCCTGTTTCACAGCTGGCCAGCGAACACTATCCGCGGGTCAACGACGGCGACAAAACCAAAATTCTTGAGGAGCTGAAAAAGCTCATTGACTTGGAAATCAACGTTAAAATCATTGATTTTAATCCCCGCAACGATAAATTGATAATCTCGGAAAAAGAAGCGGCCCATGAAAACATCAAAGAGCTTATTTCCAAATACAAAGAAGGCGACGTTATTGACGGCATTGTTTCCGGCGCCGCCGATTTCGGCGTTTTTGTCCGCTTCGTCGACAATCCGGCCATTGAAGGAATGATCCACATTTCCGAGCTTGACCACCGGCTGATCGACAATCCCAAAGAAGCGGTTAAGATTGACGAAGCGATCAAGGCGAAAATCATTGAAATCAAAGACGGCCAGGTGTTTCTTTCGCTCAAAGCGCTAAAGCCCAACCCATGGGAAACAGCCGCGGAAAAATTCAAACAAGGCCAGGAAGTTAAAGGTGTTGTTTACAAATTCAATCCTTTCGGCGCATACATCAATTTGGACCACGAACTCCAGGGAATGATCCATGTTTCGGAATTCGGCGGCGTTGAAGAAATGAAAAAACAAATGGAACAGGGCAAAACTTATAATTTCGCCATTGAATCTCTCAACCCCGAAGAAAAGAAGATACTCTTGAAATTTAAAAAATAATAGGTTATAATATTGGCGGAACGTTGAAATCCGGATTTTTCAATATAATCCCACAAAAAAAGGAGGTGAATTTTTTGGTTTTGGTTTTTAAGATTTTAACCAAGCGGAGGAAAGGATGAAAACAAGGTCGGAGTCGAGGCCGGTTTGCGGGTACTGCCATCAGGTGGCGCCATCCGCAAACCACGTGCATATGGGAGATTTTGCCCTGTGCACAGACGGAGGAAGTTCCTCCTGTCACTCAAAGTTTCTTCGCCTGCAAAAGGCGAAGAACGAGATGCTGAGAATCCTATTCCTCGGCCGGGGCGTCTGCGACGACGCTATCTGCGCCGAGCGGGTGGCAAATGCCACTCGTTTATCAACGCTCAGGCGGCTCGCGGAGGTTTTGCTCCGCCGGGCCAACGAAGTCGCCGCCAAGCTATACAAAAAGGCGGCGGCGATTGCCAACGAGATTTTCGCGCGACTTCAAAAAGTCGCCGAGCTCGTCGGCATCCAGACGACGCCCTGCGTCATCCCCCTGATTTAAAACAGAATCACCTCCGCGCTCAGGCAGCTTCGGCTGCCTTTTTTTTGTTGACAGCGAAAATAAAAAAGTTATCATTATTACGATGAACAGAAATTTTTTGTACAAAAATATTTTTTGGGCAATCGCCACTTTTTTAATTTTGGCTTTCGTTTTCTCCGTTCTTTACGCCGAACAAAAAAAGCCGGAAATTTTAACGATTGACCAGCTGGTTTCTAAAATCAATTCCGAAGAAATCGCCAAGATCGCCGTCAGCGGCAACAATCTTGAAATAGAGCTGAAAAACGGCGAAAAAGCGGTTTCCAAAAAAGAAACGGAGGCCGGCCTTTCGGAAACGCTCAAAAATTACGGAGTTGAATCCGCGAAACTGGCGGCCGTCGCTTTTGAAATCAAAGAAGAATCCGGCCTTCGTTTCTGGGCGAGCGTTTTACTGCCGGCCCTTTTGCCTCTTTTGATCATCGGCGTTTTCTTCTGGCTGATGTTCCGCCAGGCGAAAACCGGCATGGGACAGGCCTTTACCTTCGGCAAAGCGAACGTCAAACTTTTCACCCAATTTAAACAGCAAATCGCTTTTAAAGACGTTGCCGGACTGAAAGAAGCGAAAGAAGAACTGATGGAAATCGTCGATTTCCTGAAAAACCCGAAAAAATATCTGGAAATCGGGGCCACTATCCCGCGAGGAGTATTGCTTTTGGGGCCGCCGGGCTGCGGGAAAACTTATGTCGCCAGAGCGGTTGCCGGAGAAAGCAATGTGCCGTTTTTTCACATTTCCGGCTCGGAATTCGTAGAAATGTTTGTCGGCGTCGGAAGCTCCCGCGTAAGAGACTTGTTCGCCACGGCCAAAAAAGCCGCGCCCTGCATTGTTTTTATTGACGAAATAGACGCCATCGGCCGGGAAAGAGGAGCCGGCATCGGCGGCGGCCACGACGAAAGAGAACAAACTCTCAACCAAATCCTCGTTGAAATGGACGGTTTTGAAAGAGACACCAAAGTAATTGTTTTGGCGGCCACCAACCGGCCGGATGTTTTAGACCCGGCCTTGTTGCGCCCCGGCCGTTTTGACCGCCGAATAATCCTGGACCTGCCCGACATCAACGATCGCGAAGAAATTTTAAAAATACATTCCCGCAACAAAACATTCACTCCGGACGTTAATTTAAGAAAAGCGGCGGAGCGCACTCCGGGATTTTCCGGCGCCGATTTGGCCAATTTAATGAATGAAGCGGCGATTTTGGCGGCCAGAAAAAACCAAAAACAAATCAAACAGCAGGACGTTCTGGATTCCATTGAAAAAGTCCTTTTGGGACCGGAACGCCGCAGCCGCATTCTGTCCAAAAAAGAAAAAGATATTACCGCTTATCATGAAGCCGGCCACGCTCTCGTCACCGCCAGCTTGAAAGATTCCGATCCGGTGCATAAAGTTTCCATTATCGCCCGCGGCCGCGCCGGCGGATACACGCTGAAACTGCCCACCGAAGAAATAAGATTAAAAACAAAAAAACAATTTATGAACGATCTGGCTACTCTTATGGGCGGATATGTTTCGGAAAAAATCACTTTCGGCGACATTTCCACCGGCGCCTCCAATGATCTGCAAACCGCCTCCGAGTTGGCGCGGAGTCTTGTCACGCGCTTCGGCATGAGCGAAAAGCTCGGGCCGATTACTTACGGCAAATCGCACGAGTTAATTTTTCTCGGCCGCGAAATTTCTTCGGAAAGAGATTACTCCGAAAAAGTGGCGGCGGAAATAGACAAGGAAGTCAAAGCGTTCATAGACAAAGCTTATGAGGCGGCGAAAAAAATCGTCGTTTCGCGCGGCAAAGCTCTCAAAGCGATCGCGGAAAAACTGATTGAAAAAGAAACTCTGGAACAGGAAGAATTCGCGAATTTAATAAAAAGCTTCAAATTAAAACCGGTAATGATAAGCTGATATCAGACCGGACTTGCGTGCGTAGCTCAGTGGTACCCGCCCGAACGACCGAAGTCATTCGGTCGGGCGGGGAGCGTTTATAAAAATATGTATACGGTTTATGTTTTACAAGATAAGAATGGTGAATTATATAAAGGATTAACAAATAATTTACCAAGAAGATTAAACGAGCATAAAAACGGAAAAACTAAAACGACATCAAGAATGCACAATATTAAGCTATCATATAAAGAGGAGTATAAAGATTTTGAAGAAGCAAGAAGAAGAGAATTATATTTTAAATCAGCGGCGGGCAGAAGATTTTTAAAGAAAATATTGCGTGCGTAGCTCAGTGGTAGAGCGGTCGTCTTATACACGACTGGTCGGGGGTTCGATCCCCTCCGCACGCACCGAATTTCAGTTTGAGCGCTTGAACAGCGCAAAAACCGTTCTCTTTCCAGCATCTTTACGGGTTCTAACACGGGTATTTTTGATGATCGGGATAAGAAAATCTTTCGCTATAAAAATAAAAGATGTGTTTAAGTCCATAATTTATTAAATTTTATATTTTATTTTTTATTAATTCTATACAAGTGATGCAGTTATTATCTTCTTTTCAAAACTCTTTTAACCGCTTCTTTGATATTTTTAACTCCCATTCCGTATTTTTCTATTAAATCGTTTGGCGGGCCGGATTCGCCAAAAACATCTCGCATACCGACGAACTCCATCGGAACCGGATGATTTTTAGCCAGAACTTCGGCAACGGCGCCGGCCAAGCCGCCGATAATGCTGTGTTCTTCGAGCGTAACAACGGCTCCGCATTTTTTAGCCGCCTCAATAATCGTTTTTTCGTCAATCGGCTTTACCGTATGACTGTTTAAAACCACAACGCTGATTTCTTCTTTTTCTAATTCAGCGGCCGCGAGCATCGCGTTATAAAGCAAAGGGCCGCAACCGATAATCGCCGCCTCCGGCCTCGCGCTATGCCACAAAACTTCCGCTTTGCCGATTTTGAACGGCGTTTCTTCGGAAGTAAGCACCGGCGTTTTTTCGCGGGCGAAGCGCAGATAAACCGGACCGTAAATTTCGCCGGCCGCGACAGTCGCTTTCTTGGCTTCAATCGCGTCGCAGGGAACAATTACTTTCATGTTCGGAATTACCCGCATCGTGGCGATGTCTTCAATCGCCTGATGCGTGGCGCCGTCCGGTCCGACCGAAACTCCGGCGTGCGCGCCGGCGATTTTAACATTGGCGTTGTTATAAGCCGCGGTAGTTCTTATTTGTTCCCAATTCCGGCCCGGAGAAAAAACCGCGTAAGAAGAAACAAAAGGAATTTTCCCCGAAACCGCCAAACCGGCCGCAATCGCCGCCATATTTTGCTCCGCCACCCCCATTTCAATGTATCTTTCCGGGTATTTTTCCTTAAACCACAAAGAACGGGTTGATTCCGCCAGATCGGCGCAAAGAACAACGACGTTGGGATTTTGTCCGCCGAGCTCAACAAGCCCGTTGCCGTAGCCGTCGCGCGTCGGCTTTTGCTCAATATTGTCGGTAAAAATTTTTTCGGAAAGTTTTAATTTTTTGTTAATCATAATTATTATTGAATATCTTTTTTATTTCTCCAACAAATTTTCCAAAATTTCTATTGTCGCCTGTTCTCCTGCCCATTTTTTAATATATTCTAAATCAACCTCGGTGATTTTCAAAATTGATTCCGCGTCTTCCAAATGCCGCGTTGAATTACTATTTTTATACCACTGAAGTTTTATTAAAATTAAATCCTCGGGAGATATAAAACAAATTTTCTGACCATGAAAATTTTTTTTAATCGCTTGTTTAATTTCCAAGCGCGAAAATTCATCGTCTTTTTTTATTATAAAATCAGCTTTGACTCCACTTTGCGAATGAATTAGATTAAATCCTCCCCGTTGTTTTATAATATCAATAGGCGTTTCAACGTCTATGTCCAAATAAACGCCCGTATCAATTTTTAGCAGCGCGCTGACTAACTGTTTTATTTTTTGAGGAGCGATATCAACTATAATATCAACATCGGCAGTGTAGCGCGCCCTGCCCCAAACCGTTACCGCCACTCCTCCGGTAACGGCATAAGGAATTTTTGCCTCGCTTAAAACAGCTGAAATTTTTGCCAATACACCAGTAATTTCCATTAAAATTATTTCTTTTTACGGTTATTTAAATTCTGTAATTCTTTGCCAAACTTAAAAAATTCGTCAAGAAGCGATAATTTTTTATCTATCGGCATCTTTTTAAAAATTTCATCTTGTAAATCATGCGCCGATTTTTCTACATTCACGTTAAAAACTTTCTTGTTTAATTTCGCGTTTTGGTTAATCATTTATAATTTCTTCTTTTTTATCTTTTTTGATTACTGACCAGTGATACAAATATAGCGGTAAACCAACAATGATAAACGCCAATGACTCAGCCGCTTCCCTCTGACGGTTAGAAGTTTGCTGTTTATTTTGGTATTCCTCAATTTCTTCTTTGGTGGGCTGTTGGATTTCTTCTGTTTTATTGCCTTCGGTTGGCGCTCCGCCAGCTGGCGGATTTTTTACAGGCCTGGTCATCGGATATTCGTAATAAACATCGGCTTTGGTGAAAATATAAGTTTTAAGCGCCAAACCAACCAACCTGACGCAACCAATCACAATCAAAACCAAACCGATTAAGGCGAATAGATAAAGATAAATTTTTCTGATAAATGGATATTTATTCATGTTCTGATTTAATTTTCCCTCCTAATGTTCTTAATTGATGAAGCGCTTTTTTCGCTTCGTCCGTCTTCGGCGGTTTGCCGTGCCAATTATAATCCCATTCCATAAAATCAACGCCTTTGCCCGGAATCGTGTGGGCGATAATAACGGTCGGTTTCTCGTAAATCGCCTTGGCTTCGTTAACCGCGTCAATAAAACTTTCCATATTATGGCCGTCAACCTCCAAAACATGCCAATTAAACGCTTCATATTTGTCTTTAAGCGGCTCTATGGGCATCACGTTTTCGGTAAACCCGTCTATTTGAATATTGTTGCGGTCTATTATTAAAGTTAAATTGCTCAAACGATTTTTGCCGGCAAACATCGCCGCTTCCCAGATTATCCCCGTATCGTGCTCGCCATCGGAGGTTAAACAATAAATCCGATGTTTCTTGCCGTCCATTCTGGTGGCCAAAGCCATACCGACCGCTTGCGGCAAACCGTCACCCAACGGCCCGCTCGTTACCTCTATCCCCGGCAATGCCGTTCTGTGCGGATGCCCCTGTAAACGGCTGTCCAATTTACGCAAAGTTTTTAATTCTTCTAATGGAAAGTAGCCGGCGCGAGCCATCGCCGCGTACTGAACCGGACAATAATGACCGCAGGACAAAACAAACCTATCCCTGTCTGGCCAATCCGGTTTTTTAGGATTATGATTTAAAATATGAAAATACAGAGCGGCAAAAATGTCGGCGGTGCCCAAAGGCGAAGCCGAATGCCCGGAACCGGCCTCAGTCAACATTTCAACAATATCCTGCCGAATTTTATTAGCGGTTTCTTCTAAAAACTTTGATTTCTTTTCGTTAAGAATTTCCATAATTTATAATTCAAACAATTTTTTAAACGCTTCTTTTGGATTTGAGCTGCTCCAGATATACGAACCGGAAACCAAAATGTCTGCGCCGGCTTCTTTACATAACTTGGCGGTTTCCAAATTTATGCCGCCGTCAATTTCAATTATAGCATCCGGATAATTGCTTTTCAAAAATTTGATTTTGTCCAAAACCTGCAGTTGAAATTTCTGGCCTGACAAACCGGGATCAACTGCCAAAATTTGAACGAATTTTATTTGATTTAAATAAGGAACCAATTTTTTAGCCGGCGTATCCGGATTTATCGCCAACCCAATCTCATAATGTTTTAAGTTTTCGGTTTTAAGTTTTTTCGCCAAAAACGAATCCGCCTCTGGCGGAAAATCTTCTACCGTTTCCAAATGAACGATTATTCTTTTCGCGCCGGCTTTAATCCAATCGTCAATAACATTTTGCGGCTCTTCAATCATTAAGTGAATTTCTAAATTGAGATTTGAGATTTGAGATTTGAGATTTGAGATTTCTTCCGGGTTATTCCATGTTTTCCAATTAGTAAATTTTCCGTCAGCAATATCAATCTGCGCCCATTCCGCGCCGAATTCTTCGGCTTTCAGCAATTTTTCTTTAACGCAATCAGAATCGGCGCAATTTATGGCCGGTACAACAATCATTGTCTATTTTCTATCGCCTTAATTTTTTCCAACCGCCTTTTATGCCGCTCCTCACCCGAAAATAAAGTTTCCAACCAGGTTTTCACGATATTTTTGGCCGTTTCTTCGCTTAAAAAATCGGCTGCCAGAGCCAAGATATTCGTGTCTTCGTCTTTTCGGGTAACAGCCGCCTGCTCCGGAGAAATAGCGGTGACGCAACGCGCGCCCCTGAATTTATTCGCCGTAATACCGACGCCGGCGCCGGACCCGCAAATGACAATGCCACGACTTTCGCCGGAGGTGTCTCCTCCGACTTTTTCCGCCACCTTCTCCGCAAAATCCGGATAGTCGTCGTTTTCATCGTAATGACCGTTCCCCAAATCAATCGCCTGATAATTCATGGCGTTCAAAAAATTTTTAAGAGATTCTTTCAGTTTAAAACCGCGGTGATCCGCGCCGATATAAATAATCATTAAATTAAACGTTTTCGGCCGCTTTCAAAATATGCCTCACAAGCATAGCCGCATAACCCCATTCGTTATCGTACCACGACAAAACCTTGACCAAATCGCCGCCGATGACTTTGGTAAATTTTAAATCAACTACGGCGCCGTAAGGCTCGCCGACAATGTCCGAAGAAACGACTTGCTCTTCAGTGGTTTTTAAAATCCCCCGCCATTTCGGCGAACTCGCCGCTTGTTTTAAAATTTCGTTGATTTCCTCAACCGAAGTTTTTCTTTTGGAAACGAAAGTAACGTCGGCGATTGAACCGGTGATTACCGGCACTCTCAAAGCGATGCCGTCGAATTTTCCTTCCAATTCTTTTATGACGCGGGTGACGGCAATGGCGGCGCCGGTCGTTGAAGGAATGATGTTTTGCGCTCCGGCCCGGCCGCGCCGGAAATCACTTCCTTTGACGGGCGAATCAACCATTGTTTGCGTGTTGGTATAAGCATGAACCGTGTTTAAAATCGCTTTTTCAATGCCGGGATTTTCCGCCAAAACCGCGATTACCGGCGAAACGGCGTTAGTCGTGCAAGAAGCATTAGAGGAAATTTTGCAGGTTTTCAATTTATTCTCGTTAATGGCCACAAGAACCGTCTGCCCCAACTCTCCATCGCTGTCCTTTGCCGGCGCGGTCATCACTACCCGCTTCGCTCCCGCGTCCAGATGCGCCTTGGCTTTTTCAAAAGATTCAAAAACGCCGGTTGATTCAACAACAATGTCAATCTCCAATTCTTTCCACGGAAGCTTGGCCGGGTCTTTTTCCTGAATCGCCAAAATTTCCCTGCCGTCAATCGTCAAATAATTCTTTCCGGAAATTTTTTTGACGAGAACTTCGCCGAAGAAAGCGCGGTAAGCGGAATCGTATTTGAATAAATACGCCAGATTATCAATGTCTCCAAGATCGTTGATGGCCGCGATTTCCAGCTCTTCTTTGCCGATCGCCTGCCTCAAAAACAATCTGCCAATCCGGCCGAAACCGTTAATGGCTATTTTTACTGGTTTGTTCATCCTGAAATTATATCAAATTTTTTAAAACAACGACAGACCGGCTATTCCAACATCTTTAATCCGTCGCCGACTTTGATGTTGAATTTTTCGGCCGAGCCGGCCGGCAGTTCCAAAACCTTGTCGGCGGCGGCCGACGGCGAAACAACCGCCGGCGACTCGCCGTTTTTCGGCGGCGGAACGTCTTTTGAAATATCAACGACTTTGCTGTCGTTTATCCAGATAATATCAAGCCCGAATTTCATGTCTTTCATCCAAAAACTACGCTTGCTCGGATTTGAAAAAATAAAAAGCATGCCTTCGGCGGATTCCGGACAAACATCTTCGTAATTTTTCAAACATTTTCGGCCGGAGAGCCCTTTGATTTTTTTTAACGCCGTATCGGCGATTTCAACTTCAAAAACTTTCCCGTTAATTTCTATTTTGGAAATTTCGTAATCCTGTTTTTTTTTGAACAAAAAAGACAGGGTAATCGCCGCGACAACAACCAGTATAATCCAAAAAATCAGGTATTTAATCATTGTTTATCGGACGCCCATTAAATGAAACGCGACTATCCCGAACGCCACCGCTACATTGAGCGATTCTTTCCCCCGACCTGTGCGTCGGGGATGGTGAGCTTGCCGAATCATTGCCCCTCGCATCGGAATTTCCAAAATCTTATCAGATTTTTTTAAAATTGATAATGGCAAGCCCTTAATTTCGTTTCCCGCCACAAGAACGGTTTTTAGTTTTTCGTTTCCGGTTTTTAGTTTTATTTTATGATACGGAATCGATTTTTTTGACTGTTCAATCGCGAAAATTTTATATTTTCCGCCGGTTGGCGGATTTTTTAATTTATCAATCAACCGCGTCGCGTTTTTAACACGCTCCCATTTAACGTATTTTTCCGCGCCCAAAGAAACCTTGGCCAGTTGCTGGCGCGTTTTCCCGAATTCATCAATCGGTTTTGGCGTAATACCACAAAGATAAATTTTCTCAACGCCGGCGGCGTCAGCGGTGCGAAAAATTGAGCCGACATTATGAAGAGAACGAATATTATGAAGAATGACGATCATAAAGGCGTTCGTGAACTGACGATAAAATACAAATCATCGTTAAAACCGTAAAAAAGCGGCTTGTCCGGAGCCTGATAAGTAATGATTTCAAATTTATAGTATCTATTCGGATCGAAAACGTAATCTTTAGCCGCCGGAATCGTATAGTCTTTTTCAACTCCGTTTTCAATTTTTTGTCCGAAACAAACCGAGCTTGCGTCAATACCGCAGTAAGCCGCCGCCTCAACCAGGCGGGCGCCGCCATAATCGGCGCTGTCCGATTCATGCATATTCACCCGTATTGATTGCGGGGCTCTGCCAAATTTCGCCCGAAAAGTAACGGCACCAAGCTTTCCGTCCAAACCGCTTCCCAAAACTTGAGATACTTCACCGTTGCTAGACCCTTCCCTGGACGATGAAACGTTTGTCTGCGAAACGATGACATAAGGATCAACCAATAAATGAGGCGCCGCAACTTCTTTTTTAACCAAAAAAGATTCTTGTCCGTTTTCGTCAAATGCTCGGATGTTAAATTGATAAT
>ERZ1292623.4357-Hain-H51-01um-R1-4357-length-11617-cov-6_pt1 | contig 11617 bp, 12 predicted proteins | sample MGYA00564398_ERZ1292623 | MGnify/ENA primary metagenome ERZ1292623 (study PRJEB36523, sample SAMEA6512633) | groundwater metagenome | collected 2019-01-07 | study: AquaDiva: Metagenomics assemblies of 32 groundwater samples | reverse complement strand
TAACCTTCCTCACCCTTAGCCTACCCGAGACTTACCCTTTAAGGTTAACTGTACATGGGGTTGACAAATGTCCGATTCTCGGCTAACCTAAGCGCTTCTCGTAATGGATTTGTACATTCAAAAACAACAAGGAGGATATGCATGCTTGATAAGACAACGTGTTCGAACGCCAAGTTTGTGCAACTCGAAAATGACCTCTCTTTACTCTCGAAGCTCAAGGAAGAGAAAGGACTTGCGGAAATTAAAGATGACCGTTTGAAAGAATTAGGAACAGAAGGGATAATTGCTGTTGTTTGTCCAGATGGTTTCCAAAAGCACGATGTATTTGGCCATCTCTGCAAGTACAATGATCAAAAGCAAGTACACGATCCGGGCTTGAATGGTGGAGGAATGCTTATGTGTCCGACGAATCCGCATTATGCCCTTGAAGGCCGTGCACTGATCAATAGCGTGACCGGCGCCTGGAAACTTGGGAAGGGAAAGACGATTATTGTTCTTTCTCACTGGCCGTGTGGGCAAGCGGATGAAGATAATTATCCACTTGCACGGGTACTTCTGGACACTTTAACAGCCGATGATCACTTGACTGCAATTCTCGGTGTTAGTAGCGAAGTAGTCTTGCCGCTTTTTCATGTTGATTGGACTCCTTTTGAAAGGAACCTTGAAAAAAAACGTCGACGCACCTACGTCATAAAAAATGCCGCCCGGAAAATTCTGGCTGGCTAACCAACATAAAGCCTCATTTTGTAAAGGACCAGCAATTGCCGGTCCTTTTTTATTCCTATAGTTTTCAATGTTGACATAATCCGTAAATAACATATAGACTACAGGCGCTTTGCATAATTTTATATAATATGTCGTCTGCAATCATCGACTTTCTCATCCAGCGCAACAAAGAACAGAGTGCCATTTTCTCCAGCTCGGATGTGACGCTGGCGCGGCGCCAGTACCGTGAGATTCACCCAACCGAAATTGCCGCGCTGAAGTGCATGGATGGCCGCTTGAACTTGCCGTTCATTACGCACACGCCGGTCGGCATTATCCAGCCGTTCCGCAACATTGGTGGGCAGTTCGATTTAGGCTGGCCGTTCTTCGGTGAGCTCATTAACGACTGGGTGCACTACGCCATCAGCCGCGGGCGCAACTGCGTCATTTTGGTTACCTACCACTGGTCAGCGGGAGAGAAGCATCGCGGGTGCAAGGGTTTCAACTACGATACCAATGCGGCCCGGGCGTACACGGAGAAGCTGCGCAATCAAGTTGAAACCGTTTTCGGTACCGCCCACGCCGTGGTGTATCCCATTTTGGTTGGCATCGAAACCGATAGTGACGCACTCGTGCTCCACGGGGTCAAAGGCCAAGTGTGGGATGTAGGCAAAGAGCAAGTGCTGGACGATGAACATGTGCGCGTGCGCTTGCAGCAATTATACCCGGATATGCGGTGGGGAATGCTCAACGACTTGCTACCCTTGCTGCGCGGCAACCTGGAACACATTGCGCAAATCCGCGAGAGTAAGCGCCCGGTTGCCGAGGCCGAGCATAAAGAGCAAATCCTTGCCATTGGTCGCGGTTTCGATTGGCTGCACCTGCCCAACAAGGCACTCATCATTGGTCCCTACAGCTACAACCTCGGCCAGCCCCTGGCAACCGCGGCAAAGATCCTGCTGGATAACCTTACGGCCGGGCGCATACCCAAAAACGAAGGCGTGGCCCTGCTCACCTCTGGTGCCTATCGTGATGAGGCCGGGCCCGAGAAGTACCTCGCTATGGAAAAGGCTAAATCCCTTTCGGACTTTGCCCAGGAAACTATCCGCGTCGAGGTACCCGACCTCATGCCGCACCTGCACGTACTGGCGGGCGTAGTAAACCTGAACACCCGTTTCTTCACGCCGCTGGCCTAAGTTTGGTTTTCCACAGCCAGGCTGGCCTGCCTACATCGCCTCGCTGCAGGATGGTACGGTTTCCATAGAAAAGCTCGTACTCTAGATTGGTAAGACCCAGCAGCAGTGGTAGAATAGAGCCATGGCAGCCCAGAAGTTACGGCACAAATTGCGAAAAACTTAGGAGGTCTCTTTCCCGCGCTCCCGCGGGATTTTTTGAAAGAAAAAGTTCACTGACAATTCAAGTAAACTACAAACCCAAGAAGGAGGTCCGCCTTCACACATCCAGAAGAATTAGTCGAACGCAGTCGGTCTGAAGTCATTTTCAATGGAGATCAGGTATTCATGAACGGTGCTACATTTCCGCAGAACGTTGGTGTGCAAAAATTGCGGAACCCGTACACTCTAAATGGGATAGCGTACAAGACCGAAGAAGAATTTTGGTTAGCCGAGCTATTAACCAACCAAGAAATTATCTTCTACTATGAACTAATTAATTTTCCTGGTTGGAGACCTGATGTCGTGTTGCGTTTTAAACACCTATGGAACGGCACACCTTATAAAGGATCTCGTGTTTGGGGATTTGAGGTTAAAGGCCAAAGTCCCTTGCGACCTAAGTGGATCGAACGCTCCGTAGGTTTATGGAAAGCCTATAAAATTCCCATACTCGTCTTGTCCCGTTCGGATATTGCACGGTACTACAAGCGAGGACGCCTGCCCCTACAGCTGATCAACTAAACTCTCTAAGTCCTTTTGCCCGCCACCAACAACCTGGCGGGCTTTTCTTTTTCGAAGTCTGTGGTAGGATGCGCTCAACATATAGGACTTTGATAATTCTGCAACGCAAAACACAAGGAGGTTTTTATGCCCAACCCCTACGCGGGAACTCACGATCCGCGTCGGACGTCCATTCGCTTCTTCGGCAATTGCGTGGAAGTGAACGAGACAATGCTAAACGTAAAGTGCCGTGAGCCGGGTGCACCGCAGTTTGACTACAACGGTCTGCGTTTTGAATCGGAAGATGAGGTGGCTATTGCAGATTTGCTCACCCGCCAGAACATCAACTTTCGGCACCACGTCCGGTTCAACTTTCGTCAGCCACTGTACTTTGCAGATAGTGCAGAAACGGTAAACGTGTTTAGCCCAGATGTGCTCTTTGGGGGGCTCTACCTACTCGAAGACGACCAGCGCCCGCATAAGCATCAGTGGCCTATTCATGGCTTAGAGCTGAAGGCCAGCCGAGTGGATGCCCGCATGCGGCGCATTTGCCAGCAGCTTGCCATGGAGCACAACGTGCACATCCGCTTGCTCACCCATGGCGAGGTTACCCGCTACCTCAAGCAGTGGAGCATCCCCCTCGTTCCCTACCCGTCACCCGCAGACCTGCCGTTGTACCAAACGATTGCCCAGTACGCTCATGGTACTCAATGTGCCTAGCCCCTTCTCCGCCCGCCACACCTCACCAGTGCGACGGGCTTTTCTTTTCCTACAGGCGTGGTAGGCTCGGTACACAACCCTAGAAAAAAAGGAGGGGACGATGCAAACAACGTCCTTACGACCGAAACTGCCAGTGTACGGCGATCGCGTGCGGCTGCACATTCCAACGCTAGGCCCGGGGTGCATTGATACCTTCGTCGTCAACCGCGTCGGGAACTACCGCAGCAAAGTGCAAATCTCCTGCATGTCCGGCCCGCAAGATCGCTACGGCAACATCCAGCTAATATGGAAACGAAAAACCGGCTGGTTCTGCTGGGTGCTGGGGACGCGCCACCCATCCGTATTCCTGGAGAGAGTATGAATGCCTTGCTAGCCTAGAGCACTCGCAATACCTGTGAGTGCTTTTTTATTTTTCCACAAACTTCTATACTAGGTGAAGAGTTATTAACATATATGCCTATGCAACCCTACGACCCGAAAGTAGATTGCTGCCCGAAGTTCGATCCCGTGCCATGGGATGGGAAGACGTTCACGTGGCAGGGCAAGAAGTTCATCAAAGGCAAGGTTGCATGCGCGTTCAACATCCCGCTCACCTTTGGCTCAGCCATGAAGAAGCTGCAAGCCAAGGTGGAGAAAGCGGGAGCAACGCACCAGGAATACATGGCACTCTCGGATCATACTTCCAAGTGGAACATGGATTTGTACCTTGCTGTGGATAGGGAAGTGCCTGATGCGCAGAACGTTACCTTGAACGGGAAGTTTGTGAGCAAAGTGTACGAGGGCAAGTTCCAAGATACGGGGAAGTGGATGAAAGATTTTGCTGCATATGCAATGCAGCACGGGTACGCTACAATACAGACGTACTATCTGTGGTACACCACGTGTCCGAAGTGTGCCAAAAAGTACGGGAAGAACTATGTCGTCATCTTTGGCAAAATAACGTAACCGCCCTATGTTCGACCTTCACATTAGCAAACGCACTAGCGAAGCCGTGTACGGCCTAGGCTTCGTCGGCGCGGCTATCTACTTCATCTCCACCGCTACAGGATTTTGGGACGGCGTGCTGGGCGTGCTCCAGGCAATTGTCTGGCCCGTGTTCTTTGTGTACGAAGCTCTGCAATTTTTTTACACTCGCTAATTTTAACTTCGCATACCTATGGAAACGAAAATGGTGGATATCGGTGCAGCGTTCCGCTTCGGCTGGGACACGCTGAAGAAAGACTTTTGGTACTTCATTGGCATTTCGGTGCTGTATTTGGTCATCACGAACTTGCCCAATGGCCGGACAGGGAATAGCAGCTTGGGCATCCTGGGCATTTTCATTAGTGCCTGGCTCACCGGCGGCTTGTACCGCTTGCTGCTGGACTACAAGGATGGGAAGAAGCAGGAGTTCACCGTGCTCTTCACCCAGTTCACGCACTTCTGGCGCATCCTGCTGGGCGAGTTACTCATCGCCCTCATCGTCATTGGCGGGCTTATCCTGCTCATTGTGCCGGGCTTTATTTGGGGGCTTAAGTACATGTTCACCATCCTGGTCATTGTGGACAAGAACGTGGAAATTGGCGAAGCCATGCGCATTAGCAAAGAAATGACGCAGGGCATCAAAGGGCAGCTCTTCCTGTTTACCCTTGCCTGCCTAGGGGCCATTATCGCCGGTTTCATCTGCTTGGGCATTGGCGTGTTTGTGGCTGTGCCGATTATTTGGTTGGCCTTCCTGCACGTGTACCGCAGCTTGCCGCAGACCATGGTGACGGCAGCACCGGTGATGCCCGCGAAGGTGTAAGGAATTCATACATATGCAACCTAGCGCCCCGCACGTGCGGGGCGCTTTTGTATTGCTCTTTTTTACCCCCGGCGGGTAGCTATTGTGTTTTTTTGAATATGCTTTAGCATTATGCTCATAAAAAGAAAAATGGCTTTTTTTAAAACCGAAAGGAAGGAGGCTTACCACCTTGAAACAGTTAGGGACGCTCCTTGCCGCAGATCTCACCGGCTGCAATGCGGCAGTGCTGGATGACTTGGACAAGCTCGAGGAAATCTTCAAAACGGCCGCCGTGATAGCTGGCGCAACGGTCGTGAATTCTACGTCGTTCCGTTACGCTCCACAGGGAGTGTCGGTAATGGTGGTGATTTCTGAATCCCATGTCTCGACACATACCTGGCCAGAGTACGACTATGCGGCCGTGGATTTCTTCACCTGCGGTGAGAGCGTTGACCCCTACAAAGGACTCGATTACATCGTGCAGGAGCTCGGCGCCACCAATGTGCAGGTGACGGAGATTGCCCGGGGTATTCCTTCTGACATTGCAGAGAAGCTTGCCCACAAAGGCAGCTCGTGACCTTTCGTAAAAGGCTTGGATTCGTCCAGGCCTTTTTATTTTGGGGTACAATAGTTAACCCGGGTAGGCGAAAGCCCTCGCTTTCGTCCTACTCCGCCGCGAGCGAGGGCTCACGGCTACCCACTGGGTACATCCGCCCGCCCTTTTGCCGTCCGAGCTTACTTGCCGACCGAAGCCTTGGCGAAGGTCGGAGCGTAGGACGGGGCGAAGGTCGGCGCTTGATATTCTGTATTACTTTGGGTAGAGTATCTCTATGCTCTTACACGTCAATGTACCCCTCTCAATTTTCCGTGAAGGTAAGCGTTTTGTGGCCTTTACCCCAGCGCTTGACCTATCTACCTCTGGTAAGTCCCTTGCCGAGGCAAAGTCTCGTTTTTCCGAAGCCGTCCAGCTCTTCTTTGAAGAGTTAGAACGGATGGGGACAGTTGATGAAACGCTTTCCAATCTCGGCTGGCACAAAGCCGAGCGGAAGTGGCAAGCGCCCCAGCCTATCTTCCAAGATACGCAACGGGTGCAAGTAGCGGTGTAGTTTTATGCCGCGCGTAACGCCGGTACATTGGAAGCGCTTTGAGAAGTTTTTGCTTTACGTTGGTTGTACGTTCGTACGAGAGAAAGGTGACCACCGCATCTACACGCGGGATGGCTTATCGCGCCCGGTTATTGTTCCCCGCGACACGCAGCTGCCGATATTCATTATACGGAATAATTTACGCGTCCTTGGTATTTCGACGGACGATTATTTGCAAATACTCGAACGTTTGTAGATTAGTTTTTGGTATAGCCAACCCCCGCTTGCCGACCGTAGCCAGCTTGCCGACCGAAGCCTTGGCGAAGGTCGGGGCGAAGGTGTGGCCCGCCCCAGGGAAGGGGTAATTGCCAGCATGTTTACTAGAGTGCTATAGTTTTTGGCTACCTCTGTACATTGACTATTCGCTGTTTTCAAAACGTACGAAAAACAAAGAAGGAAGGGTATGACGAAACTATTAGAGGTTTCACCGAAGGTGATTGATGCCGAGCAGGATGAAACAATTCGCGTCCCGGTGAACTACGATTGGACGGTTGAAGAAGCCGCTCTTGCCGGCAACTACAAGTCTATCCATGCGGACGTGAACAGCCGAAACTTCCCGCGCATTGGTAAAGGCATTGTGGAGCGCGATCTGGTGGTCGTGCACTTGGGCGTAGATACGGATATTGAAGTCATGAACGCGAAGCTCAAGGACCGGAACCGGAAGCACGCGACCATCTGGGAACTCCTAGCGCTGGGGGAGCGCTTCCCCGAAAAGCAGTGTGACTTCATCATTCGGGCGTACGGCTCGGTGTGCCAGGGCGATATGTACGTCCACGAGAAGCGGGTGAAGGCGCCCATGAGCCCCGGGCTTGGAACGAATGCCGGAGATCGGTATGTGAGCCTAAGCTGGGCCGAAGCTAAGGTGAGTCACCACATCCGTATCTTGGTACTCGCTGCCTAATAGCCCGCACATTCCTCTGAAGCCCCACCTGTAACAGGTGAGGGCTTTTCTTTTTTCCCAATCCCAACCCCCGCCTGCCCACCGTAGCCAGCCTGCCGTCCGTAGCTTCAGCGTAGGACGGGGCGAAGGTGTGGCCCGCCCCAGGGGGAAGTGGGGAAGGCAATAACACTTCTATTCCCAGTTTCTAGATGGTTGGCGATGAGTTGATATCAACTGGTTGTGCTTGAGTATTTTTCATAATTTCTTTTTGAAGTTTTGAAATGCGCATTAACATGTATATCGGTAGAATAATCTGCAAAAGAATTACTTGTATCGTGGTAATCCAATCTCCAGCTATCGCTCTATCAATAGTTGAGCCAGAAATTGAGATAATTATTAATACCCAGTATGGCCACTTTTTATATTTTAGTAATCCGATTAGTACAATAATCGAAAGAAAAGAAACAAGTATACCAAAAAATAACATAAAAATAGCTGAACGCAATGATGAGGAAACCGTGATTAGATTTATGACTTTTATAATGACTCCGAAAATAATTACGATTATCAAAAAATACTGTAGCCTTCGAAGTATCGTATCATTCTTTATTATTTGCTTGGTGATATCGCTCATATAATCTATTTAGATTATTGTGCAGAGTTAAGATTATTTTACTCTACATACAAATCACTGTAAAGAGAAAATTTGATGTCAATCTGTTGATCCGTCCAAGCCCGCCCGCCCCGGGGCAGAGGGGTGGGGTTGGGTGTATAGCAAAACGGTCATCAGGTGTATCATTGACTGGTTAGGTACTTAATTAAATTACCCAAGTCTATGTTTAACGAACAATCAACCCCGGTATATGTACCGCCCCCACAACCCGTGCCAAAGCCAAAACGTAGCCTCGTACTCATGTTGAGCATTATTGGTATTTTTGTGATTATTGGTGGCGCGGCGGCATATTACTTTTTGGCCTATCGTCCGGATCAGGACAATAGCAATGCAAACGTACAAGCAGTTGCGAATGCAAATACTGTAGCGAATAGTAACGTAAACACTTCAGTGAACCGCAATGCAATAACGAATACTACCAGCACAAATAGATCCACTAATTCTCAGTTGAATACAAATCAAACTACGAACGTCAATTCTGCAAACACATTAAATACCAATAATGTAGTCGGTGGTATTGTCGGCCTGCCAAGCAACGAAGAACTAAAAAAAATCAACGACCCCGATGGTGACGGATTACTAAGTAATGTGGAAAGTTTTTACGGTGCAGATAAGAATGTGGCGGATACAGATGGAGATGGGTACAAAGACTATGCCGAAGTGATCGGTTGTTACAACCCTGCTGGCCCAGGCAAAATGACGATAGCTTTGTACACATCATATTGCAATGCATTTTATGATGAACTCAGGAAAGCAGGGCTTGTTACAGTACAAGAGTTGCAAGACATGTGTAAACTTTGGGAGCCCACAATTCAGAAAATCATAGCGAGTGATGCATCGGAAGAAGCACAAAAAAAAATTTGGGATCCGGTTCCGGCTGCTGCAATTTGTGCTGCATACAATACAACCCATGGCATCAAAACTACTAATGAGAATTTTTCCCTTTGTGATGGTTCGTTTATTACAGCTGCATTTTTTTGCAGTCAGGAAGTGTATTAGTCTTAAGAGCGAGGCGTAGTTTTTCGTTCGTTATGCAGGGTTAAAAAATTTTCTCATCATGCCATATGTAAGCTTTTGGCTTCCCTCATCCTGCCTGGTAGACTAGGGGCATGACCCTATTGCCCGCGCAGACAACGAAGAAAGCAGCTAGCTGCGGGGTTTCGCGTTCGGCAATCCTGCCCAAATAGCCATGCCTTCACTCGCGAACGCTCAACCATCTCTGAATGACGCTCAAAAACAGGCGGTTACGCATGCGTCCGGGCCGCTATTGATAGTTGCTGGTGCGGGGACGGGCAAGACCACCGTCGTCACCCAGCGCATAGCCTGGCTCATTAGCGACCAGAAAATAAAGCCCGACCACATCCTGGCCCTCACGTTCACAGACAAGGCCGCCGGCGAAATGGAAGAGCGCGTGGACAAGCTGCTGCCCATGGGCTACGTGGATTTGTGGGTGAGCACGTTCCACAGCTTCTGCGAGCGCATCCTGCGGGATCACGCCCTGGACATTGGCCTTAGCCCCGACTTCACGTTGCTGGATGAGACGGACCAGGCCATTCTGATGCGCGAGCACCTGGAGACGTTCAGCCTCAACTACTACCGCCCGCTCGGCAACCCCACCAAGTTCGTGTCCAGCCTCATCAAGCACTTCAGCCGGTGCAAGGATGAAGCAATTCGGCCGGAAGAATATTTGCAGTACGCCGAAAAATTACGGCTGGATTTGGACAGCGTTCATGGCAGCCCCGCCAGACACGCAAAGGCAGAATCTCGGCGGGACGTCGCTCCGCCGCAGGATGTATCAAAGGACAAGTTGGACTCTGCGGAGCTCCGGATGACAAAGGATGAAATAGTGGAAGCTGACAGGATAAACGAGATTGCGAACGCGTACCATACCTACCAGCAGCTCCTGTTCCAGAAAGGGTGCCTGGACTTCGGCGACCTCATTACGCAGACGCTCTACCTCTTCCAGCAGCGGCCCAAAATTCTGGAACGCTACCGTAAGCAGTTTGAGTACATATTGGTAGACGAATTCCAAGACACGAACTGGGCGCAGTACGAACTGGTGAAACTGCTCGCTGCCCCGCAGAACAATTTGACCGTGGTGGGGGATGACGACCAGAGCATCTACAAATTCCGCGGCGCTAGCGTGGCCAACATTTTGGCATACAAGACCGACTTCCCCAAAGCTAAAGAAGTGGTGCTCACGGAAAATTACCGCTCCACGCAGAATATTCTGGACTTGACGTACGAGTTTATTCAAGCGAATAATCCGAATAGACTCGAAGTACAGCTGGGCAACCTCTCTCCCGCCTCTCCCCCTCAAAGGGGGAGAGGAGTGAAGACAAAACCAGGCATCAATAAAAAGCTCGTTGCCCAAGAAAAAGGCACTGGCACTATTGAGTACACCGTGGCGCCGATCCTGGAACAAGAAGCAACTGGCGCAGTGGAGAAAATCCTGGAGCTCAAGAAGAAGAAAGGCACCACGTACAACGACTTTGCCATTCTGGTGCGCGCCAATGATTCGGCGCAGCCGTTCATCCAGCGCCTGAAGGCCGCGGACGTGCCGTTCCAGTTCGTGGCCACGGCCGGCTTGTACCGCCAGCCCATTGTGCTGGACATCCTCAACTACCTCAAGCTGCTGGATAACTTCCACGAGAGCGCCAGCTTGTACCGCATGCTCACCTTGCCGTCGCTTGGCATTCCATTGCAGGACGTGATGAGCATGATGGCAACGGCGCGGCGCGAAACAAAGTCACTGTACGAAGTCTCGAAGAACGTCCGCGCGCTCACTGGTATGCAACCCGAAACCATTGCGGCTGTGGAAAAGCTGCACGGCTGGCTGGAAGCGCACGGCCAACTGGCCCGCACCCAGCCCGTGGGCGAAGTGGCCTTGAAGTTCTTGGAAGACTCGGGCTTGATGAAAGACCTGACGAGCTCCACGGACGCGGACCATTTGGAAGTGGTGAACTACATGAACCAGCTGTTTCAAGTGTTCCAGAGTTTCCAGATGCGGCACGAAGAACCGACGGTGAAAAACTTTTTGCACGAGCTGGCCTTTGCGCAGGATGCAGGCGATTCTGGAAGCCTGCGACCACCCGAGTGGGAGCAAGGCCCAGAGGCGGTAAAGATTATGACCATTCACAGCGCCAAAGGTTTGGAGTTTCCGTACGTGTTTATTGCGAACTTAGTGGATAAAAGATTCCCAACTATTGAGCGCCGCGATGCCATTGAACTGCCGGATGCTTTGGTCCGCGAGAAACTACCAGAAGGGGACTGGCACTTGCAAGAAGAGCGACGCCTCATGTACGTCGCAATAACGCGCGCCAAGCAAGGTGTGTTCTTCACGGCCGCCGAAGACTACGGCGGTACGCGGAAGAAAAAACCATCCCGCTTTATTGAAGAGCTCGGCCTCAAAGCCAAACCATTCAAATTAAAGGGTGGACTGTTGGATAAGCAAAAGGCGCCTGCCCGTCAAGAAAATGATGCTGAATTACTGCGCAAAGCTTTGCCGCCATACTTCAGCTTCACGCAGCTGAAAGCTTTTGAAAAATGTCCCAAGCAGTATAAGTACGCGCACCTACTCAAAATTCCAGTACCAGGCCACGCCACGTTGAGTTTTGGCCAAACCATTCACAACACCTTGCTCAACTTCTTCAAGCTAGCGCGCGAGCGCGGCATGGCTGGGCAAGCTGATTTGTTCGGTAAGAAAGATAATGTCACCGAAGGCCCGTCCGTCACCTGGGCCGAGCTGCAACAGATTTACCAAGCCAACTGGCAAGACCAGTGGTACAGCAGCATGGCGCAGAAGACGGAGTACAAGCACCGCGGCGTAAAGTTCCTCAA
>ERZ1292623.3498-Hain-H51-01um-R1-3498-length-13374-cov-5_pt1 | contig 11617 bp, 11 predicted proteins | sample MGYA00564398_ERZ1292623 | MGnify/ENA primary metagenome ERZ1292623 (study PRJEB36523, sample SAMEA6512633) | groundwater metagenome | collected 2019-01-07 | study: AquaDiva: Metagenomics assemblies of 32 groundwater samples | reverse complement strand
GAACCTCGACTTCTTCATGTATGTCATCGGGAAGCATCGAAAGCGCCCTAAGGTCTCCGCTCGCAATCGAAAAAAGCGGAGGGTTTAACTCTTCCCCAGCGACAAGCCGTAGCAGGAGACCGGATACGCGCGCCGCCCTGCGGCGCGCATCAGTATGTGGCAGCCGCCTAAACCAATTTTCCTCGAGCACCGCCCCCGCAAGACGCCATCCCTCTTTTCCACGAATGAGCACGATGGAATTCTCCGTAAAAGTGGTGAGTGCTGGCGCAAGCTTCGCACCCGGCACCCGCACGCCCTGCGCACGAACGCGCACAACCCCGAGTTCGGAAGTCAAAAGTGTCACAAACGCGCTCGCCTCTCCTAAGGGCGATCGCGAAAGTACAATACCGCGCGTTTCGTATTTATGCCGCATCGCGAATCAGATTAAAGCGTTCTGGACCGTTTGGTAGTTCGACAGTAAACGCACCGTTAGTATCTAGCTCATAATGTGCCTTGTCCTTTGGCGAGAGCCCGAGCGTCTTGCGCGCCTCAGCAACTGCACGATCAAACTCACGCTTCGTTCCCTCGGTCACTAGCTCGGGAGTAAGCACAGTATCCAGTGCAAGCTCTGGACCGACAACAATTTTCTTCACATTCACTTCTTCGGCAAGAATCGTAGCAAGCTCGTCGGAAAGATGTTCAGGGATAGTGAGGCTCGCAAGTGGCTGGCGTACTTTGACGCTGGCTTTTTGGCGCAACTGTAGTGCTTCAGAGGCAAGCGAACGTACGCGTTTCATTTCTTGCAGCATATCTTCATTGCGACCAAAAAGTTTCTGCCAGAACGTAGGGGCCACGAGCGGCCAGTTGGCCATATGCACGCTCGCTGGAGCATCGCTTGTCTTCACTTTTGCAAACATCTCTTCCGCAAGAAATGGGGTAAACGGTGCGAGAAGAAGTGCGAGTGTATTCAATGTTTCCCGGAGTGTAGTGAGTGCAGCCGCGTCTCCCCCGCGCACACGGTCACGGATCCGCCGCACATACCACTGCGAGAGGTCTTCGGTAAGAAGTGCTATCGAACGTGTTGCGTCATAGAGTTTATATGCATCCATCTTCTCGGTTACTTCATGCGCTGTCTCTTCAGTGCGAGCCCGCATCCAACGATCGATTATTTGCAATTCTCCCTTCTTCCGAGGGCCGTCCTTGAAGAGTTCATAAAACTTCACGCTGTTCTCAAACCATGAAAGCACCTTTGCCGCTTCTTTTACTGTTTTTTCGTCATAGTTCTTTGAATCGCCCGATTGATTTACAGAGAACATCCAGAAGCGGAGTGTATCTACTCCCCATCTTTCAATCTCTCCCCAGGGATCGACGACATTCCCTTTTGATTTACTCATCTTCTGCCCTTCGGCATCAAGCAGATGTCCAAGCGATATTGCGTTCTTGAACGAAGCTCCCCGCCCCGCGAGCGTCCCAACAGCGAGGAGCGTGTAGAACCATCCGCGCGTCTGGTCAATCGCTTCGCAAATATAATCGGCCGGATACTCAACCTTCTTCAGAAACACGTCGAGCGACTCACTCTTACGTTCCTTCGCCGCTTGCGCAAATGGCATAGCTCCAGAATCAAACCACACATCCATCACTTCCTTCACTCTTCGTAATTCCGTTCCCTTTTCCGAAACAAGAACAATGTCGTCAATATACGGTCGATGTAGGTCGAGTTCATACTCTTCGTTGTGCGGCAGCGGAATAAAATCAAGCTCACGACACTCTGCTTTCTTTACATAGTCATTCTCGAGAATGACCATGGCTTCGTGTATAGTAGCTCCGCGCGCGACAGTGAGGGCCATCCAAAGAGGGTCTCCATGCGAAATAATAAGAATCTTCTTGTCAGAATATTTTTGAGCAAGTCCGTAAAGGAAATCACCTATGCGCACACGGACATCATTTTCGGTCTCTCCTCCCTCAGGTCCGTGTGTGAAGAGTCTTGGTGTACTTGGAAATACGGCTTGATATTCAGACAGAGGCCGACCATCATATACTCCGAATTGATACTCGATAAGTCGGTCGTCATAAATGATCTGATCTGCTGTGAATCCAATCTTGCGCGCTACGATTTCGGCCGTCTCCCGGGTACGCACGAGCGGCGAAGCGAAGATGATATCTGGCTTCTCGAGATTTGTTGCTGTTTTCTCAACATCGATTTTCCCTTTATCTGTTAAATGGCAGGGTGTTTCTTGTTTGGAGCAACTTATATATCTCCCGATATTGCTCTCAGCCTCACCGTGGCGCATCACGAAATATGTGTTACCGGACTTTTTCGTATGCGCCTTGAGCATATCAACCGAATCGACAACAAGCCGTTCGCTACCGTCCGCGCTCTGCCATATCGGGAGTGGTGTGCCCCAGTACCGCTCGCGGCTTATCGCCCAGTCTTTGGCATTCGCGAGCCACTCGCCCATCCTTCCGGCGCGGATGTACGCTGGCTCCCAGTGAATCTTCTTATTTTCTGCCACGAGCTTCCCGCGCAAATCACTCATGCGGATATACCACGAGTCACGCGCATAGTAGATGAGCCGCGTCTTGCAACGCCAACAAAATGGATATGTATGTGTATACGATTCTTTTTTGAAGAGCAGATTACGTTCCTGTAAATTTTTCAGAATTTCAACTGATGTTTCTTCCTCGACTACGGAGCGGTTCGCAAGAAAACTTGTCCCTGCAATAAATCTTCCTTCTGGATTTACGAGATGCACTTTTGGTAAGCCAATTTTATTTCCGAGTTCGAAGTCTTCTTGGCCATACATCACTGCGGTATGCACGATACCGGTGCCGTCCTCGGTTGTGACAAAATCTGCGGCATACACTTGAAATGCTTTCTCAAACTTTGGCTTCTCGCTTTCCGTTGCAAGAACGTGAGCATAGTCGTAGAGCGGTCTGTATTTCTTCCCAACGAGATCTCTGCCTAGGTACTCTTCAACTATGTGTCCTGGATATTTGTGTGCAAGATCTTTCGCCATGATGAAACATTCTCCAGCCCATTTATATTTGGCGTATTTTATGTTCTCACCAACAGCAAGTGCGATGTTGCCTGGGAGCGTCCACGGCGTGGTGGTCCACGCGAGAAAATATGTCTCGGGTTCGTCAACCAGCTCAAATTTCGCCGTGATCGTGATGTCCTTCACATTCTCATACCCTTGTGCGAGCTCGTGCGAGGAGAGCGCGGTGCCACAACGCGGGCACCACGGAAGCACCTTGTAGTCCTTGTAGAGCCGACCGTCTTTTTCTGTCTGTGCAAAAAGATTCCACAACACTTCCATGTAGGCATTGTCGAATGTAAAATAGGCTTTCGTTTCATCAACCCAGAAGCCGATGCGTTTGGTAAACCGCCTCCATTCATCAATGTAGCGAAAGACGCTCTCACGGCATTTCTTGTTGAATGCGGCGATGCCATATTTTTCTATATCCGGCTTTCCTTTGAAACCCAACTGCTTCTCCACCTCAAGCTCCACCGGCAGGCCATGTGTGTCCCAGCCGGCGCGACGATTCACCCGATACCCGCGCATGGTCTTGTAGCGCGGGATAGCATCTTTGAAGGCGCGGCTTTCGAGATGGTGGATGCCGGGTTTTCCATTCGCTGTGGGCGGGCCCTCATAGAATATGAAATCGCCTTTGGTTGGCTTCTTCTCGAGCGACTTCTCGAAGATACGCTCGCGCTCCCAAAATGCGAGTATCGCCTCTTCGCGTTTCGCCGCTTCAGATTTCTTGGGCATAGTTTCCATATACTACATCTTCTCTGGTACGGGAATGCCAAGAACCGTGAGGCCGTTCGACATTGTGTTTACAAATGCGCGGGCGAGCATGAGCTTGTGTGCCTCGTGATTGCCGCCAATGATGCGTTCTTGTGCATAAAATGAGTTCCACTCGCCCGCGAGTTCGGTAAGATAGTTCACCAACAGGTTCGGTGCAAGCTCGCGCGCGGCGCGCGCGACAACTTCAGGGAAGTGTAAAATAATCCGTTCAATCCGCGCCGGCTCCGCCGGCGCGGCGTTGGCTGTTGATTGTTGGCTGTTGGGAGCTTTCGCGAGTACGCTTCGTGCTCGGACGAGCGCATACTGCAGATACGGTCCAGAGTCACCCTCGAGCGAAAGTGATTTTTCTTCATCAAACATAATGTCCGAGCCCGGTGCTTGTCGTAGAATCATGTACTTGATCGCCCCAAGCGCCACTTGTTCTGCGATAAGCGGGTCCGCATTCTTCTCACTCGCTTTCCTTGTCACATCCTGAATGAACCCAGCAGTGGTGACTACATTCCCCTCGCGCGATGACATCTTTCCCGACGAGAGCTTCAAAAATCCAGTTGTAATGTGTTTCGTCTTTGCTGCGAGTAAAGGAGCAATCTCTGAAAGAGCTGCGAGCACTGTTTTGAAACGACCAGCTTGCTCATTGCCCGTGACGATAATACTTTCATCAGATGGCCATCGTTCCTCCTTCAGAAAGGCAAGTCCGATATCCTTCGCTTCATAGGTAGGCGTATCGTGCGACGTGATAAACACCATCGTATGTACGCCCTTCTTCTCGCCGTTATAAATGATGGCGCCATCGCTCCTCTCAAAAATTCCTTTAGTGAGTCCGTCGTGCACCACACGCACGCCAGTCTCGGTCGTGTCGCTGTCGAAAAATTCAAAATCAAAATGCGTGCCGAGCAGTTTCCAAATACGCCGGAACTCTTCCATCGAAACATCGCGTCCCTTGCGCCAGAGCTCCATCAGTTCGCGGTCAGTCCCGGCATATATTGCCTGATTGAGTGTATCTATTTCTTCTTTCGCCTGGGGATTACTCTCATAGGCATTGGAACCTTCGACATATGCCGCACCCATTTCTTGGGCAGTCGCTGGCTCGCTGATACCGTTTTTGCGAAGTCCCCAGAGCGCCTTTGCAACATTTGGACCGATATCGCCACCGAATGTGTCGCGGGCGACTTTTGCGCCGGAGTTCTCTATCAGTTGCGATATCGCTTCACCGACAACCGTACCAACCAAATGGCCAACATGCATTTCTTTAAATGCATTTGGGTTTGAATATTCGACGATGACACGCTTTCCCCTAAACGCTTCGCCTTGCGAAGCGTCGAGCGACCAGACCTTGTCGGGTTTAGCCTTCCCCCATTCGCTTCCTTGTGCGTCTGCTTCGACAGTCGCGAGCGCAACCGCCTCACGCGCAAGTGTGATGTTTACAAATCCCGGCCCCGCGACGGTAATGTGACTCGCGATATCCTTCCCAAGTTTCTCAATCAGAAATCGCGCGAGCTCGTCCGCGAACTCGCGCGGCTTCCTCCCAAGCGCTTTCGCGGCCGCAAGCGCGGCGTTCGTCGCATAGTCGCCGTGCGCCGGGTCACTGGGTCTTTCAACCGCAAACGTCGTCTCGGGCGCTCCTGCTTGCACAAACGCCTCCCCAATCGCTTTTCGTATCCGCTCTTCCATACGAGCGAGTGTACCAGATTCTGCGCGCTCCTGCGGCGTTTAATAAACGCTTTGCTATATCTAGATGCCACGTTTTACAAACAATTGTACATCTTTACCATATTTTTACAACTGTGGACATCATGTTGATAACACTTTAGGCATCCGGTATACTCTAAGGATGACTCAAACCACCACAAATGTCAGAGAATTGCGCAAAGCACATGGCATGAGCCAAGAATATCTGGCGCAGAAGCTATGTATTTCACGTCCGACGTTGGTACGAATTGAGAAAGGAGAAAGACCTCTAACTGTCGCCGAAGATGCACAGATTCGTGATCTATTTGGTATCGCACAGAAGGGCACGACACGCACTTCTAGCGACATTCGTGTATCAGTGCCGCAGAGAAATATCGAAAAATTCAAACAGGTTCTCATCTATGTACTAGAAAAAACTACCGGCAAGCCGAATATCGGCATGACCGCCCTGTATAAACTTCTCTATTTTATCGATTTCGATTATTACGAGAAGTATGACGAGCAGATGATGGGATTGACGTACATCAAGAACCACTACGGTCCGACGCCGCGCGAGTTCGTGAAAGTCGTCGAGCAGATGAAGAAGGACAAGGATATCGAGGAAGTAAAAAGTTCCTATTTCACGTATGAACAGAAAAAATTTCTACCGCATAAATCCGCCGATCTCACTTCACTTAGTGGTCAAGAGAAAGAAATGATTGACAGCGTACTTGTCCGTTATGGCGACAAAAGCGCGACCGAGCTCATGCGACTTTCGCACGAGGATACTCCTTGGATAGTGGCAGAGGATGGAGAGGATATCGAATACGAGCACGTTTTCTACCGCACGGATGCTTTTTCTGTGCGCGAATATGATCCGCTCTAAGATTGCTCGGTATGAAGTACGCCGAGTTGCCTGAATTTTCGCACGAGCTGAAACGCCTAAGCAAGAAGTATCGATCGTTGCCAGATGATTTTGAAAAGCTGAAACAGACACTCGCTAAATTGACCATACGCGATGGTGGAAACCATTGGAACTGCTTGTACAAGAATGAGAATATAGCTATCTACAAGATTCGATTGGCTTGTAAATATCTTCGAGCTACCACATCGCGTGTCATCTACGCACACCATAAAGAACCCGCACGAATAGTATTTATCGAGATTTACTTCAAGGGGGATAAAGAAAACGAAGACCTAAAACGAATCAGGGATTATCTGAAAAATTTCTAGCGAAATGACTCGGGAATAGGGTGTGTGAGCGCGAGCTTCTTCACTTCTCTTTTTGCTTTCGTCACTACCGCGTCTGTGCGTTTCGTGAGTACCTCTATCATAATTTCAGCCACTCGTTTACATTCTTTTTCTTTAAATCCGCGTGTCGTCATTGCGGGTGTGCCGAAGCGGATGCCGGAGGGGTCCATCGGTTTGCGCGTATCATCTGCTATCGCATTTTTATTAAGCGTGATGCCCGCGCGGTCAAGAAGCTTCTCTGCTTCACCGCCCGAGATGCCAAATGATGTCCATACATCGAGCAAGATGAGGTGGTTATCAGAACCGCCCGTGAGCATTCGCGACTTATGTTTTTTAAATACTTTCTCCATCGCATGCGTATTCGCAATTATCTGCTTCGCATATTTCTTGAACGACGGCCGAAGCGCCTCGCCAAAAGCAACCGCCTTTGCGGCTATCTGGTGCATATGCGGACCGCCCTGGAATCCCGGGAATACTGCTTTGTCTATCTTCTTTGCAAGCTCCTCGCTCTCACGCACGAGTATCATCCCGCCGCGCGGGCCCCGGAGCGTCTTGTGCGTGGTAGTGGTCATAATGTCGAAGCCATAATCAAACGGATTCTTCGCAGCCTTCCCTGCGATGAGTCCCGCAATGTGCGCAGCGTCCATCACTGAAACTGCGCCTACCTCTCGCGCGATATCGACAAACTTCTTGTAGTTAAGCTCGCGCGGGTACGCCGAGAATCCTGCGAGTACTATCTTCGGCTTAATCTTCTTCGCGACGCGGCGCATATCCTCGTAATCGATTTCGCCGGTTTCAATGTTCTTCATCTTGTATCTCTGGAAGTTGAAAATTTTCGTAAGGTACGTTACGGGATGGCCATGGGTCAAGTGCCCGCCGTGCGAAAGATCCATACCGAGCACGGTGTCTCCGGGTTGCAAAAGGGCGAAATACATCGCGATGTTTGCATTCGCGCCGCCCAAAGGCTGTACGTTCGCATACTTAGCGCCGAAGAGCTTCTTTGCACGGTTAATTGCAAGCGTTTCCACTTTGTCCGTGAACTCTTGTCCGCCGTAGTAGCGCTTCCCCGGATACCCTTCCGAATATTTATTCGTGAGTGACGATGCCATTGCCTCCTTCACCGCGCGCGACACATAGTTCTCAGAGGGTATAAGCTCGAGCCCTTCCGCCTGCCGCTTCTCTTCGCCCACGAGCGCTGTATACATCTCTTTATCCTCCTTTTTGATGCGTGGGTAGAAGTTCATAACGATAAGATTATCTTCTTTTCTTTTTACTACTAAAAGTGCCGAAACCGCCCGTAACAGATAATTCTGCTTTTATAGGAGGGTGCGGGTCGTAATTTCCCAAAAGAGCATGCTCCGGAAGGAAATCGTCAATGTCTTTCACTTTTCTATCAATCTTCATTGTAGGGAATGGACGTGGTTTCCTTCGAAGTTGTTCTTTTACCTGATCTAGGTGTTTTTCATAAATATGAACATCCCCAAAAGTATGCACAAATTCTCCTGGTTTATATCCTAAAACTTTAGCCAGAATAATAGTAAGTAGTGCATAACTGGCAATATTAAAAGGGACCCCAAGGAAAATATCAGCGCTTCGCTGATACAAATGAAGACACAGTCTTTTCTTGATTATATTGACCTGATACATGTTATGGCAAATGGGAAAGTAAGAAGTGTCTTTCCGCTGCGCCATTGTATAGAGATACTCTGGATTCCATGAGTTAACAATTGCGTTGTGCGCATTGGGATCTTTTTTTATTTCATTTACCACCCAGCGCAACTGGTCGATTGTTCTTTTGGTTCGCGTTGGCCAGCGACGCCACAACTCTCCGTATATCCTAGGCAACTCTCCCCATTTTTTTGCAAAAGTTTTGTCTTTGCCAATTTTTTCTACAAACTTTTCTTTGCTCAATAATTTCTTATTCCCTAATTTTTTATTTTTTATTCGGTAAATCCGATAGGGATAGTCGTCCCAGATGTGCACATTATTATCTACTAAATATTTGATATTTGACTGGCCCGACATGAACCAGTACAGCTCTTGCAGCACTCCCTTCCAGTAAACCTTTTTAGTGGTTAGCAGAGGAAACCCGTCAGCCAAATCAAAACGAAGCTGTTTACCAAAGATACTGTAAGAAGCGTCGCCAGTCCCCCGATCAACTTTGCGGTCGCCATTTTTTAGAATCTCTTTAAGCAATTCTAGGTATTGGTATTCGGGATGTGTGTGCATACACATCAAGAGCGGGCAAGTTTTTTCTTCGCGGCACTGTTTTTCTTTTCCCCCGCAAAATGCTTCCAATTATCTTTCGCGAAGCGTCCGACATCACGATACGACTGCGAGGGCGGCGAGGAGAGCATAGAGAACATAATCTGCGCTATTGCCATTCCAGGACGGATAATGATAGGCACATTATTTTGATTTGAGAGTTCCAGCGTCACATTGAGAAAATGCCCTGGATTGATGATGCCGGCGGTGTTATGGATCATGAGACCAACACGTGCGAGCGAGGATTTCCCGCCAATTTGGATAAGGAAGTGGTCGGAGCCGAAAAATTCTTTTGACACAGCGATGACCGACACGCCGGGATGGAGCACAAATTCTTCCCCATCTTTTACCGATATCTCACGCGTTTTTGCGAACACTTTTTTCATCGGATCAATGAGATGCGTCTGGCTCTCCTCGTTAATGATGAATTTGTTACCGAGTCGAATGTCATAGGACACCGGCTGGAGCTGGGACTCGCTAAAAGGGCGGAGTGTAATCCGGTCGTTTCTAATCTCTTTCTTAATATCTATGTCGGAGAGAAACATACCTAGACTTGCGTTTCTTCACCGTGGGAAATGCGACCTCCTTGGTGTTGCCCGCGATAACCGATGGTTTCCCCTTCTATTGTGTGAAATACGATATTACAAATGCGCGCACCAAGCTGAAGCTTCACGGGAAATGACCCGAGATTCGCGAGACCAAAAGTTAACTGTCCTTTATATCCCGGGTCAGTCTTCGTGACGAGAAGGAGAAGACCGGCACGGAAGAGACTGCTTCTCGGATAGACCATTGGCATGAGATCGAGCGGTGTGTGTATCGTCTCTGCAGTTTGCACGAGATAATAATCGCCCGGCTTAACAGCAAGTTCGTCTTGTACATCCCCCTCTTTCAAATGGTACAGTTCTTTCGTTTTCACACCGCTTCTCTTCCCTAGCCCAGCAAGACCATCGGCTTCAATATATGCACCACCTTCAATAATTTCATGCACCGCACCGAGTCGTAGGTCAATACCAGTGCCTTCCGGTTTTGAAAGATCGCGACCACCAAGACCAGAAATCAAATTTTCTTCTTTGATTCGTCGGACGACTTCGTGGATGCCGATAACTGACATACTGCTAGTATAAGCGAAATGGAACGTATAGCAATTATCGCCGCCTTGGGCACCAAAACACGCGCTGTGGGAAAAGACAATGCTCTTCTCTGGCATATCTCGGACGATATGCGGCGATTTAAGGAGCTCACGATGGGTCATCCGGTCATTATGGGCCGCAAAACCTGGGAATCACTCCCAGAGAAATTTAGACCCCTCCCGGGGCGCACCAATATCGTCGTGACACAACAGGTAGGCTACAAGGCAGGTGGAGCCACCGTGGTGGATTCCCTGTCTGACGCCTTCCTCGCTGCACAGGATGCGCCGGGAGCAGAAGAGACGTTTGTTATTGGTGGCGGAGAGATCTACGCGGCTGCCCTGCCCTATGCGACTCGCCTGTATCTCACACTCGTCGACGACGCACCCCCCGCCGATGTGTTTTTCCCTTCATACGAAAAAGATTTTAAAATTATTTCAGAAGAAAAATGCGGGGGAGAACCCTCGCATTGTTTCCAAGTTCTTGAACGAAAATAAATTTACTTAACATCAATCCCCATGCTCCGCGCAGTACCGGCAATGGTGCGGGCGGCTGCCTCGGGAGAGCTGGCATTCATGTCTGGGATTTTCTCTTCGACGATTACTGCGATTTGGGCCTTGGTGATGGTACCTACTTTTGTCTCTTTCGCCTTGCCCGAGCCCTTCTCGATGCCGAGCGCTTTCAAGATGAGCCTCGAGGCGGGCGGATTCTTCATGATGAACGTGAACGAACGATCATCATAGACCGAGAGCTCGATTGGGATAATCGTTCCCTGCTTGTCCTTCGTCGCTTCGTTGAACTGGGTCACGAATTGGCCAATGTTCACACCCGCAGGGCCGAGCGCAGTACCCACCGGTGGTGCAGGTGTCGCTTTGCCGCCAGGAATTTGTAGTTTTATCTTTTTTACAACGGTAGCCATAGTAAATGTGACTGTACGCTAGAGTTTGCGAATTTGCAAAAAGTCGAGCTCAACCGGCGTCTCGCGGCCGAACATCGAGACCATCACCTTCACCTTCCCACGATCTTCGTCTATCTCCCCCACCTTACCCTCTAAGTCTTTGAACGGTCCATCGGCAATGACGATGGGATCATCTTTCACGAGATCGATGCGATGTTTCGGTGCTTCGGCCGTCATGCGCTTCATAAGCGTTGTAACTTCCGACTCCTCCATCGGGACCGGTAAATTACCAGAACCAACAAAACCCGTCACACGCGGCGTGTTCCGCACCACGAACCACGAATCATCATCGACAATCATTCGCACGAGAATATAGCCCGGATAAATTTTTTCCTCTTCGACGGTGCGCTTCCCTCCTTTCACACGAATCTTCTTTTCGGTCGGGACGATGACATCGAAAATCTTTCCCTCCATACCAAGCGATTCAATACGCTGTTTCAAATTGCGCTCGACCGCGTTCTCGTAGCCAGCGTAGGTGTGGATAGTGTACCAACGCGCATCTTCTTCGCGCGGCGTTGTCTCGTCACGAATTTCTTTGCGCTCTATTGGCGCAATATCTG
>ERZ1292623.4354-Hain-H51-01um-R1-4354-length-11624-cov-9_pt1 | contig 11624 bp, 11 predicted proteins | sample MGYA00564398_ERZ1292623 | MGnify/ENA primary metagenome ERZ1292623 (study PRJEB36523, sample SAMEA6512633) | groundwater metagenome | collected 2019-01-07 | study: AquaDiva: Metagenomics assemblies of 32 groundwater samples | reverse complement strand
GGGTAAGATACCTAACAGTTTACACTATGTCGCATTTCTATTTAGAATACTACGGTTTACTATTGACAATTTGCCGTAACTATCAATCTTTCATTGTTACTCTAAAAACCTCTCAAGTATAATGTCTATCTCATCGGGCATAAGACGGAAATCCTGCCCCACGCTTATTATTGCGTCACGCACTACCACAGATGCTGGCACTTTTTCTCCTTTTCTAATTTTTTCGCCCAGATCAAGAGGAATATCGCCATTTTTTAACTTGGGATCTGTGGCCAAATCATCAAGTTTTTCCGCCACAGCGCGCCTAATATCTTGAAAAAATCCTGCATTTTCCAATCGGTTTGTAACCTCTCCCCATTCTTTCTTCATATAATTTATACATTTTAAATCGTATTTATCTCCGCCTCTTTCTTGACGACGATTTCTTTCACTTTATCATTGTATTCTTTTACTATTTTTTCCAAATCTTCCTGCAATCGGTATTTTTCATCTTCGGTAATTTCTTTATCATCTTCACTCGCTTTAATCATCTCTTTAATTTCCTCTCTTACTTTACGCACGGCAATTCTGGCGCCTTCTTCTTTTTGATGTAAAACTTTTATTAGTTCCTGGCGGCGTTCGCTGGTTAATTCCGGTAAAGATAAACGGATCTGACTGCCGGTATTTACCGGATTCAGGCCTGTGCCGGAATCCCTAATTGCTTTTTCTATAGCCGACAGGATGCTTTTATCCCAAGCTTCAATATTTACGGTTTTGGCATCGGGAATATTTATGGACGCCAAAGACTTTAGAGTTTGGTGCGTGCCATACGCTTCTACCATTATATCTTCCACTATTGCCGAAGAGGCTCGGCCGGTGCGCAAACCGGAGATGTCGTCTTTGAAAAAGTCTATGGCTTTATCAAAATCCCCCTTAAAATCATTTATGTTCATATTTTATAGTGTGGTAAATCCGAGAAAAAGAATTTTGCCGTTTTCGCGGCTGGTGAGCAGGTCTACCGGTATGGTGTTGCTGGGCAGTTTTCTTGTTACCCAGTTTACCCCGCCATCCACCGATTTGTACAGGGTGCTCCGCACATTTTTATTATTATCCCCCAAAATCGTGCCAGTATAATACATTTCGGCGGAATTTTTTGGATTTAAGGCAAAAGCGTAAATATTCACACTGCCGGGCGGAGTAAGCAGTTTAACGTCCGTCCAAGAAGCGCCGGCATTGTCCGATCGCAAGATACCGTATTTGGAAATCCAAAACAAACTGTCTTTTTGCGCCGGATTTAAAACAAACCGATTAAAAGTTAAGCTGTCGTTGAAATTTTCAAAACCGGCGCTGGCGTTAACCCAATTATCGCCGCCGTCGTCGGAACGATACAACCCTTGATTGTAAGCGGCCGCGTACAGGCGACGCGGGTTAAGCGGATCCGTAGTTAAATGACGCAGTTCAAAACCAAACCGCTTGATAATGCGCCAACTTTGTCCTCCGTCTTTGCTGCGAAAAACATCTCCGCCCAGCTGCGCGCCATAAATTATTTTGGAATCACTGCTATCTACGGCCAAAGCCACAAATCTTTGCGTGGTTCTTTCTTCGGTAAATAATAAATCCCAAGTTCTTTGGCAATCGTTAGTTTTGTAAATATGCTGGCCGTCGCTGACATAAATCATGCATTTATCGCGCGGATCAACGCTTAAACCATAAATATATTTACCGGCCATAACTGCCGTAGCCTGCCAGGTCTCGCCATTATCGTAGCTATAATACAAACCTTGTCCGCGCGTACCCATATACAAAGCTTTGGGATCGCCGGGATCGGTATAGATTTTGTAAACTTTGGCGCCCGCTAAACTTTTTACTCCTTGGGCCGTGAGCAGAACCGCTTTTTGTTGCCAAGTTTCACCGCCATCGCCGGAGCGAAACATTCCCATTGGTCCCTGCGCGGTGTTGATAAATTGAATACAGCCGGCGCCGGTAAGCGTAAGCGCCGCCAGCAAGCCGAACAAGAGATGGATTTTTTTAGGCATAATATAATAAAATAAATTTTTAATTTTGTAATTCCCCGCTTGGGCGGGGTAGGTCTCAAGGCCAGGGGTAGGTTGTACGGCGGTCAGTTATTGGTGAGTGCCGGCCAACCCACCCCTACCCCGCCCAAGCGGGGAATAGACCGTACGATAATTCAACACACAGACAACAAAATTTGCTCAACAACAAATCGCGGGTTTATATTTTGCGCCAACAAAATTTGCGCCTTTTTAAAACTATCTACTAGCCCGGCCGTAGCCAATAAAGCTGGATTGTTATTTTTGATTTGTTCTAAAATCTGTTCCCTCCATAATACAATCCAAGTTTCTATAGTCTGATTTAATTTTTCACTAACGCGGATAGAGTCTTTTTTATCATCCAGCAAATCCTCCACTGCTTTTATTTTTTTATAAAATGGCTGGCCGGCTATTTTTTGCCAACGATCAATTTCGTTATTAAAAATTTTTCTTAAATCTTCATCGCTAGCCAGCGTTACCGCCCGCCCCGGCCTGTTCCAAGACAATTTTGCCGACTCGGCTGCCAACGCGCCGTCATATCCCAATTTTATCAGACCATCTTCAATGACTTTAATGTCCACAGAAGAAAAATAAAACATCTGACAACGAGAACGAATGGTGGGCAGGAGCTCACTGTCATCGGAAGTCAGTAAGAAAAACACTCTCTTTTCTCCGGCTTCTTCCAAACTCTTGAGCAGGGCGTTGGCCGATTCTTCGTTTAACAGCTCGGCTTCGTCTATGATTATTACTTGGTAACCGCCAAACCAAGATTTGTTACGCAGTTTTTCTTTTATCTGCCGAATCTGCGCGATGCCAATATCTTTTTTAACTTTCTCGGTTTTTTCGTCTATTTGCCGGCAAACATAATAAAAATCCGGATGCGTGTCTAGCTGTTTTTCGTTTATCCCGATTTCGACATCGGTCGAAATCGAGTCCCGACCGTCGCGGTCGAGGATCCTCGATTGTCGCAAATCGGGAGATGCTCGATTTTGTGGTGGCAAAATCGGCATTTTCAGTATCTTCGCAGCCAAATGCCTGGCTACTGTTTTTTTGCCCACGCCGTCGCTGCCGACGAAACAATAAGACTGCGACAACGCTTCTTTGGATATAACTTTATCAAAAAAAGAAATAATTCTTTCATGGCCGATAATACTCATATTGTTTTAACTATTTTAATCTTTCTCGCACTTTTTTTACCACATCGTCTATTTTCCAATCCGCTTTTACCAAATAATCAAATACGCTGTGCTGCATGGCCTCGGCCACTTTGCTTTCATCGCTTAAATTCGTAAGCAATATTACAAATACATTTTTCCCCCAAGAATCCGCGCGCAATTTTTTTAACATAGTCATGCCATCCATAACCGGCATTACGATATCCAGCAAAATTAAATCCGGATGATGCTGAAACGCTTCAACCAGGCCGGTTTTTCCGTTTATGGCCTCCAAAACCTCAAATTTTTCCATAGCAAATTTTTTTTTAAGCACTTCCAACAATTCCAGATCATCTTCCACAATCAGAATTTTATTTTTAGCGTTTGGCATATCATTATAATAATATATTAAAAAAATTAAATTATTTGGAAAACTCTTTTCCGCCGCTTTTCTTGCTCATTCCGCTTATGGGCATGACAATATGAAACTTGGCGCCTTTTTCTTCCGCTGATTCAAACCAAATTTTCCCGCCGCTTGTTTCTACGATTAATTTTGTAATATACAGACCCAAACCGATTCCATTGGCATCCGCCTTAGTCGCGTTATCGGCGCGAAAAAATTTTTGAAAAATCTTATTTTGCGCGGCCGCGGGGATGCCGATGCCATCATCGGCAACATCAATTTGAAAATATCGCCCAACTTGCTTTAAAGTTACTTCCACCAAACTTTTTTTTGGCTTTGAATAATTTATGGAATTGCCTAATAAATTTAAAATAACTTGTTTCAACAATACCGGATCTAAATTAATAAGCGGCAACTGACGGCTCGGCTTGTTGAATTTAATATGACAATTTTTAGCATTGGCATAAGGAACGAGCTCGGAAATGGTGCTGGAAATAAGGAGCAACACATCTGTTGGTTTGGGCTCTATTTTTAATCGATTCGACTCCAAGCGCGAGATATTAAGCAAAGAGTTGATCAGGCACGCCATTCGCTTTTCTCCGAGTTCTATTTTAAACATGCGCTGTTTTTGATCAGGTGTCAATTCCCCGGCATCGCCATTAATCAGCATCTCCGTATTCCATTTAATAATCGTAAGCGGGGTACGCAATTGATGCGAAGCAAAAGAAATAAAATCGGTCTTCATCTGTTCCACTTCTTTCTGTTTCAGAATATCTCGGAAAATAAAATAAATCAAGAACATTATTTCTAAAAATATCAGTAACGCCGCATAGCCGGCTATGCGGCGTATATCCAAAGCGCCTTTTAAAGATTCCGCCACCGACGCTTCGGCTATTAATGTCCAGCCATTATTCAAACAAGCGGAAACGCCAAAAACCTCTACTCCTTTATAATTTTGATAGGCAACGCTTCCGCTTGTTCTTATTTTGCAATCGCGCGTAAGTTTGTTATCAACAATTTGGCGCAGCGCGAGATGTTTTTGAAAATCCAGCGGCTCTGTAATCATTAAATTTTTAGAATCCACCAAATAAACACCGGCGATGCTGCTATCTCTAAAACTGCTGATAAAATCGCTTAAGCTGGCGGCCTGAATATAATTTATTATAACACCCAAAATTTCCCCCGTGTCTTTATCGGTAAGCGGCGCAAAGGCGGCTATGCTAATTTTATCTTTTAAACGGCCAAGTTTTATCACATCGCTTAAGACAGCCCGGCCGTATGAGAGTTTTTGCGCTTGCAAAATATAGTCTTTCTCCTCATATTCGAGCAAACTGGTTCCAATTTCATCCGCCGCAACAGAGGCAACAACTTTACCGTTTAAATCAACCACATTTATATTATATATAGACGGGTCAAGAGACTGTTTATTGTCGCGCAAATGCGCGCTTAGGTCAAGAATCGCCTTTTGATCTCCTTGCATTATTTGTTTCAGACTGGTTCTGATAAATCCGTCAGATGAAAAATCCACCGCTCTTTGTTTAGCGCCTTCCAAAAAACTTACCACACCGGTCTTTGCTGTCTCTGATAAAAAATTCAAATAATTCACTGTTTGTTTATATAAGTTGTCTTTTGCGGTCTGATAAACCAACCTTCCCACCGCTGCAATGGTAAGTACTACCGTAAAAGAAAAAACAACAAATAATTTTGTTCTTGTTTTTAAATTTTTAAACATAGCTTTTATTATACCACGGATGCCATGATTTTAAAAATTTATTTAGTGGCGAGTATGCTTCGTTTGTAATTCTCCAGATTATCCAAAGCAATGCCCGTGCCTTTGGCCACGCAAAGCAAAGGTTCTTCGGCCACATAAGTGGCAACGCCGGTAGCTTGAGCGATAAGTTCGTCTAAATTTCGCAGCAAGGCCGAACCGCCGGACAAAATTATGCCTTTATCTATAACATCGGCAGAAAGTTCGGGCGGAGTTTTGTGTAAAACTTCTTTAATAGCTTCAATTAAATTTCCTAAACCATGCTGTAGGGCTTCGGTGGTATCATCAGAATTAACGGAAATTGTTTTTGGCAAACCGGAAATCATATCGCGGCCCTTTACGTCCATAATTAAAGGTTTGTCCATGTACATAGCCGAACCGATTTTGATTTTTATTTCTTCGGCCGATCTTTCGCCAATGGACAAATTATATTTATGACGAATATATTCTATAATGGCCTGATCAAACTTGTTGCCGCCGATTCGGGCCGAACCCCAGGAAACAATTCCGCCGAGAGAAATTACCGCTATCTCGGCTGTGCCGCCGCCAATATCTATAATCATATGACCGGAAGCCGCGCCAATGGGAATATCCGCGCCAATGGCGGCTACTACCGGTTCTTTGATGATATAAGCGGCGCGCGCGCCGGCAGCAATTGTGGCGTCTATAACCGCCCGTCTTTCGGTGGAAGTAATGCCAGCCGGAACTGTTACCATTACTTCAGGCCTAAAAAGATGCACTCCTCCCAAAGCTTTGTTTATAAAATACCTAAGCATAGCTTCGGTAGTGTGGTAATTGGCAATCACGCCGTCTTTCAGCGGTCTCTCCGCCAAAATAGAATCGGGAGCGCGCCCAATCATATCTTTGGCCTCAAGCCCTACGGCCAATACTTTGCCGTCGGCTTTGGATACGGCCACCACGCTAGGTTCATTTATAACGATACCCTTTTTTGGCACATATACCAAAACATTGGTGGTCCCTAAATCAATGCCGATTTTTTTGATGAACATACTTGTTGAAATCTCACCTGTCATTCCCAACTTGATTGGGAATCCAGTGTGTCCAATTAAATTGTCTGGATTCCCGCTCTCGGGCGGGAATGACAAACTACTGTAAATTAACCTCAAACTCCCTGTCCAACCTTAAATCAGTATGCAACGAATATTTTGTATCTCCGAAATTTTCCGGCGTCTCACCCGGAACGGCGGACGCTATATTTTTACCGAAATTAAGGTCCAGTGTTAACGCGTGAGCAATGGTTCCGGATTGTTTTTGCGTCAATAAATTGTAAGAGTTCTTTTTTATTTGTTCTGCAATTTGTGGCGCCAAATAAAATTGCCAGACCAACTCGCCGGTTTTGCCGGGTTCGATGGAGGTAAACGCGCCAAACCACTGCTTGCCGTTTTCCATTCCCCGATCAACGGCGCCGACTCCAGTCGTGCGATCATTTTTTAAACTCCCCTTCACGGAAATAAACTGACTGCCTGCGGGCAAAAAAACGCGCGCGTAAGTTCTGTATCGGGTGGTGAATTTGGTAAAGGCGCCTTTGTTGGTATATTTCATTTTGACTGTGGCGACATATTTGCCGGTGCCGATGGAAACAAATGAATAAGACAATTCACGATCCATTACTTTGTCTGTTTTTAGCGATGCCAAATTTGCGTCTACCCACAAAAGATAATCCCCTGCCGTTTGTTTTACTTCTCCGGCCCAATTCTTGGCCAGCAAAACGCTTTCTACTTCCGGATCAGTGGAATAAGCCATAATATGTTTTTCCGCCAGCATTCTTTGGCTTAAAGCTAAATATTGCGGCCAATACCTAAAAATATCTCCGCGGATTCTGGCCAATAAAGCGTGTGTTAAATCGGCTAAAACTTTTTTACGCTCATCAAAATCAAGTCCTTGTTCGGCATAACCGTATTCCACTTCGTATTCCAATTTTTCAGTAAAATTTTCCGCGCTAAATTCTTGATCGTTCACTTTAATCGGACCGCCGATTTTTAAAACTTCCTCCAACAAAGTTGGTGTTATCCCTATTACGGCGTCAATATCATCGGCCGCCGCGCCTTTTTCTTTTTTAAATAAATCTAAACCGGCAACCGAGGAACTGGCAAAATCCGGAGACCAATTGCTGTCCCGGAATCCCCATCTTTTTACCGGCAGATATTTTTGCAGCGGTTCGGGCGGCACCGAGGAAAAATCTTGCGGACTGCGATTGTCCAATAATTCGGTTCCTTCCACTTTCAAAATTTCCGGCATCCCCTTATTTACTCTCACTACCCCGTAAGCCCCGATAAAACCGCCCGCCGGCCTCATTTCCGTATTATTTAAAAATAAAATAAGATACGTTTGCGGTTCACCGAAACCTAAAATTTTTTGGATAAGACTGCTTTCGGCGGCATTGGAAGTAATTTTTTGACTGACAGTCGCCACCACAGCGGATTGCAATCCGCCGGAACGATACCAAAAATACAAACCGACGGCGCCAACCGTCAAAGCGGATAAAATTATAAATGAAAGTTTTTTTAACATATTTTATGATCTTTTTTTCACTGACACGTTAAAACCCAGATATTTCCCCCGCATCAAATGAGTGACGGCATCCAAACACGGGAGAGAAGAAAATAAAATAAGAGAAACCGGAAGCAGAAGCCATTGTAAAACCATAAATAAATACTGATGGCGGGGTTGATTTCCCGGGCGTCCGGGCAGTATTAGCATACTCATTATTGCCGAAACGAGCAAGCCCATCATGGCCAAGGTCATCAGCACCTCCAAAATATTAGGCGCGTTAAAAAACAGGGCGCTCCGCCTGACTTCGTTGCCTGCTATCCAAAGCGGCAAACGGCCGATTACCGTGATTAAAATAGCCACCACCGCCCAGCTCCATTTTCCTTCCCACTCGTGAAAAAGCATGGCCGCTTTTTTTCTCCAGCCGATATTTTTATTTAAACGAAATTGCCACAGCAAATAAGGGATATGTTCCGCTCCCCAGGCCCAGCGCCGTTGTTGAAAATACAAATTTTTCAAACTGCGCCACCAGCTGTCATCGCGCACCGTATCCATGGAAACCGGAATATAAAGCGGTGTGACTTCGTAGTCTCCGTTATACCTTAACCAGCATTGATAAAAAATACGCGAGTCCTCACTGACAATATCTTTGCTGTGCCCGCCGCAATCCATAATCGCTTTAAAGCTCATGCTGTGCGAAGAAAAAGTAATCAAATTGTCCAGTCTGGCCAAACTAAACAGCATCCAAAAACTGGTGCCAAACGCCATAATCCGAAGCACTGCCGGCGATTGCCACAAATTGTTGTTGTATAAAGTTAGCGGTTGAAACGAACTGCGTTCCGGCCGGGGATGTTTGCAATATAAATAGGTCAGATGAGCAAAATACTGCGGATGAACAATGGTGTCGCTGTCAAAAATAGAAGCAATAATATCGGTGTAATCCCAACCGCGACTATCGGCATATTTTTTGAATTCCATTTCCGCGCTATGGATATTGGAACCTTTGCCGGGAATTTCATCCGGCAAATTATCGGGATGCGTATAAAAAATTAAGTCGGCGAATTTTTTGGAATAATTTTCCAGCAGATTCTTTTGCATCTTTTGCCAGTGCTCCAATTTTCGTTCCTCTCCGGAAATAACCAAATAAATTTTATCAGCCGGATAGGTGGAGGCTAAAAAACTATCCAGAGTTGATACAAGCACTTCCCAACCCTCGTTATATACGGGTAAAAAAATAACGTTTTTCCTTTTCTCCCAAAGCGGAAACTCCTCGGTGAGACTGACAAACCAGTTTGATTTAACGGCCTTGCGAAAACGCCTCCACGACAAAAATAAATAAAAAGAAAAATAGACAACCCGTAAAACCCAATAAACATCAAAAATTAAAATAAAATAAATCATCCATAAAGGCCTGGTGAAGGACAACACAACACTAACAATTATAGTTAGCCAGATACTAAGGCCGGGCAAAATTTCGTAAAGCCGATAACGATAATAATTTGAAAGCATATTTTAACCTATACGCGCTTCTCCGCTGTATGTAGGCATGATATATTTTCCCACGACCGCCGACTGGGCTAATTTAAGAGCATAGGCTTGATCAAAATTTTTAGGCAAGGCCACAACCGGTATTTTTAAGCTGAAAGCCAGTGTATTAGCCGCGGTTACCCCCAATCTGGAGGCGGTAAACCGGCCAACGCCTACTACTACCCCCAGATGCTTTATATCTTTCAACCCCAGCTTCAAAGTGGACAATAATTTTTCCAAACAAACTAGAATGCCTTTGTTTTTTGATTTAACGAAATCACGTCGGGTAGCGTCCATTGAAACTCGGCGCTGTAAAACAAAAATTCGTTGAACAAATTTGTTATTCAACCAAAAAGAAAAAACAATTTTGTCTTCTTCGGTATTATCAATAATCAAAAACATACGGGATTTATGATAGTTGGCTAAGCTCGTCTATGACGGTGATATGTTTTTCCTCAAAAATACTATATAAAAATTTATCCCCTATTTCTCTGCGGTCATGCCATTCTTTTGTGGTCATAATGGTATAACGCAAAGATTTCCCCAATTTCTTTTCAAACTCCATAATTAATCTGGCGACCACAAGTGGACGAACCTCTCCTACCAACAAAATGTCAGTTTCCGCGTCCTTGGCGTCCGTAAAACACCCGGTAAACAACAGCACCTTTATTTTACCGGCTTTCTCTTTTAACAGCTCAATCAATTCCCGCTCATATAACATTTGCGCCTTAAAAAGCAAGGACTTCATTTCAATATATAACAAACAGGCCGGGTCTAACTTATAGTACTTAGAACGGCCGGTGCCTACGCCCGACGGCACTTCCACTTTATCTATAGCTATGGGCATTATCAGGCCCACTTGTTCCAAGTTGGCCAGCTCGCGCCTAATGGCATTGAGTTGCGATTCGGCCAGCCGGGCCAGCTCCCGAACGTAAAAAGGCCGCTCCGGCGAATGGAAAAAAATGTGTAAAAGTTTCACTCTAGTCTTTGAACCAAAAAGTTGTTCAAGCATATTTGATATGAGAAATTGTAGAATGATTAAGAAATTACAAAAGATGATTTTATTGCTCCTTAACGCAAGCTGTAGTATAATTATATATAGGTAAAAAGTCAAAATAATATGGAACCGACTCTGCACTTACACGAATTTTTTGTAGAAGGAAGCAGTCCGGAGGTGTCGCACGTGCTTCTAAACATTACCGAACCATCTACCCCGACTGAAAAGAGCAAGGGATACTTTTTTGCTATTTGTGAAATAAATAATGCCGAAACCAAATATATCTCCAAAATGCAAAACATAATAGATGAAATAGAAAATAATTATTACGAAATACCGGATCAACCGGGACAAACGGCCATGGAAATTGTCCTGGACAAAGTTAATCAAGAAAGTTTGTCCATAGTCAAACCCGATATTTCTTTGCACTGCATTGTTGGGGCAATTCGAGAAAACGATATAATTTTTAGCTTCTACGGCTATCCGCAAATGGTGCTGTTCTACAAAACCAAAGACGGATTTTATAAAAAAATGGATCTGGTTGAACAAAATAAAGCCAACGAACAAAGCGATAAAAACCAGCTATTTTCTCAGATAATACAGGGTAAAATCGGCCCGAATGATTTTTTCTTCGCCGGCACCCCTCATATTATAGAATATTTCAATCACGATCGCCTGCAAAAAATTATTACCACCCGGCCGCCCCGCCAAAGCTCGGAGCATTTGCAAAGGGTGCTGTCGGAAATCAAAAATGATTTATCATTTGGCGGTATAATTATTAACTTGCAGGAGGCTGCGGAATTTTCCGCCCCAATAAAATCTTCGCCCGCCAGAAAAGGAGGCGCGGGCCGATCTCTTAAAAACCTATTTAGCACCGAACGAAACACGGCTCATATTTTATCGCCGTCTTTACTGCCAAGATTTCAAGAAAAACTTGATTTTGCCGCGAACCAAAACGAGTCAACGTCGGAAATGATGGCGGACAAAGCCGATATCCGCGGGAGCGCTGACATCAGCTCTTCGCATTTACACGCCAGAGTCGCAAAAAATTCCCCGCATGGCGTCAGATCCAAAAAAGGCGAGGCTATGAATGTGGAAGATTTTATAAAAAAGACATTTGCCTTTATCTGGAAAATAATAAAATACGCGGTCCGGGGCCTGGCGCTTCTGCTTTTATTTATTGGCGCCATACTTTCCGCGCTCGGCAAAAATTTTCTACTGTTATTTTTTATCG
>ERZ1292623.2300-Hain-H51-01um-R1-2300-length-17301-cov-4_pt2 | contig 11625 bp, 8 predicted proteins | sample MGYA00564398_ERZ1292623 | MGnify/ENA primary metagenome ERZ1292623 (study PRJEB36523, sample SAMEA6512633) | groundwater metagenome | collected 2019-01-07 | study: AquaDiva: Metagenomics assemblies of 32 groundwater samples | reverse complement strand
TAATCGATCCTGGTCGAGCGACTGGACAGCGGTGGATTTCGGATGAGCATGGATTTTGACGCGATCGTCGTGGGGTCGGGCATCACCGGCGGGTGGGCCGCAAAGGAACTCACGCAAAAGGGGCTAAAGGTGCTGATGATCGAGCGGGGACGCATGATCGAGCATGGCACTGATTATGTGACAGAGACCAAGGCGCCGTGGGAAATGGAGTTTCGCGGCGAGGGCGATGCAAAGCTCTATGCCGAGGAATATGCGGTGCAGCGCCTCAACCGGCACTTCACCGAATTTACCCAGAATCATTTCGTCAACGACAAGGACAATCCTTACGCCGTTGCCGAAGGGACCAAGTTCAACTGGTGGCGGAGCTATCAGATGGGTGGCCGATCGCTGACCTGGGGACGGCAAAGCTATCGCTGGTCCGACTATGATTTCGGCGCCAACAAGGCTGATGGCCATGGCACCGACTGGCCGATCCGCTATGCCGACCTTGCCCCCTGGTATGATTATGTCGAGGATTTCATCGGCGTCTCGGGCGCGGCCGAGGGCCTTGCCTCGCTGCCCGATGGCAAGTTCCTGCCGCCCATGGCGCTCAATGTGGTCGAACAGCATGTGCGCGAGGCGATCGCCCAGCGCTGGCCCGACCGCTGCCTGACGGTCGGTCGCACCGCCAATCTGACAGCGCCCAAGGAAGGGCGGGCGCCCTGCCAGTTCCGTTCCATCTGCGCGCGCGGCTGCTCCTATGGCGCCTATTTCAGCACGCAGAGCTCCACCCTGCCGACGGCACAGGCGACCGGACGACTGACGGTCGTGACCGATGCGCTGGTGGAAGCGGTCGATTATGATCCCGCCACGAAGAAGGCGACCGGCGTGCGCGTCCTCGACGTCAAGACCGGCGCGCGAACGCGCCATACCGCGCGACTGGTCTTCCTCAACGCCAGTGCCTTCAACAGCGTCCACATCCTGCTCCGTTCCCGGTCGGAGGCACATCCCAATGGCCTTGCCAACAGCAGTGGCGTGCTTGGCACCCATGTGATGGACCATGCCTCGACCCTGTCGACCATGGCGATCATGCCGGGCTTCGACGATCGCACGACCTTCGGCAATCGGCCGACTGGCGTCGTCATTCCCCGCTTCCGCAATCTTGATCGGCAGGAAGGCGATTTCGTGCGCGGCTACAGTTTCCAGGGCGGCGCGCTGCAGAGCGGCTGGACTGCGGCCAAGCGGGCGGCCGGCATCGGCGCCGATTACAAGGCAAAGACCCGCGAGGTCGGTCCCTGGCGCATGGTGTTCGTCGGCTTTGCCGAAAGCCTGCCGCGCGTCACCAACCGGTTGACGCTCGATCCGGTCAAGCTCGATCCGCAGGGCCTGCCGATGCTCAACATCCATTTCGAGCATGGCGACAATGAACGCCGTGCGCTGGCGGACGCCAAGAAGGAAGCTGCCGCGATGATGGAAGCCGCCGGCGGCCATGTCATCATGGGTTTTGACGAGCCCGGCGCAGGTGGCTCGGCGATCCATGAAATGGGCGGCGCGCGCATGGGTCATGACCCGGCCAGTTCGGTCCTCAACCGCTGGAGCCAGGCACATGACGTGTCCAACCTGTTCGTGACGGATGGTGCGCAAATGAGTTCGTCTGCCTGCCAGAATCCGTCGCTCACCTACATGGCACTGACGGCGCGGGCCTGTGACCATGCGGTATCGCTGATGAAGGAGGGCGCGCTGTGAGGCATTTTGCACCCATCCTTGGTTTTGCGCTGGTGGCGCTGGCGCCCATGGCCGTCGCAAAGTCGGCTGACAATCGCACGATCGTCGATGATTTCGTCGATCGCTTCTATCGGCAGCGTGACGTTGCGGGCGCCTTCTCCACCCATGTCGCGCCCGGCTATGTCCAGCATAATCCCGGCCTGCCCGATGGCCCGGACGCGGCTGTGGCGGCGCTGGCGCCGATGTTTGCCCGGCCCGATGCCCGGTTCGAGGTGAAGCATCTGCTGGTCGACGGCGATCTCGCGCTCGTCCATCTCTTCGGACAGGGCAAGCCGGGCACGGCCGGGGCGGCGGTAGCCGATCTCTATCGGCTGAAGGACGGCAAGGTGGTCGAGCATTGGGATGTGCTGCAACCGATCGCGGAGGGCAGCGATCCGCTGGCGATGGCGGATGCGCCGCCCAGCGATCGCAGCCACACAGATACCAATCGCGGCGCCTTCACCCAGTTCATCGACCTGCTGTTCGCCAGGGGCGATGTGGAACAGGCCTATCTGCGCTTCGTCGCGCCGGATCTGATCCAGCATAGCAGCCGCATGGGGCAGGGGCGCGATCAGGCGGTCGCGGCAATCCGGGCGCTTCATGCGATGCCGGGCGCCAGCTTCACCGTGCAGCGCATCCTGGTCGATGGCGATTTCGCCGCCGTCCATTATCGCGGCAAGCTGGCAGCGGATGACAAGGGCGCTGCTGTCGTCGAGATATTCCGCTTCGACAAGGGACGGATCGTTGAACATTGGGACATGCTGCAGGGCGTGCCGGAAACGTCGCGCAACGCCCATCCGATGTTCTGACCACTCTCCAACCAGTCAGGCAACAAAAAGGGCCGCTACAGTCGCTGTAGCGGCCCTTTTTGTGTCAGCCGTTGCGGGCGGCAATGTCCCGCCGGATCGATTCATGGCGACCGTCCATCGGCCAGAAGGCAATGATGATGATCTGCACGATCATGATCGCGATCGGCCAACCATAATAGGACCAGCGTATCGCCGCGCGGGCGCCGTCGCTGACTGCCTTGGGATCATAGCCGGCGCCGGCCAGCACATAGGCGATGATCGCCGTGCCGATCGCCATCCCGACCTTGGTCGACAGGCTGATGCCCGACGACAGCAACCCCTCGTTGCGGGTGCCAAAGCGCCATTCATGATAGTCCACCGCATCGGCAGCCATGGTGAAGATCGCCGTCATGGTCAGGCTGATCAGGATCGCGGCGAAGAGGAACAGGCCCAGGAAAAGTCCATGCTGCGCCTCGATGAAGGGCAGCAGCATATGCACGCCGATCGCGACCAGCAGCGCCGCGATGCAACCCTTGCGGATGCCGGTCCGCTTGAAGAGGAAAGGCGCGATAAAGGCGCTCAGCAGCAGGGTGCCCGATACCGCCGGCAGCAGGATGCCGATCATCCAGGGCGCTTTCATCACCTCAATCGCGAAGAAGGCGGTGACGGAGATCACGCAGCCGAAGCGCAGGAAATTGAGGGTGCAGAAGAGGAAGGTTACCAGCCAGGCCCGGTTGCGCACCATCGCGCCGACATGCGGCCAGATCGCGCCGCCGGCCGGCGCCTCGTCATGATGCCGCTCCCTGCAACTCACCAACAGGTTGAGCAGCGCCGCCAATGTCAGCACCGCAAAAAGCAGTGCGACCAGCGCAAAGCCAAGCCGTTCATTGCCGCCACCCAGTACGCCGACCAGCGGCATGGTCGCAGCCGTTGCCAGGATGACGGAGACCGACGTGCCGATCGCGCGCGCGCTGCCCAATTGCATGCGGCTGCCATGGTCGTTGGTCATCATCGGCATCAACGCGGAGAAGGGCACGGCCAGGAAGCTGTAGAGAATGCCCAGTAGCGAGAAGGTGACATAGGCATAGGCCAGCTTCGCGCCGGTCGATCCGTCGATGGTGGTGAAGGTCAGCACCAGCAGGATCGAGAAGGGCAGGGCGGTGAACAGGAAATAGGGGCGGGTCCGCCCCCATCGCGTCCGCGTCCGATCGACCAGGATGCCTACGCCCAGGTCGATGCCTGCATCGAACAGCCGTGACAGCAGGAACAGCGTGCCGACCGCCGCCGCCGGCAATAGCGCCACATTGGTGTAGAAATAGAGCAGGAAGGCGCCGACCGCATTCCAACTGAGGCCGCAGGCGAAATCGCCCAGCCCATAGCTGATCTTTTCCCAGGGGCGCAGATGGCTGTCATCTTCGCTGTCAACGATCCGGGGGCTGCGCATCGGCTGTTGTGCAACGGCTGTCGTCATCGGACTGTCCTCGCCAATATCTTTGGGCGGGGCGATCGGTCGACCGCCTCGCCTTCGTCATCTGTCAGAGGCCCGTGGCCGCGCGTGCCTGCGCGATCGATTGATCGGAGGGGAGGGTGGGCTGATATTCCAGCCCGATCCCGCCGTCATAGCCGAGCGCGCGGAGCTGCGCGACCACGGCGGGCCAGTCGATCGTGCCGATGCCCGGCTCGTTGCGGCCGGGATTGTCGGCAAACTGGACATGCTGGACCAGATGGATACGGCCCTTGAGCACCGCTTCCATATCCTCGCCCATCACGTTGGAATGAAAGACGTCATAAAGCAGGCGCAGATGGTCGCTGCCCACTTCCTCGATGATGTCGAGCGCGAGCGTGGTGCTCGACAGGAACATGCCGGGGTGGGAGACGATGGTGTTGAGCGGTTCCAGCACCAGCACGACGCCGGCTTCTTCCGCCAGGGCGGCGGCCTGCTTCAGCGCCTTGACCGCCTCGGCCCTCTGTTCCTCCAGGCTCACCCCTTCACGGGTGAAGCCGGATGCCACCACCAGCGGGGGGCGGCCCAGTGTCTTGGCGGTTTCCAGCGTTGCGGCGACAGCTTCCAGAAATTCGTCATGCTGGGCGGGGTCGACCAGGCTGCGTCGCGGACCGACGCAGAAGCTGGTGAGTTTGACGCCCGTCTCGTCGAGCGCAGCCCTGATCGCATCGATCGGCTTGTCATCCCACAGGTGAAATTCCACGGCCGAAAGCCCTGCATTCTTCGCCGCGTGGATGCGGTCGGCGAAATCGGGCGCGCTGTCCTTGAAAAGCCATTCGATACAGGCGGACAGATACATTCCTCTTCTCCTTGGTCGCCCCCTTGTCGTCGGGGACTGGGTCCGGTCGAAGAAGAAGAGGCGGCCCCGCCGGCCTAGCCGGGGCCGCCTCATTTTCGCTAAGCTTAAAGGCGTCCGATCAGAAGCGATAGGTGCCCCGGACGCCATAGGTGCGTGGCGTGCCGTAAATATAGTTGATCAGCATGGTCCCGCCGGCATCGACATAGTTGACGAAGCTGTAGGGCCGGTAATTCTCCAGGTTGCGGACATAGGCCTGTACGCTCAGCTTGTTGCCCGGCGCGCTATATTCGAGGCTCAGGTCGGTCTGGGTGAACGCCTCCTGCAATTCGGCGCGATTGTTGAACGGCTGCAGATAATAATCCGACTTGAAGCGGCTGAAGACGCTCGCGGTGATCTTGTGATCGCCGATGTGGAAATCATGGTCATAGCCAAGCGCGATCGTCCATTTGGGCGATTGCACCGGGCGATTGCCGCTGAGGTCGAAGGGCTGGTTGCCGGGCGTCGACGGATCGCTGTCGTTGATCGATCCGGTCAGGCCCAGCAGCGATGTCTGGAACGCCGTCAGTTCGGCGTTCAGATAGTTGACGGTGGCCGTGAAGCGGTCGTTGCGCGACAGCAGGACCGTGGTGTCGGTTTCGATGCCCCAGACCCGCGACTTGCCGGCGTTGACCACCTGGCTGCCGACATTGGTATCCAGGAACACCGGGATCTGCTGGTCGCGATAGTCATAATAAAAGGCCGAGGCGTTGAACTGGATGGTGCGGTCGGCAAAGCTGTTCTTCGATCCGATTTCATAGGCGGTCAGCTTTTCCGAACCGAAGGAGCCGACATTGTCGAAGCCGCCGGCCTTGTAGCCCGTGCTGACCTTGCCGTAGATCAGATGGTCGCGCGATGGATTATAGTCGATGCCCAGCGTCCAGGTCGGCTGGCTTTCCTTGAAGTGCGGATGCAGTTCGGTCCGGGCGATGCTGGTGTCGTCGATCGCCGGCGGATTGGGGCCGCGCCCGAACTGCGGGCCGTAATTATAATAGAGGCCCTTCTTCTTGTCGTGGGTGTAGCGGATGCCGCCGGTGACGCTCAGCTTGTCGACGATGATCGGCACCGTCGCCTGGGCAAAGCCGGCGATCGAGTCATTCTTCACATAGGGGCGATAGAAATAGTTGAGATAGCTGCCACCCGCCGCCAGCGGCAGGAACAGGCCCTGCGCCATATACTGGTTCTCATGGAAGTAGAAGGCGCCGACCTGATAGATGATGCCGCCATTCTCGCCGCCTGACAGGCGCAGTTCATGGCTTTGCGTCTTCGAATTCTTCTCGTAATTCTGGATGAAGATGGTCGGCACATAGCCGTTGAGCGGCTGGCTGATATCCGACTTCACGTCGCGATAGCCGCCAATATAGCTCAGTGTGCCGATCGAGCCGACGTCGATGTCGAGCCGACCACGGATCGCATATTGCCTGATCTTGGTCGAACCCAGATCGCCCAGCGGGAAGGATTTGCGCGGCGGATTGAAGTCGAGATTTTGCGGCACGCCGCCATTTTCAAGTTCCGGTGTCGAAGGGATGACGTCAACGATGCCGGAGGCATAGCCAGGGTTGGCAAGGACGCCATTTGTCGCGATCACCTGGCCATATTGCGCTACGCCCGTGGTGTTCACGTCGACAAATTCGCCGGCGACATAGGCGCGGATGCCCTCGGCCGGTTCGGCATAGAAGGACAGGCGCGCGGCATCGGTATTGCCGGCACTGCCACGGCCTGCAGGGCCATTGTTGAAATAGCCGTCATGCTCGTTGTGCATGCCGCTGGCGCGAATGGCGAATTTCTCGCCCAGCGGAATATTGACCGCGACTTCGCCGGTGATCGTGTCGTAATTGCCGTAGCTGCCGGTGGCATAGCCGGAAAATTCCCCGAGGCGCGGCTTGGCCGCCACGATGTTCAGGGCGCCGGCGGTCGCATTGCGGCCATAGAGCGTTCCCTGCGGGCCACGCAGGATCTCGATGCGCTCCAGATCGAAGAAGCTGGCATTCAGCGCGATCGGCCGGTTGATATATTCGCCGTCGATATTGATCGTCAGCGCCGGATCGGCCGTCTCGCTATGATCCTGGCTGGAAATGCCGCGCACGGTGATCTTGGTATATTGGGTGTCGTTGGTGATGCCCAGGTCCGGCGCAAGTTGCGCCAGGCCATTCACGTCGGTGATGCCGGCCTTCAGCACCGCATCATTGTCGAACGCGCGCATCGCGATCGGCGTGTCCTGGATATTGGTGGCGCGCTTCTGCGCGGTGACGACGATGTCGGCGATCCCGACCGTGTCGGCCGCGGCCGGGCTGGCGACGTCCTGCGCCATGGCCGGCGCGGTAAGAGCTGCGATGGCCGCGCCAAGCATGAGCGCGGACAGGCTACGGAACTGTTGCATCATTCCTCCCCTTCGATTCCCTTTTCTAGGGAAATTTACGAATTGCAATGATGGTTTTAATAACGGCCTGGCGATGCGTCAAGTCATAACAGAATGCATATTTTAATTCTGTAAATTTCGCTGATTGCGATGATTCAGTGGGTGTGCTTCCTTGCAGCGCGATCAAGGATGATTGTGCGACTGCCATCACTAGAATCAGGACTCACTGAACAGGGCCAGAAGATGACGGTTGCGGCGAGGGCGACAGGGGAAAAGAAGGCGATGGGCAATAATCGTAGCGGGTGACGACGCGGTGCCAGTCCCTCAGGCGGCCAAACATGATCTCGATGTGATTGCGGCACCGGTAGCGGCGCTTGTCGTATTTGATGGGATCGTTGCGTGATTTCCGGCCTGGATGCTCGGTTCGATGCCCTTTTCCTCCAAGGCGTGCCTGAACCAATCGGCGTCGTAGCCGTTATCAGCGAGCATCCATCGCGCCTGGGGCGACTCATCAAATAGGGCAGCAGCGCCGATATAATCGCTGATCTGACCAGCGGTCATGAAGAAGCTCAATGTGCTGCTGTTGGCATCCGTAACGGGAATCTTGGCGTTCATGTAGCCTTCCGTGCGGCCGATCGAACAATCAAAAAAAGCCCCTTCTTGCCAGGCTCGGTGCCGGCGAGTCCTGCCATCAGACGGCCGAACACGCCCATCTCACCTCAGCGCTTCCAACGGTTGTAGAACGTCTTGCGCGGGCCATAGTCCCAGGGCTTGCCGTGGCTCTAGGGAAGATACGGCTGAAGCCGCGCAACCTGCTCATCCGTCAGCCAATACAGTTCGCTCAAATCCAGTCTCCTCACGAAGCCTGAATCACATGGAACCTCTAATTCAATGGATTCTAACCTGATCAGCACAACGCGCCGAGGATCGGATACCACTCGTCACCAGACAACTACAGCCAGCCGACGTGCGCTATTTTCAGGACAGGGTTCGACCAATGACTTCCTTCATGATCTCGCTGGTGCCGCCATAGATGCGGCTCACGCGGGCGTCGCGCCACAGGCGGGCGATCGGATACTCATTCATATAGCCCGCGCCGCCATGGAGTTGGAGCGCGGCGTCGCATATCTCGCCCTGCAATTCGCTGTGCCACAGCTTGGCGGCGGAGGCTTCCGACGGGGTCAGTGCGCCCGCGACATGGCGGCGGATCGCCCAGTCGAGATGGGCCCATCCCACCTGCAACTTGGCGGCGAGATCGGCCAACACGAAACGTGTGTTCTGGAAATCGAGGATACGCTGGCCAAAGGCCTTGCGCTCGCGAACGAAGGCCAGCCCTTCGTCAAAGGCGCGCTGGGCGGCGGCCTGTGCGCCGATCGCGATCGACAGCCGTTCCTGCGGCAACTGGTTCATCAGATAGGCAAAGCCCTGCCCCTCCGCGCCCAGGCAGTTGTCCAGCGGGACATGGACGTCGTCGAAGAACAGTTCCGATGTATCCGCGCTATGCTGGCCGATCTTGTCCAGGTTGCGGCCGCGCTGGAAGCCGGGGCGGTCCGCTTCCACCAGCAGCAACGAGATGCCCTTGCCCCCTGCCGCCGGATCGGTGCGGGCGACGAGGATGACGAGGTCGGCATTCTGGCCGTTGGTGATATAGGTCTTGGCGCCGTTGATGACATAATGGTCGCCCGCGCACCGGGCGCTTGTCGCAATTGCCTTGAGGTCCGATCCCACGCCCGGTTCGGTCATGGCGATCGCCGCGATCGCCGTGCCGCTTACCATCGCCGGCAACCAGCGGCGCTTCTGCGCCTCCGATCCATAATGCAGGATATAATCGGCTGCGATGTCGGACTGGAGCGTGATGCCGGCGGCCGACCCCGCATAGGCCAGTTCCTCCCCGACGACCGCATTATAGCCGAAGTCGAGGCCCAACCCACCATAGTCCGGCGGAATGGTCGGGCAAAGCAGCCCGGCATCGCCGCAGGCTTGCCAGAAGGCGCGATCGACGATGCCGTCCGCCTCCCAGCGATCGAGATGAGGCGTCAGCGCGACGCTGAAGAATTTGCGGACCTGATCGCGGAACAGGTCATGATCGGCGTCGTAGGCGGCGCGGCCAGCCATGTTGAGCATCATTGCCGCTCCTTTCATCCCAGGGCTGCCACGGGCGTGGCGGCCGGGACATGATCGTGCAGCGACCGCCCGGCTGCGGCGAGCGACCGCAGCAATGGCGCCGGTGCAATGCCCATGGCCTCCAGTCCGTCGGCGACCTTGCCGAGCCCGATACCGTCGGCCCAGAAGAGCGGTCCGCCGGTGAAGAGCGGCCAGCCATAGCCATGGATCAGCGCGACATCGACATCGGACGCGCGGATCGCGATGCCTTCCTCCAGCAACTTGGCGCCTTCATTCACTACCGGATAGAGCAGCCGGGCCATGATCTCCGCGTCGGTGAAGCTGCGTTGGGTATGGCCCGCTCGCGTGGCGAAGTCGCGAATGACCTGTTCGACATGGGGGGAGGGCGTGGGGCGACGGCGCTCGTCATATTCATAATAGCCCGCGCCTTTCTTTTGGCCCCAGCGCCCTTCCTCGCACAGGATTTCCACGATGCTGCTGGAGCGGCTGGTCGCGGCGTCCCAGCCGATCACGTCGAGGCCGACCAGGTCGAGCATGGCGAACGGCCCCATGGCAAAGCCATAGTCCATCATCACCCGGTCGATATCCCATGGCATCGGCCCCTCCAGCAACAGCGCCTGCGCCGCTGTCATGCGCGGCGTCATCATGCGGTTGGCGATGAAGCCGTCGCAGACGCGGCTCAGGACCGCGACTTTACCGATCTTGCGGCCGATCGCCATCGCGCGCGCCACTATATCGGGCGCCGTCTGGCCGCCACGCACCACTTCCAGCAATTTCATGACATTGGCCGGCGAGAAGAAGTGCAGGCCGACAACCCGTTCGGGTCGGCTGGTGACGCCGGCAATGGCGTCGATGTCGAGAAAGGACGTATTGGTGGCGAGGATCGCGTCCGGCCGCGCGACCTGATCGAGCCGCGCGAATATCTCCTGCTTCAGCGTCATTTTCTCGAACACGGCCTCGATGACCAGATCGGCGTCGTCCAGGGCTGCAAGATCAAGCGTCGGCGTCAGCAGCGCCATGCGTGCATCCATCTGGTCCACGCTCAAACGTCGCTTGTCGACCGTGGTCTGATAGTTGCGGCGGATGGTGTCGACGCCACGGCTCAAGGCGGCGGCCTCCTGTTCGACGATCGTCACCGGGATGCCGGCGTTGAGAAAGTTCATCGCGATGCCGCCGCCCATCGTCCCGGCGCCGATCACGCCGACGCGACTGATAGGGAGGAACGGCCTGTCGTCGGGCAGGTCGGGCACTTTCGCGGTCAGCCGTTCGGCGAAGAAGAAATAGCGCTGAGCGGCCGATTCCCGGCTGTGCATCAACTCCCAGAACAGATCGGACTCCCGCTTCATCCCCTCGTCAAAGGGCAGAGTGACGGCGGCTTCCACGGCCTTGACGATATTCTCCGGCGCCCGAAACCCCTTGAAGCTGCGCCGATGCTGCTGGCGAAACCCGTCGAACAGGGCGGATGGCGCAGCAACCGTGCGGTCGCGGATCTTGATCACCGGCGCGTCAAGCCGTTCGCGCAGATAGGCGATCGCGCCGTCGATCAGTCCATCTTCGGGCATGATCGCGTCGATCAGCCCCATGGCCTGCGCGCGCGATGCCGACACCGGCTTGCCGAAAACCATCATGTCGAGCGCGGCCTCGACCCCGATCAGGCGGGGCAGGCGCTGTGTCCCGCCAGCGCCGGGCAGCAGGCCAAGCGCCACTTCGGGCAGGCCCAGCCGCGCCGATGGCGTGGCGACGCGATAATCGCAGACCAGTGACGTCTCCAGCCCGCCGCCCAGCGCGGTGCCATGGATCGCAGCGAGGACCGGCTTAGGCGAGCCTTCGATCCGATCGAGCACATCATGCAGCGGTACGCCTGTCAGCGGCTTGCCGAATTCACTGATGTCGGCCCCGGCGATGAAGGTGCGTCCGGCGCAGGTCAGCAGGATGCCGCGTGCCATCGGGTCGTCCAGCGCGCTGCGCATGGCCTGGTCCAGCCCATCGCGCACGGCGGCGGACAGGGCATTCACCGGTGGGGAATCGACCGTGATGATGGCGATCTCGTCCACGATCCTGATCTGAACCGGGGAATTTATCTGCATGATTAAAATCCTCTCGCCTATTTGCTCGTCATAATTTATCTGAACAAATAACAAAATGACAAGTAGTGGAGTCGATAGGGTGCCAAGCGGCGGGGATGGTCTGGCAGGACGCGTGATACTGGTCACCGGGGCATCCTCCGGCCTCGGCGCGCATTTTGCGGTCATGCTGGCGGCGCGCGGCGCCC